>Ga0075424_100000720_pt1 | contig 26773 bp, 21 predicted proteins | sample SoiMethybrSBSTD3_FD_75301 | JGI IMG/M metagenome (GOLD analysis project Ga0075424, IMG submission 75301) | Bulk soil microbial communities from a Populus tree surrounding site in Tennessee, USA - Soil MetaG P. TD hybrid SBSTD3 | ecosystem: Environmental > Terrestrial > Soil > Tree plantation... | reverse complement strand
CATTGCGGTGGTGCCGCTCGAGTCCACCGTGCTGATGACCGACATCTTCGAGATCATCGCGGACAACGTCAGCCATCTGTGGCTGAGCTCGAATCAGGGGCTCGTCAACGCGAGCGAGCCGGAGCTGCTCGCGGCCGCCGCCGGTCGACGCGGCCCGGTCCAGGTGCAGGAGGTGGTATCGCTCGACGGCCGGCGGCGCATCGAGTTCAACGGCGCCTCGCACAACGCGGGTTGGAAGAGCCCCGACGGCCGGCTGTGGTTTCCGAGCATCAAGGGACTCGTGGTGGTCGACCCGGGCCACCTTTCGAGCAACGCCCTGCCACCCCCGGTCCATATCGAACGGGTCCTGGTCGACGGTCGTGCCGTCGATCTGAGCGAGGCCGTGGATCTGCCGCCGAGCGGCGGCGGACTCGAGCTGCACTATACCGCCACCAGCCTGCTGATTCCCGAGCGCGTGACGTTCCGCTACCGGCTCGAAGGGTACGATCAGGATTGGGTCGAGGCCGGTACGCGCCGGGTGGCCTACTACACCCACGTGCCCGGCGGGCGGTATCGATTCCATGTTATCGCGGCCAACAATGACGGCGTATGGAACCAGGAGGGCGCCGTCCTCCCGCTCCGGTTGGGACTGCATTTCTCCGAGACGTGGTGGTTCTTCGTCCTGCTGGCCATGGCGGTCGGGGCGTCGGTGGTAGGCGTGTTTCGCTATCGCGTGCGCCGGATCCGGCAGCACGCCACACAGCTGGCCGCGTTGGTCGAGGAGCGGACGGGTGAGCTGCAGCAGGAAGTCGTGGAGCGGCGTCACGCCGAGGAGCGCTATCGGCACCTGTTCGACGCCAACCCGCAGCCCGTCTGGGTCAGCGACCGCGAGACGCTGGCCTTCCTGGCGGTAAACGACTCCGCGGCCCGGCACTACGGCTACACGCGTGAGGAGTTCGCCGCGATGCGTCTCCCCGACCTGCAGCCGCCCGAACAGGGCGCCGCCCTCCCGGAGTGGATCCGCGCGGCGGGCGACGGGTGGCGGGGCACCAGCACGTGGCACCATCAAAAAAAGGACGGCACCACGATCGAGGTGGAGGTAGCGGCGCATGCCTTCACGTTTGCCGGACGGCCCGCCGCCCTGATCGTGGCCGCGGACGTCACGGCGCGTCGCCACCTCGAGGACCGGCTCCGCCAATCGCAGAAGATGGAGGCCGTCGGCCAGCTGGCGGGAGGGATCGCCCACGACCTCAACAATGTCTTGACGGCCGTGATGGCCCACATCGACCTCGCCGTCACCGCGCTGCCGGCCGACGCCGCGCTGCGGGGCGACCTGACGCAGGCGCAGGCCGCGGCGCATCGCGGCGCCGGCATGATCCGCAAGCTGCTCGGGTTCAGTCGCCGCGAGCGGCTCGTGCTCAAACCGCTGCGGCTGGAGCAGCTCGTGCACGAGCTGGCCGGCACGTTGCGACGCGTGCTGCCCGAGCAGATCGAGATCGTGGTGTTCCAGACGAAGGATCTGCTGCCGGTGGCAGCGGATGCCGGCGCCGTGCAGCAGATGGTGCTCAACCTCGCCACCAACGCCCGCGACGCCATGCCGCAGGGGGGACGATTGCAGCTCGACGTCGAGCTGGCCACACCGGCCGACGCGCTCATGGCGGCGCAGGAGTGGGGGGCTCCGGGACACTACATGGTCCTGGCCGTGTCGGACACCGGCGCCGGGATGGACGCCCGCACCCTGGCGCGGATCTTCGAGCCGTACTTCTCGACCAAACCGCCGGATCAGGGAACCGGGCTCGGCATGGCCATGGTGTACGGCTTGATGAAGCAGCACCTCGGTTATGTCCTCGTGAACAGCAAGCCGGGCAGCGGCACCACCGTGCGGCTGTACTTCCCCGTCACCAAGGAAGCGATCCCTGAAGCCGCGCCGACGGTTCGGCACACGACGCAGAAGGGGAATCAGACGATCCTGGTGGTCGAGGATCAGGAGTCGGTCCGCACCGCCGCGATCCGCGCGCTGACGCGGTACGGCTACCAGGTGCTGTCGGCCGCCGACGGTGAAGAGGGGTTGCAGCTGTGGCGTGCCAATGCGGACACGGTTGATCTGATCATCTCGGATGCCATCATGCCGCGGATGGGCGGCCTGGCGCTGTTCGAGGCCGTGAGCCAGGATCGCGCTGGGGTCCGCTTCCTGCTCACCAGCGGGTACACCGGCGAAGAAGTCCGGAAGAGCGCTCCGGTCACGGTGGACTTGCCGTTTCTGACGAAGCCGTGGACGGTCAATGAGCTGCTGACCGCAGTGCGGAACGTGCTGAAACCGGTGTGATGTTTTGTTGGACTATGCCAGGGCGAGCCGCAGCTTCCCGCGTAGCATAATCAGCGCTTGACGATAGCCGGCGCAGTCCACAACATACGGTCGCGCCATCGGAGCGCACCCGGTCCGCGGACAGGGATCGTCCCATCCGACGCAGTCGCCGTCACAATCGATCGACACCCTCTTTTCGGGCTCATGAGGCGGACACGGGCCATCACGAAAGGGGGCATCATGTCCGCGTTCCGCCCGCTGCCGCCGAAGCCCAGCCTCGAGTTTGAGCACAAGGAAGCGAAAGCGCTGCTCCGCCGGCTGCGCGCGGGCGACCCCGAGACCCTCGCGCGCGCCTGCGCGCACCATCCTGCGATGGATGCGTCCGTGCCGACCCACATTCGCCTCGCTGACGTGCAACTCGTCATCGCGCGCGAGTATGGATTTGCGAGCTGGCCCAAACTCGTCAGGTACTTCAGCGACGTGCATCGGCAGAGCTACAACCACGGAGCAGTCCAGTACCATCCACGCGACGTCGACGAGAACAGCGTCCGCGGAGTGCTGGCTGGTCATCGCGATCGGCGAGCACTTGCAGCGCGCCAGCTTGCTTCGTACGTGCCGCGGTTCTATGGAATGCACGCTGACGACGTCTTCGCTTCGACCGTCACGGAGGACGAAGCGCGGCTGGCGGTAGCGCGCAGCAACGGCTTCCCGAGCTGGGACGTGCTTCTCGAGGCCTCTGAGACAGAGCCACCGTTTCATCGGTACGACTGGGAAGTGGATCCCATGAGGTATGTCGGAGAAGCGATGAGAGCCGCCAACCTAGACGAGCTCAAGCGCGTGATTGAGATGCATCCGGATGTGCTGCACCCAACGGACTACGAAGTTGTCAAAGGCCGCAGCGTGCTCCGAGCCGCCATCAGCCACGAGCGGAGGCAAGGCCGGGAGGTGATGCGTCCGATCATGGATTGGCTCGCGACGCAGGGACTGGATCTCCAGCAAGAGCTGAACAGGCAGCTCTGCGGTCATATCCGTATGAAGACCGAGAAGGTGCGCTGGCTGCTCGACCGGGGCGCCGATCCGGACTGGATCGCCCCCAACGGCATTCCGGTGTTGGAGCACGCGCTCATACGCTACTGGAACGGCGAGGCGGTGGATCTCGTCGCCGCGCGCACCGTTCCCCGCAAGTCGCTCTGGATCGCCGCCGGACTCGGCGACGTGGAGGGCGTGAGCCGCTTTCTCGATCGTTACGGCAAGCCGACGTCCGCGGCGCGACGGCTTCGGCCGGATTTCGACGCCGTCGGTCAGAGAGGCATGGTATCACATCCGGAACCCGACGACGAAGAGATTCTCATGGAAGCTTTTACGATCGCAGCGCACAACGGTCGGACGGCGGTGCTCGAGTATATGGTATCCCGCGGCTTCTCGGTGGACAGTCTCGTTTGGGGATCACCGATGGTCAGTGTCGCGGCGGGCAATGCTTGGACGCCGGTGGTGGAGTGTCTCGTGCGTTGCGGCGCCAATCTGGACCTGACGGGTGTGGGTCCAGGCACCTTGCGGTCGGCGCGTCATATGGCACGTTCTAATTTCGAGAATGCGCCGCAGCACGCCGACTACCGGCGCATCGTCGCGCTGTGTGGGATGGATCCAGATGCTATTCTGGCCGAGCGTGACGCTCGGGAGGTGAAGCCCGTCCTCGATCCAAAGTTGGAGGAAGTGCTGCAGTTGGCTGCTGACGACGCGTTCCGTCTCGGGCAATCCGAGATTGGTCCTGAGAACCTGTTCTTCGGTCTCATGCGCGGTGGCATGACGCAGCTCTTTACGAGGAGGATGAGTCTCCAGGACCTCGAGCGGTTCTACGCCGATCAGGGGAATCGCCTGCGTGCCAACCAGGATCGGGGCGAGCGGCCCAGGCTGGCTCTCAATGCCGTAGCGCAAGCGACGATGCAATTGGCGATCGCACTCGCGGTGGAGCGTCGGCGTGATTGTGTGGATATGTACTATCTGATGCACGCGGTCACGCGGTCGGGCGGCGGCGCAGTGGCCGGACTGCTTTTGCGCTACGGGTCGAGCGCGGCAACGTTGAACGCGGAGTTGGAGTGCGCACTGTGACGCATGATGCGAGGATCGTCACTCACGTCACCAGCAGACGCCACGCCCATATTCGAGTCATATGAAGGTCCTCATTCCAGGTGGCTCAGGCCAAGTGGGCACCATCCTGGCTCGGTCATTCCATGCGGCTGGCCACGACGTGATCGTGTTGAGTCGTTCTCCACGACCTGCCCCATGGCGAGTCGTAGCCTGGGATACCTCGACCCTCGGCGCCTGGGCTGACGAGTTCAGCGGCGCGACAGCGGTCATCAATCTCGCCGGGCGGAGCGTCAATTGCCGCTACACGGCGGCGAACAAGCGTGCCGTCATGGAATCAAGACTGACCTCCACGGCCGCGGTTTCCACGGCGATCGCCCGGGCGTCTCCCGCGCCGTCCGTTTGGCTCCAGGCGAGTACGGCCACGATCTACGCTCATCGTTTCTACTCGCCCAACGACGAAGCAACCGGCCAGATCGGTGGCACGGAACGCGATGCCCCCGCGTCGTGGCACTTCAGCATTCAGGTCGCGGAGCAGTGGGAACGAGTCTGCACCGCGGCGGTCCTTCCCAACACTCGCCGAGTATTGATGCGGTCGGCAATGATCATGAGTCCGGATCGAGATGGCATCTTCGACACACTACTCGGTTTGGTGCGCCGGGGGTTGGGAGGCAAGGCCGCAGACGGTCGCCAATATGTGTCATGGATCCACGACCAGGACTTTATCCGCGCGGTACACTTCCTGGTCGACAATGCGTCAATCTCCGGACCCGTGAACCTGGCCGCCCCGAACCCGCTGCCCAATGCGGAGTTCATGAGGGCCCTTCGCGCAGCCTCTGGAACCCCAATCGGGCTGCCGGCTGCCCGATGGATGCTCACCCTCGGCGCGTACTTCATGCGCACCGAGACAGAGCTGGTGCTCAAGAGCCGGCGTGTCATCCCGGGGCGCCTTGCCGCTCTTGGATTTAAGTTCGCATTTCCCACTTGGCCTGAGGCCGCCAGCGATCTGTGCCGTCGGTGGCGCGACGGCGTCGGACGAACCGCGGCCTGAGCGGACCTGAGTCGCCACTTGCTACCTTGGGCCCAGCCCTCCATGCTGGCTCGGTGAGCCCAAGCTTGCAATACGAGCGGAATGACGCGTGCCCAGCTCCCTGATCGATGTCGAAGCCGCGTTCCTCCCCAAGGGCCAGATGCGGCAGATTTCCCGCATCACCCAGCTCGAGGGTGCGGCCATCACCGGAGAGGTCGATCTCAGTCCCGACCATTGGGTGTACGCCCTTCACTTCCCCGGCGACCCGCTCTTCCCGGGAGTCCTGATGATCGAGGCGGCCGCTCAGGTGGTCGGCCTCTGGGCGTGGGCCCAGGGTCAGCGCGGCCGGCTCCGGCTGGCGCGGACCAGCGCGGAGTTTCACCACGCGGTAACCCCCGCGAACGAGCGTCTCGTGCTACGCGCGGAAGTGCGGTGCAAGCGACACTTCAATTTCGGCACGATCGGGATCTGGGCCGCCGCGACCCGCGTCGCCACGGTTGACGTCGTGCTGGCGGTGTCGCCCGCCGATGCCTGACAGGAGGATTCCTTGAAATCCACCATAAGCGTGCGAGTCGGCGGGATCGCGCTCATCGTCGGCGCCATTGCGTTCATGGCCGTCTTCTCGTTCCTCGCGGCCCGCTTCGACTATCCGGCGATTCTCGAGGGCCAGGCGAACGTCGTCCTCCCTCGGTTGCTGGCAACAGGAAATGCAGGGCGCGCGGCTTGGGCGCTCTACGCATTCCTGCCCCTCATCTGGCTCCCTGCCGGCGTCGGAGCGTACGACGCGTTCCGCCACTCGCGTCCGGGCGCCATGCTCCTCGCCCTGCAATGCGCGGTCCTGGCGGCGATCGCGATGATGCTCGGACTCATGCGATGGCCCAGCATCCACTGGCACCTGGCGCAATTGCAGGCGACCGCAACGCCCGAGCAGCAGCAAGTCATCTCCGCCACCTTCGACGGGCTCAACACCTACCTCGGCAATTACATCGGCGAGTTCTTGGGCGAGCTCAGTTTCAACATGTTCTTCCTGTTGTCCAGTTGGACGCTGTTGCAGTCTCGTGCAGCCCCGCGTTGGCTGGCCGGAGTCGGGCTGGTGGTCGCCGCGGCGGGATTTGTGGGCATGTTCCGCAACGTCACGCACGCGGTCAGCCCTGTGGCCGAAGTGAACAACTACCTGTTGCCGCTGTGGATGATCGTGTTCGGAGCGGTGCTGCTCCGCCACCACGCACCGTCACTAACCCCATGACTGACGCTCCGAGCCTGATTCTGGAGAATCGCCACACCGGCGAGCGATTGGCCCTCAGGCGCGTCGTCCAGGACGGCGCGGTGTGTCTGGAGCTGAAGGGCTCGCTACCTCCACACCACCAGGGGCCACCGATGCACATTCACTTCGTCGAGGACGAAGTGCTTCACATCAAGTCCGGGACCCTGTCTGCCGTGATCGATGGGCGGCCGTTGACCGTCGGACCCGGAGCGTCTGCTTCGATTCCCCGAGGGGCGGCGCATCGCTGGTGGAACGCGGGAGACGAACCACTGGTCCTCGAAGGCTACGCGCGACCCGTCGTTGACGTGGACCGATACGTTCAAGCCGTTTTCGAAGTGATGAACGCTGGACCTGAGGGCCGGCCTCCGCTGTTCTACCTGGCGCATGTGGCTTTGCGGCACCGGCACACGCAAGCCCCGCTCATCATGCCGCGACCCATTCAAACGCTGCTGTTTCAGGTGCTCGTCGCGGTCGGCACGGTGCTCGGGCGATATCGCGGCAACGACTGGCCCGGGTGCCCAACGCACTGCCTTGGGGCACCCAACGGTTGAGGATTTGGACCGCTGACCCCAGCTTTGGCACCATGCACATTCCCTTCTACCGCCTGCTTACGGTGGTGTTGAGTCCCGCCGTCCTCGGCGCACAAGCTTCGGTCGGCATCTTTGCCGCGCACACGAACGTCGGCCGGGCAAGTGGCTCCGCGTCCTATGAGCCGCGGCAGCAGACGTATCAAGTCGCGGGGTCGGGGCAGAATATGTGGGACACGCGCGACGATTTTCATTTCGTGTGGAAACGGATCAGCGGCAATTTCATCCTCTCGACGCGGGCGCGCTTCATCGGCCGTGGCGTCGAGGAGCATCGCAAGATCGGCTGGACCATTCGCCCCACACTCGATACCAACAGCGCGCACGTGACCGCGGCGTTGCACGGCAACGGCCTGATGTCGCTCCAGTTCCGCCGCCAAACCGGTGCCACCACCGAGGAGGCCGTGTCGCCGGACAGCCTCCCGGATGCGGATGCGGTGATCCAGCTCGAGCGGCGCGATGGCGCGTACATCATGTCCGTTGCTCGATTCGGCGACACGCTGGTCACGCAGCAGCTCGCCGATGTGTCACTGCCCGATACGGTCTACGTCGGTCTCTTCGTGTGCGCGCACAATGACCGCGTCACGGAACGGGCCACGTTCTCGAACGTTCGCATCACCACGCCGGCCAAGCGGGACTTCGTCCCCTACACCGATTACATCGGCTCGAACCTCGAGATTCTCGACCTGGCGACCGGGAACGCGACGATCGTGCACTCCTACCGCGGCTCGTTTCAGGCGCCCAATTGGACGCACGACGGGAAGGCGCTCATCTACGCGCAGGAGGGGCGCCTCTACCGTTTCGATCTCGCATCCCGCTCGGCCGTCGCGATCAACACGGGATTCGCGACCCGCAACAACAACGACCACGTCCTCTCGTTCGACGGCCGGATGCTGGGCATCAGTCACCATGCGGTGGAGGACAGCGGCGCCTCGATTGTCTACACGCTGCCGGCCACAGGCGGCACGCCCACCCGCGTGACCGCCAAAGGACCGTCGTATCTGCATGGCTGGTCCCCCGACGGCCGGTGGCTGACCTACACCGGCGAGCGGAACGACTCGCTGGACGTCTACAAGATCCCCACGGGCGGTGGCGAGGAGATCCGCCTCACGACCACGCCGGGACTGGACGACGGGCCGGAGTACACGCCCGACGGCGCCTACATCTATTTCAACTCGTCACGCAGCGGGCGGATGCAGATCTGGCGCATGCGACCCGATGGGACCGGCCAGGAGCAGGTCACGAACGACGGCTTCAACAACTGGTTCCCCCACTTCTCGCCCGACGGCAAGTGGATCGTGTACCTCGCCTTTCCTCCGGACGTCGCGCCGGACGACCATCCGTTCTACAAGCACGTGCTGCTGCGATTGATGCCCGCCGCCGGCGGACCGGCGCGAGTCATCGCCTACCTCTACGGTGGTCAGGGAACGATCAACGTCCCCTCGTGGTCGCCGGACGGAACGCGATTGGCGTTCGTCAGCAACTCGGGCGTGCCGTAATCAGGAGGCCAGGGTGAATCAGTTGGGGGCAGTCGTGATACTCCCGAGGATGCCGGTCGAGGTGCAGGCGCCGTTGGCGTCGCAAAAGGTCCTCGACATGGAACGCGGCCCGCTGTTCTGCTGCGCGACGCCTGGACACTGGGCCAGGTTGAAGATCGCGGGACCGCCTTCGTACCCACCGATGCCGTTCGCCATGATCCAGTAGCGCGCCGGTGCGACCGGCGTCTGGCAGAGAACCTCGATGTAGGATTTCTCGCCATCGGTGATTTGACGCCCGTTGATGAACACGCCGGAGGTTCCACGGGACGCGTTGGCCTGCAGCGGGCCGCCGAGCGTGAGCCCGGGCATCATCTGGCCGGCGATCGGCTGACCCTCGCGCCCCCAGGCGCCCGAGATCGGGTCATACCAATAACGGCCCGACGGGATCACGACCGGATAGATCTGTTTCAGCTGCTGCACCGTTTCCGCCGACAGGGCCTGGCCATTGACTACGATGCCCGGGTCCTGCGCGGCACTCGTCCCTGTATTGCTGCTCGCCGGTTGATTGAGCGGCGCGGGGACGTCGCCGCTCGGCGGATCGACGCTCGCACGTTTGCCGTCGGACTTTGAGCACGCGGCAATCAGTGCGACGAGTAATACGGAGATGGCGGGAGTCATGGAGTGAACGATATGGCGCGCGCCAAGGCTTGGCCACTGGAGGCCCGCTTCCTCTTGACAAGCCATAGAAGCCGCAGTATGGTGTTCCTATGCGACGCCAAGAGAAGTCCCGGTGAACGACTCGAAAACCGATATCCTCCAGGGGACCCTCGATCTCATTGTCCTCAAGCTGCTCCACGCCCGCCCGGCCAATGGTTGGGATCTGACCCAGGCCATCCAGCTCGCATCCCAGGGCGCGCTGAGCGTGAACTACGGCACCCTCTACCCCGCCCTGCATCGGCTCGAGGCACGCGGATGGGTCTCGGCCAAATGGGGCACGACGGAGCACAACCGCCGCGCGCGCTTCTATGCCCTCACCGCCGCCGGCAAACGCCAGCTCGCCACCGAGCAAGAGAGCTGGGAGAAGTTCTCCAAGGCCCTCGGCCTGATCCTCCGGCCCGTGTGACCCCATGTCCCTGCTCCGAGCTTTCCTCGTCCGACTCCGCTCCCTGGTTCGACATGACCTGGTCGAAGGGGAGTTGGATGAGGAGCTGCGCTACCACCTGGAGCGCGAGTCGGAACGGAATGTCAGCCGCGGCATGGATCCACAGGACGCGCAGCATGCGGCGCGACGCGCGTTCGGGAACGTCGAATATCTGAAAGAGCAGTCGCGCGACGCGCGCGGCTGGCCGAGACTCGAGCACGTGATTCGCGACCTGGGCGCCGGACTGCGTCTGGCCCGCAAGCAGCCGGGCTTCGCCGCCGTCATCGTGCTCTCCCTCGCGCTGGGCACGGGCGCCACCAACGCGATTTTCAACCTGACCTACAACGTGTTGCTGGCTCAGCTCGACGTGCCCCATCCCGACCAGCTCGCCGCCCTGATCCGCATCGGCGACAAGGAAGCGGACGTGGCGTTCACCTGGAACGAGTACCAGGTTCTGAAGACGACGCCCAACGTCGGGACCTTTGCCGCCGTGCGCACGGCAAGCCAGATCGCGGTCGCCACCGGCGACCGGCGCGAGTACGTGAACATGCATTTTGTCGCTGGGGAGTTCTTCCCACTGCTGGGGTTGCGCCCGCGGCGCGGCCGCCTGCTGACCCCAGCCGATGACCGTCAACGGTTTCCCGCAGCCGTCCTTTCGGAACGCTTCGCCCAAACCCTTTTTCCCGGCGACGACGCGGTGGTCGGGAAGACCGTCGCCATCCGGGGCATCCCGTTCACCGTGGTCGGGATTACACCGCGCTCGTTCCGCGGCCTCGAATTTCCGGGCCAGTTCACCGTCGCCATCCCCCTCAGCACGCTGTCGCTGCTCGCGAATGCGGGACCGCGAGACGACGATCGTGGCAACCCGCTCGACCTCGGGGCCACGAGCAACACCACGCGTCGCGCCTATCGCATCGTCGGGCGCCTGGCGATCGATCGCGCACCGGCGAGCGCCGCCCTCGCCCTGACGTTCGACCGCTGCTGCGCCAACCATGAACGACTCGCGGTGCAGGACATCCGGCGCGGCATTCCCGGCGGCAAGGCCGACTTCCGAAACGTAGTCGGCACCATCCTCCTGATCCTCCTGGCCGTCATGGCGCTCGTCCTTGTCGTGGTCTGCACGAACATCGCGAGCCTGCTGCTCGTGCGCACCGCTGCACGCCAGCGCGAAATCGCCGTCCGCCTTTCCCTCGGGGCCTCGCGCGGCCGGGTGGTGGCCCAGTTGCTGCTCGAGTCCCTGCCCTTGGCACTGTTAGGCGGTGGCCTGGGCCTCTTGGTCGCCGCGTGGACCACGTGGCTCATCGTCACGGCCGTCCCGGAGGCGGATGACTTCCTCGAGATGTTCAGCTTCCGGCCCCACCCCCTGGTGCTGCTATTCGCCGGCTCGATCGCCGTGCTGTGCGGGCTCGCGTTCGCGGTCTATCCGGCCCTGCGCGCCACGCGTGGCGATCTCGCGCCGGCGCTCGGCCAGGGCGGCCGAGCGTCCGTGGGACGGCAACAAGGCACGGTGGCGCGTGGCGTCGTCGTGGCGCAGGTGGCCATCACGGTTGTCCTGGTGATCGCCGCAACCCTCTTCCTGGTGACGCTGCGCAACCTGGGCCGCGTCGACGGCGGATTCGCCACCGACCGTGTACTGCTCGTGTTGCTCGAGACCCGAGGCACACCGTACGAACAACAGGGCGTCGGCCCCTTGCACGAACGGCTGCTGGAGCAGGTCGGCGGTCTCCCGGGAACCCGTGGCGTCGCCTTGGCCTCGATGATACCGATGTACGGCGGCAATTTCTCGTGGATGGAAGTCCAGGTCCCGGGTTACGAGTCGCCAACGGGCGAGCGGCCCTCGGTGCGGCTCGACGCCGTTGTTCCCGGCTATCTCGCGACGCTGGGAATTCCCCTCGCCCGGGGACGGGACTTCACGCGCACCGACGGGCCTCGGACCGGGCCGGTGGCGCTCGTCAGCGCAGCGTTCGCGCAGCGGTTCTTTGGCGCGAGCGAACCGGTCGGTCGCTCCTTCGGTGCCACGCTGCATGGCGATTCGCTCACGTCGGTCCGCGTCGTGGGCGTCGTCGCCGACGCGAAGTACTCGAGTCCGCGGCAAGCCCCCGAACCGCTCGTGTACCTGCCCCTGGCGCAGACCGCTACGGGGTGGACCAACCTCTCCCTCGCCGTGCGCACCGTCGGCGCCCCCGCGACGCTGGTGCCCGCCGTGCGTCGAGCCATCGATGCGGCCGCCCCGGGCATCCGGATCCGCCGGGTGAGCGAGATGCGGGCGCAGCTCGATGTCGCGACCACCATCGAACGGCTCGCGGCAGCGATGGCGGGGTTCGCAGGCCTCCTGGCCGTCGCCCTGTCCATGATGGGACTGTATGGCGTCGTGGCCCACAGTGTGGCACGCCGCACCCGCGAGCTGGGCATCCGCAGGGCGCTCGGCGCGCCGTCCGCGTCGATCGTCGGGCTCGTCCTGCGCGATATCGCCGGGATCGTGAGCGCCGGCATGCTGCTCGGCCTGGTGGTGTCCTCCGGCGCCAACGGGCTGATCCGCTCGCAGCTCTTCGGGGTGAGCGCGCACGATCCCGGCGCGACCCTGCTCTCCATCCTCATCCTCGCCGCCGCCGCCCTCGTCGCAGCCGCCGTCCCGGCGTGGCGCGCGGTGCGCATCGATCCTCGCATCGCCTTGATCGCGGAATAATCTACCAGAAGCTCTTCCCGGCAACTGTTTTCCTGCGGCATGGCGTTCGTGAGCAACTCGGCCACGCCGTAATCAGGAGACCGCGGCTTCCCTCCGCACCGCGGGAGCGACGCGCGCGCCGATCGTCTCGATCGACTGCATCAGTTTCGCATGCGGCAGTGAAGACGCATTCATCTGAAATGTGATCCGAGAGATCCCGCCCAGTGCTTCGCTGTGGCGCAAGATCTTCTCGGCCACCTCGTCGGGCTCCCCAATCAGCAAGGCGCCGTCCGGTCCCCGCTGGGCGTCGAAGCCGGCGCGGGTTACCGCCCCCCAGCCGCGCTCCTTGGCGACACTCGCGACGGCCTTGGCGTAGCCGGGAAAGAAGTCATCGGCGGCCGCCTGGGCCGTCGCCGCGACATAGCCGAGCGAATGGACGCCCACGGTGAGCTGCTCGGGCGGATACCCGAAGCGCTCGCCGGTTTCGCGGTAGAGATCGATCAGGGGCCGAAAGCGCCGCGTCTCGCCCCCGATGATCGCGACCATCAGAGGAAGTCCCAGCGCGCCCGCCCGGGCGAACGATTTTGGCGTGCCGCCCACGCCTAACCAGATGGGCAACGGATGCTGCACCGGCCTCGGGTAGACCCCCTGACCCGTGAGAGCAGGGCGGAATTCGCCGGTCCAGTGGACATGTTCGTCCTCCCGGATCTTGAGGAGCAGGTCGAGTTTCTCCTCGAATAGCCGATCGTAGGCTTCCAGGGGCAGGCCGAATAGTGGAAACGCATCGATGAACGAGCCGCGTCCAACGACCATTTCTGCCCGACCCTGAGACAGAAGATCGAGGGTAGCGAATTCCTGAAACACCCGCACCGGGTCCGCCGCGCTCAACACGGTGACGGCGCTCGAGAGACGGATCCGCTGAGTACGAGCCGCGGCTGCGCCGAGGATCACCACCGGAGCAGAATCCAGATACTCCCGGCGGTGGTGCTCACCGATGCCGAAGGAATCCAGGCCAACCTGGTCAGCGTGTTCGATCTGCTGGACCAGGTCTCGGAGGCGTTGCGACGGCTCGACCGCCAGGCTGGTGTCGTCATACGCCGCGGCGAAGCTGTCGATGCCAATTTGAATCATTCCAGATCACGATTCCTTGGTTCTAGGTTGCTGCAGCCGCTGGCTGCAGGTACATCACTTATCAAAACAATTCGCTGTTCCCGCAGCGGGAGAGGTCGGTATGAAGCAGATGGTGATGGGTCGATGGCCCGGCGAGGAGCGGTGATTCGCGGCCAGTGAGTGATTCGGTCATCGAAGTCTCGGAGCTGACGCGCCGCTTCGGCGCCACCACGGCTCTCGATGCGGTGAGCTTGTCCCTGCCACGGGGGGCGGTCTATGGCCTCGTCGGCGCCAACGGCGCGGGCAAGACGACGCTCATTAGACACATATTGGGTCTGCTGCGGGCCGAACACGGCGCGGTGCGCGTCTTCGGCCTCGATCCCGTCGCCGATCCGGTCGGCGTGCTGTCGCGGATCGGATACCTCTCCGAGGAGAACGACCTCCCCGGCTGGATGCGGGTCGCCGAGCTGATTCGCTACACGAGCGCCTTCTATCCGAAGTGGGATGACGACTACGCGGAGGAGCTGCGGCGGGCGTTCGCGCTCGATCCCGCGGCGAAGATCAAGGATCTCTCCAAGGGACAGAAGGCACGCGCGGGACTGCTCATCGCGCTGGCGCACCGGCCCGAGCTGCTGGTGCTGGACGAACCCTCGTCCGGCCTCGATCCCATCGTGCGCCGCGACATCCTCGGCGCCGTCATTCGCACCATCGCCGATGAAGGCCGCACCGTGCTGTTTTCGTCGCACTTGCTGGGGGAAGTAGAGCAGGTCGCCGATCACGTGACGATGATCAACCAGGGCCGAATCGTGCTCAGCGGGCGGCTGGACGCGATCAAGGAGTCGCACCGCGTCGACGGTCGCGTCCCTTCCCTCGATGAGATTTTCGTGGCCTACGTCGGGACGCCAGCGTCAGCCCTCCCCACCGACCCGTAAGCCATGCGTTCCCCTGCTCTGGCAATCGGCTGGGAGTTTCGCCGGCGGCATCTCTGGGCCCTGATCGCAATGGCCGGCTACCTGCTTGCCCTGACGGCCATCAAGCTCCTGTTCCTCGGGACCATGGAGCCCATCAGGCTGGATCCGCCCGATGGCAGGGCCGCCGTGGTGATCACGCCCCTGACGGCGACGTACTTCTATCTACTCGCGGCGTTCAGCTTCTGCCTTGCCGGTGACCTCGGGGCGCGCCCATCGATCTATCCCGCCCGCATGTTCGCGCTGCCGGTGAGGACCGCCGCCCTGGTGGGCTGGCCGATGCTGTATGGGACGGGGGCCGTGGCGATCCTGTGGCTGATCACCGCGCTCTCCGCCCGGTGGCCGTGGAGAATCGAGCTTCCACTGGTCTGGCCGGCGCTGCTGGCCGCGGTATTCCTCGCGTGGACGCAGGCGCTGATGTGGATGCCCTACGGCTTGCCGGGACTGCGGGCGATCGTCACTGTGCCGTGGCTGGCCACCCTGGATGCCGTCGCGCTGTTGGCAATTCACTACCAGGTCCCCGAGCCCATGATGGTGGCCTTTCTGGCGCCGCAGCTGCCCCTCGCGTGGGTCACCGCCTGCTCCGCCGTTGCCAGGGCACGCCGCGGCGACGTGCCCGATTGGCGTGGGGTGTTCGCCCGGCCCGGGAGCAACGCCGTCCTGACCCGCCGGCGAGACCATTTTCCGTCGCCCGCCCGGGCTCAAGCGTGGTTCGAGTGGCGGCGGCATGGCCGGTCGCTGCCGGCGCTCGTGGCTCTCCTGCTGCCGTTCGAGCTGGCGTTGCTCTGGCTCGCCAAGGACGCGCCGGCATTCGTCTTCGAAATACTGTTTCTCGCACTGATCACGCCGCCGTTCATGGCCGCCTGCACGGCGTGGACCGTGAGCCAGCCGAATCCCCAGGGGCGCGATTCCTACGGCGTACCGCCGTTCATCGCGACGCGGCCGTTGACCAGCACCGAGCTCATCGCCGCCAAGCTGAAGATGGCGATGTGGAGCACGCTGGCCGCGTGGCTGGTGGTGCTCGTCGCCCTGCCGCTAGCGCTCGAGTGGTCGGGCACCTGGTCCGTGGTGATCGAACGTGTGCGGCGCATGCATGACGCTATCGGGACGGCGCGCGCGGCGACCGTCGTACTGTTGATCCTTGCGGGGTTCATCGTCGCGACCTGGAAGCAGCTGGTGCAGAGCTTGCACATCGGCCTGACGGGCCGTGCATGGATCGTCAAGGGGAGCGTGTTGCTCACGCTGACACTCCTCATCCTGCTCGGACCGATCGTCGAATGGATCATCGACACCCCGGGCGTGCAGCGGGCGTTATGGGACGCCCTGCCCCTGATCCTGGCCAGCCTGGTCGGCCTGAAGATGTCCGCGGCCGCGTGGATCGCGACGCACCTCGATCGCAGCCGGCTGCTGGGCGACCGCGCGCTCGTCCTCGGCGCGGCCAGCTGGAGTGCCGCTGTGCTCTGGCTCCACGGGGTGCTCGTGTGGTTTTTCTCCACGCCCTTCGTCGCGCACTACCTGCTCGCGCTCATCGCGATCCTCGCGGTCCCCCTCGCCCGATTGTCGGCGGCGCCACTGGCGCTCTCGTGGAATCGACACCGGTGACCGCGGCGACGCTGAAGAGCCGGGGAGGGGTCATCGTCCCGGTGCTGGTGCTCATCAGCCTGCCGGTGCTGCTGATGCTGGTCGAGGCGGTGAGGTTCCGCATCGCGAACCGGCCCAGCGGTTCGTTCCAGTCCTCGGACCAGCAGCGCGAGTACCTGCTGTACGTGCCGAGGAGCTACGATCGCTCGAAGCCCACGGCGCTCGTCATCAGCTTGCATGGCGCAGGGCTGTGGGGCGCGGCGCAGAAGGAAACGAGCCAGTGGAACCGGGTCGCCGACGCGCACGGGTTCATCGTCGTTTACCCGTCGGGAGCCGGCGGTGGCGGGCCCAGGGTCTGGCACGAGGACGGTGGAGCCCGACCTTCGCGTGATGTCACATTCATCTCTCAGTTGATCGACACACTGGAGGCGCGGTACAACATCGATCCGGGGATGATCTACGCCAACGGGCTTTCCAATGGCGGAGGCATGTCATTCGTGCTCTCCTGCAAGCTTTCCGACCGGATCGCCGCGGTCGGGATGGTGGGCGCTGCTCTCCTGGTACCGTTCAGCTGGTGCACGGACCAGCGACCGGTGCCGATGATCGCGTTTCACGGGACCGCCGACGCGGCTGCTCCGTACAAGGGAGGATTCTCGTGGGTGAGCCCGCAGCGATTTCAGGGCGTGCGTGCCTTTACGGCGAGTTGGGCACGAAGAAACCGGTGCGGAACGAACCCGGTCGATTCCGTGGTCGCGACGGACGTCACGCGCCTCGAATACACGAAGTGCGCTGACGACGCGGCCGTGGTGCTCTATACCATCAAAGGAGGAGGCCACACCTGGCCCGGTGGCCAGCCGCTGCCGGAATGGTTCGTCGGGCCCACGAGCAACAGCATCGACGCCACGAGTCTGATGTGGGCGTTCTTTCGTGAGCACCCGCTGCCGGGGAAGTAATTGACTTCGCCGCGGCAGGCCTTTTAGACGACGGGCATCCAGCCGGGGGCGTACTCCCGCTCCCAGAGCTTCATCGCGTCCGCGTCGCTCACGATGCGGCCCGTCGTCCCGTCGGTGCGGAGCGCGCGGCCCGTGCTCTGGGCGATGTTGCCGAGGTGGCATAGCAGGACGCTCTTCACGCCCTCCGCGATCGGCTGGTGCAGCGCGGCGCTGGTGCGAACCGCGTCCACGAAGTTGCCGATGTGCAAGCTGGTCGCCTCATCGTCGGCGACGACGTTCAACGAATCCGACGCCTTGGCGGCGGCCACTTCCCGGACCACCTGACCCTTGAGGTCGTACACGACGTACCCGTCGCGGTCGAGCACCACGCTCCCCGTCGTGCCGAGCACGAGACTGCCGCGCGAGCGCCCGAAGGTGGGCAGTCCGTTGCAGCTCTGCCCCTGCCAGATGATGGTCTTCCCTCCCTCGAACTCGAACGTGGCCTCCTGCGTGTCGGGAAACTCCCAGTCGTCCTCGAACTGGTAGCGGCCACCGGTCGAGACCACCCGGGTGCACGTGTCCACGCCGAGCGCCCAGCGGCAAACGTCGATTTCGTGCGTCCCGTTGTTGGCGATCTCCCCCGTGCCCCAGCGGTGGAACCAGTGCCAGTTGTAGTGGATGACGTTGTCGTGATACGGCGTGCGGGGCGCGGGGCCCTGCCACAGCTCGTAATCGAGCGTGGCCGGGACGGGCGCTTCCTTGCCGCGGCCGATCGTGCCCCGCGTGTTCGCATACCAGGCGCGCGCCAGGTAAGGACGCCCGATGAGACCTTCCTTGATCGCCTGGACCAGCTCGATCGAGCGCGGCGCCGAGCGCTGCTGCGTCCCCATCTGGACCGCGCGCTGGTACTTGCTTTGCGCCGCCACGAGCAGCTCGCCCTCGTGCGCGTTGTGCCCGCAGGGTTTTTCGAGGTAGACGTGCTTCCCAGCCTGCAAGGCGAGGATCGTGGCCGGCGCGTGCCAGTGATCCGGAGCGGCGATCACGAGGGCATCCACGTCCTTGTCTTCGAGGGCCCGCCGGAAGTCCGCCACGGCCTTGGGCGCTCGAGATTGCAGCCCGCCGATGGCCGCCGCGCCGCGGGCCAGCACCTGCGAGTCCACGTCGCACACGTAGGCCACTGTGGCGTTCGTGGCCCGCGCAAAGCCCTTGCCCAGCACGGTGCCGCGCCCGTTCAGTCCCATGACCGCCACGACGACCTGCTCGGAGGGCGGACCGGCGAACGCCCAGGAACGGACTCCAGAAGCCACCACTCCCAGTCCCGCGGCCGACGCGGTCTTCAAGAATTTGCGGCGTTTCATAGCGGCCTCACCTTGATATTGCGGAAGTACACTTCGTCGCCGTGGTCCTGGAGCACGATGTGGCCGCCGCCAGGACGACGTTCACCGAACCACGGAAAAACCCGGTACTTGCTCGCCGCCAGCAGCGAATCGAGGCGCGGGCTACCGAGATCGAATACGACGATCCGCTCGCCGTTCAGCCAGTGCTCGCCGTGGCTGCCGCGGAAGATCACGGTCGACCGGTTCCACTCGCCCACCGGCCGGAGGTGCTTGCGGTCGTTGGCAGCGACGAGATCGTACAGCGCGCCCGCCTGGTGCGACGGGAGCTTGCCGTCCGGGTGCCGGTCGTCGTCCAGGATCTGATACTCGAAGCCCAGGGCCGCGTGATTCGGTGCGTCCCGCACCGACAGCGCTTCGGAGACGTTGTACTTGACGCCGCTGTTGGCGCCGGGCGTGACCTTCCATTCCCACGACAGCTCGAAGTCCCCGAACGAATCGACGGTCATGAGGTCGCCGCCCACCAGCGGCTGACCGTCGGCCAGCGTGGGAACCCGGCCGCTCGCGATCTTCTCGATCGCGCCATCGACCACCACCCAGTGCGCCGTGGGCACCGTGTCGTAGCCGAGGCCACGCCAACCGGTCAACGTCTTGCCGTCGAACAGCAGTCTCCACCCGGCGGCCCGTTCCTCGGCGGTGAGCGCATTGGGAGCCGTCTGCGCTCCGAGGGTCGCGGCACAGGTCGCGAATGCGATGATGCAGCAACGATGGAAGGGGGCGATCATGGTACAGAGAAACGCTAGTGCCGGACCAACTTTTTGCAACTATACTGAGGCCGCTGATATTCGTGTCCCACTGAATGCCGCCGCCGCGGCAGGCGCGGGGCCCGCGTCCACCAACCGCCTGGTGACAGGCTCGATCCGGAAGTTGAGCCCTTCAAGGGTACGGGAGCCCAACAGCACGAGATCGCCCACCTCTCCGAACACGACGTCGTCGCTGGTTCGTTTGCCGGCGACGTGGACGAACGCGGCTCCGGTCCAGCGCTCGAGGATGGTCCCGTCGGCCTGCCGGAAATGCCACTTGGCGTATCGCTCGATGCCCAGAGCCTCGAGCATCTCGGCCGGGACCCACGATAGCTCGGCACCGGTGTCGACGAGCACGGCCTCGAGCGTTCGCCTCTCGCCCGGGCGGGCGGGATTTTCGAGCTCGACATCCACACGGAAGGTCCCCATGTCGTCGCGCATGATAGCTCCTGCCATTTCGTCGAGTAGTACCATATCGCTGCGTGGGGTCTCAATCCAGCGCGGCAGACATGGAAGCGCCCCATGACCACGCGCCGCGAGTTCCTCGAGACCTCGGCCGCCATCTTCGCGGCGACCGCCTGGCCCTCGGCGCCCGCAGACCGGCTCCCTCTTGGCTTCTCGACCCTCGGGTGCCCGCAGTGGGACTGGCTCCACGTGCTCGACTTCGCGGCCGCGCACGACTACGCCGCCGTGGAGCTGCGCGGGCTGCAGGACGCGATGGACCTCACCCAGCGCCCCGAGTTTGCGCCGGCGCGCGTGGCCGAGGCGAACGCGCAAGTCGCACAACGCGGCCTCCGCATCTCGTGTCTCGGCAGCTCGGCCAACATGCACGACATGGATTCGGCCAAGCGATCCGCACAGCTCGACGAGGCGCGCCGCTTCATCGATCTCGCGCACGCCCTCGGCGCGCCGTATGTACGCGTGTTCGGCAACAACTACGTCCCAGGCGTGGCACGGGACGAGACGCTCGCGCACATCGCCGGCGGCCTGCAGGAGCTTGGCCGGTACGCCCACGACAAGGGCGTCACCGTGCTCATCGAGTCGCACGGCGATTTCACCGATTCACCATCGCTGCGCGCGATCCTCGAGCGCGCCGACTCGCCCGCGGTCGCGCTCCTCTGGGACGCGCACCACACCTTCGTCTCGGGGAAAGAGGAGCCCGAAGAGACCGTGCGGCAGCTGGGCCGCTACATCCGGCACACCCATCTCAAGGACTCCGTCCCCGCCGGCGCCGACCGCCGCTACGTGCTCACGGGCACGGGCCAGGTGCCGGTGCGGCGGCAAGTCGAAGCCCTCAAGAAGATCGGATACCGCGGCTTCTACAGTTTCGAATGGGAAAAGCGCTGGCACCCGGAGATCGAGGAGCCCGAGATCGCGCTCGCCCAGTACGTCACGGTGGTGAGCGAGTACCTGCGCGGGAGCTAGCATGTCCAACCGCACTGGGTGACGGCTGCGTGTTGGGTGTCATCGGTGTTATCCTGATTCGGCCCATGGAGTTGGTATTTCCCCACTAGTGACGAGGTTCCATGATGCCCCTTGCATTCTGGACGCTCCTGATCGGCGCCGCTCCGGCGCTGGGTGCGCCCACCGACACGGTTCCGTTGTTCGACAACCTGGGCAGCTATCATCGCGCGATCACCACCAGCGTGCCCGCGGCACAGCAGTATTTCGACCAGGGGCTGCGGCTGGTGTTTGGCTTCAACCACGGCGAAGCGATTCGCGCTTTCGCGGAAGGCGCCCGCCTGGACCCCAACTGCGCCATGTGCTACTGGGGCACGGCACTCGCCTACGGACCGCACGTCAACGCGCCGATGGACTCCGCCAGCGCCGTCGCGGCCTACGCCGCCGTGCAGCAGGCGCTCGCCCATCTGTCCCACGCGAGCCCGCAAGAAAAGGCCTACATCCGCGCTGTGGCGAAGCGTTATGCCCGCGTGCCACCGGCCAACCGAGCCTCACTCGACTCCGCCTACGCCCGGGCCATGGGCGACCTTGTGAAGCGGTACCCAAACGATCTCGATGCCGCGACGCTGAATGCAGAAGCGATGATGGATCTGCGCCCGTGGAACTACTGGAAGCAGCCCTCGGGGGAGCCGTACCCCGGTACGCTGGAGATCGTCGCCCAGCTCGAGCGGGTGTTGCAGGCAAATCCCAATCATCCCGGCGCCTGCCACTACTACATCCACGCCGTCGAGGCCGTGCATCCTGAGAAGGCCGTCTCGTGCGCGGAGCGGCTCGCGGCGCTGATGCCCGGAGACGGGCACATGGTGCACATGCCGGCGCACATCTATATCCGGGTGGGCCGCTACGCCGAGGCGATCGAGAGCAACGTGCACGCGGTACACACCGACGAGACGTACATCGAAGACCAGCGTCCGGTTGGCGTGTACCCGCTGGGCTATTACCCACACAACCTCCACTTCCTGGCGTTCGCGGCCACCATGGCCGGCCGCAGCGCCACGGCGATCGATGCGGCTCAGAAGCTCGTGTCGAAGGCCGACCTTCAAGTTGCTCGGGCGGTGCCGATGGTACAGAGCTTCGTGCCGTTCCTCGATCTGACCCTGGTGACGTTCGGCCGGTGGGACGAGGTGCTCAAGCAGCCGACGCCGCCGGCCGATCTCCCCTATGCCAGCATCATGGCGCACTACGCGCGCGGCACGGCCTTCGCAGCAACGGGGAAGGAGACCGAGGCGCAGGCCGAGCTGGACATCGTGAGGCAGGCGGCTGCGTCGGCCACCGGTGACAACAAGGTCGTGTTTGATATTGCGCAGCACGCGTTGATGGGCGAGATCGCCGCGCGGCAGGGTAAGCTGGACGAGGCCATCCAGCACTTCCAGGTGGCTAGAGGGATCGAGGACGGGATTCTCTACTTCGAGCCGCCCACCTGGTACTACCCGATTCGCCACTCCCTAGGCTCCGTGCTGCTCAGAGCCGGCCGTCCCGCGGAGGCGGAGGAGCTGTATCGGGAGGACTTACGGCGGTTCCCCGAGAACGGCTGGGCGCTATTCGGCCTGCTACAGGCGCTGCGCGCGCAAGGAAAAACCGCAGATGCCGAGGCAGTGGATGCCCGTTTCCGGAAGGCGTGGGCGGGGGCGGACGTCACCTTGGTGGCGTCGCGATTCTAAGCGTATAGCTGTCGGCGGCCCCGGCCATAGGGGCCGCCTCAGCCCGCAGCCTTTGCGCGTTCCGTTAGGCTGAACGCCCGTTTTTATCTCGCGGTGGTTTTTCATGGATCCGAAGCGCTACACAGATGCGGAAATGACGGCCATCCTCCACCGGGCCTCCGCATTGCAAGCGGTCGATACCGATCCTCGCCATTCGCTGGCGGAAATCGCCGAGATAGCCGCCCAGGTTGGAATCCCCACGGCGTTGATTCAGCAAGCCGCGTCCGAGATGGACCAGTCGCCTCCCCGGACACCCGCTGCTGCCTACCTTCTCGGACCTCGTCCACAAGTCGTGGCCGGCGGAGTTGTGCCCGGACAGAGGAGCCAGGATGCCATGTCGGAGTTGATCCCAGCACTCCGCCAGGCGACAGGCCGGGAAGGGCGAGCGGCTGACCTGCGGCGCGGCATGGAGTGGCGCGATCCTTCGGAGCTCCAGACCCTTACCGTGACCGTCACGCCCGGGAATGACGGAACATCGGTTCGCGTCGTGGTCGATCACACGACGTTGAAATCGATGCTCTATGGCGTCACGGGTACCTTCGCCGCCCTCGGCGCATTCTTCGGATCCCTGGCTTCGATCGGGTCGGGATCACCGGCGGGCACGCTCGCGATTTCCTTGACGGCGTCACTCGGAATGCTCGGTGGGGCGAGACTCTTGTGGTCCTGGTTGCACCATCGCGCCCGGCGTCGCGCCGAACGCATCAGGGACCTGTTGCTCGATCTGATTCGCGCCCAGCCCTCACCCCCGGCGGATTCAAGCCCCAGCGGACCCTGAAACAATTTTCGGCTATCTTCCGTCATATGGGAAACCCATAGGACGGGCCATGGCCGACAAGCTGGACGTGAAGCAGGGCACCCTCGCCCTGATGATTCTCAGAACCCTCGAAGTCCTCGGCCCGCTCCACGGCTACGGGGTCGCGCGCCGCATCGAGGAGACCAGCAACAACCGCCTCAAACTCAACTACGGCACCCTCTACCCCGCCCTCTTGAAGCTCGAGCAGGAGGGCTTCATCACGGCCGAGTGGCGCCGGTCCGAGAACAATCGCCGCGCCAAGTTCTACGCCCTCACCGCCGCCGGGCGCAGGCAGCTGGCGCGCGAAGCCCGCGAATGGCACCAGACCGCCGATCTGATCGCCGCCTTTCTCGCGCCGAAACGGGAGGCCCCATGAGATACCTTCGCGCCGCGCTGCGGCGCCTGGCCGGCGTCTTCACCGGACACCGCGCGGACGATGACCTCACAGAAGAGCTGCAATCCCATCTCGACATGGAGACGGCCGAGAACATCCGCCGTGGGATGGATCCGAACGAGGCGCGCCGGCAGGCGCTGCTGGCGTCGGGCGGGCTGACCCAGGCGGCCGAAGCGGTGCGCGATCGGCGCGGATTGCCATGGATCGAGCACATCACCGCCGACGTGCGCTACGCCTTCCGCACCTTGCGGCGCAGCCCCGCGTTCACCGCGGTGGTCGTGATCACCCTGGCGCTGGGCATCGGCGCCAACACGGCCATTTTCAGCGTGGTCCGCGGCGTGCTGCTCAAACCGCTGCCCAACCGTGAGGGCGATCGCCTCATCTATCTGCGACAGTCCACCGACGGACCCGGCGGCGAGAACATCACCTTCTCCGTTCCCGAAGTACGCGATTTCCGCAACGGCGTGCCGGCGCTGGGTGGTATCGCGGAGTACTCCCCGTGGAGCTCGATCCTGCAGGGCACCGACGGCGCGGTGCGCATCAGCGTCGGCCTCGTCACCGGCAATTACTTCGAGGTCATGGGACTCGCGCCCGTGCTCGGCCGGGTGACCAGGCCCAGCGACGATGGTCCGGGAGCGCAGCCCGTGGCGGTGCTCACGTACGCCTACTGGATGAAGCGCTTCGGCGGCGATTCCGGCATCGTCGGCCGGCATCTGACGCTCGACAAGCGGTCGGTGACGGTGATCGGCGTGCTCCAGCCCGCCCCGTTCTTTCCGAATCGGATCGATGCGCTGCTCAACATGGTGAACAGCGATCACCATCTGAGCGCCATGATGGTCGAAGGCCGGAGCCACCGGATGACGGAGATGGTGGCTCGCCTCGCTCGCGGCGCCACCGTCGAGCAGGCCAGGGCCGAAGTGGATGTGGTCTATGCCCGGATGCAGAGCCAGTTCAAGGAGGCCTACGATCCGGCCTCCCATTACCGTGTCGCCGTCATCCCCTTTCACACGGTGATCGGCGAGCGCGCGCGGCTCACCCTATGGCTCTTGATGTGCGCCGCCGCGTTCGTCCTGGTGATCTCCGCCGCCAACGTCGCCAACCTGACACTCATGCGCGGCGTGCGGCGCGAACATGAGCTGGCCGTGCGGGCCGCGCTCGGCGCCGGTGTCGGGCGGCTGCGTCGGCTGCTGCTGGTCGAGAACCTCCTGTTGACCGTCGTGGGAGGCGCCGTGGGCGTGGCGATCGCGGTGGGCGGCGTCGGGCTCCTGACCGCGCTGGCCGAGCGGTACTCTCCCCGCGCGAGCGAGATCCGCCTCGACGCCGTAGTCCTGGGATTCACCCTCGCGCTCTCGGTAACGGTCGCCCTGTTGCTCTCGTTCCTGGCCTCGCTGCCGAGGGAGGGCGGCGTGGCCTCCTGGATCGTGGCGGGCGGTCATCGGATGAGCGGTTCGCTGGCCAAGCATCGCCTCCAGCGCGGCCTGGTGGTGGTCCAGGTGGCCGTCTCGGTTGTGCTGCTCGCGGGCGCCGGCCTCCTCACCCGCACCATGATGCGCCTGGCCGACGTGCGCACCGGTCTCCGCACCGAAGAGATGGTCACGATGGAGGTGGCGCTGCTCAGTCCCAATGAGCTGCTGTTCAACCCCGCGGCCGACGCCGCGGCCAAGGAGCGCTACGAACTGATGCGACGGGAGATCGCGGCAATTCCCGGCGTCATCGAGGCGGGAATCGGATCTCCCCTGCCGCTGCGCGACTCGGACGTCCGGTTCGACGTCAAGGCGGACGGCAAATCCCTCGCCCCCGGTGTCGCGATGCCACACGCCGAGCTGCGCACGGCCGACCCGACGTTCTTCGACGCGGCGGGCATTCCACTGCTCGCGGGACGCCCGTTCGCCACGACCGATGGGCCCGGATCGGGCAAAGTCGTGATCATCAACCGGACCCTGGCCGATCAGCTGTTCCCCAACGAGGACCCGATCGGCAGGCGGATCGCGTGGACGGGGGAGGTGCTGCGGTTCACTCCCCTGACCGGCGACTGGCGCACGATCGTGGGCGTCACCGCCAATACGCAGGATGGAGGGCTGGACGCGGAGCCCCGACCGGTGGTGTTCATGCCCTTCGCGCAGTTTCCGGCGTTCAGCGGCGGGCTCGTGATCCGAGCCGAGAGCAACGTCGCCGCGCTGATTCCGTCGGCGACGCGTATCGTCAGGCGCCTGGCGCCGACGTCGCCCATCGAGCACCTGATGACCATCGCGCAGTTCAAGGACCAGAGCGTCTCGCCGCGCCGGCTGAACGCCGCGCTCATCTCGTCCTTCGGCATCCTGGCGCTGATCATCGCGGCGGTGGGGATCGCCGGTGTGCTGGCGTTCTCGGTGAGCGCGCGCACCATCGAGATCGGTATCCGCATGAGCCTCGGGGCGGACCGTGGCCGGGTATTACGGATGATTCTGAAGGAAGGCGGCGTGCTCCTGGCGATCGGCCTGGTGCTGGGCGTTGCCGGCGCCTACGTGGCCGGTGGCATCATCCGCGGTCTGCTGTTCGGTGTCGCGCCGCACGACCCGGTGACGTTCATCGGCGTGGCAGCGGTGATGGCGGCGATCGGGATCGTCGCCTGCTGGATTCCGGCGCAGCGGGCGGCGCACATCGACCCCGCGATCACCATGCGCTCGGCGTGAGGGGGCACCCATGACGCGCAGGACGAACGCACGGATCGCCGGCTTCACCTTCCTCTTCTATATCGCGGTCGCCTTTCCCAGCATGGTCATCTTCAACCGGGCGACGAACGGGGAGGGAATGGCCGCGAAGCTGGCCGGCATCGCCCAGCACGCGAACGACGTGCGGCTTTCCGTCGTGCTCTCGCTGGCCGGCTGCTTCTCGGCCCTCGTGCTGGCCGTGACGCTCTACGCGATCACGCGGGACGAGGATCCCGATCTCGCCATGCTGGGCCTGACGTGTCGCCTCGGCGAGGGCCTGGCCGGCGCTGTCTCCATCCCTGCGACGCTGGGGTTGCTCCAGCTCGCCACCGCGACGGGACCTCAGTCACCGGACGGCGCGGCCACTCAGGCGCTCGCCGCCTTCGTGCTCGAGCAGACCCCGCTCGTCCCCGCAATCTTCTTCGCCGTAGGCAGCACGTGCTTCTCCTGGCTGCTCCTGCGCGGCCGGATGATCC
>Ga0075424_100000719_pt1 | contig 26775 bp, 28 predicted proteins | sample SoiMethybrSBSTD3_FD_75301 | JGI IMG/M metagenome (GOLD analysis project Ga0075424, IMG submission 75301) | Bulk soil microbial communities from a Populus tree surrounding site in Tennessee, USA - Soil MetaG P. TD hybrid SBSTD3 | ecosystem: Environmental > Terrestrial > Soil > Tree plantation... | reverse complement strand
GGGTACAGATGCCGTCATCTGCCCTGTGGCTCGGTCTTGTCAGGCCGCAGCGTTGCCAGGTCTGTGGTCGTTACTTAGCCCAGGTTAGCGTCCAAAGAGCGGACGCGAACCTGGGGCACCTGCTTCTTACGGCCTCGCCAGTACTCGCGCCAGTTCCTCCATCCCGCGCCGTAACTCGCGCGGATCGACTGCCGCAAATCCGAGGATCAATCCCTCGCGCCGTGTTTTTCCTGATGCATAGCGGTTTAACGGAACAACTTCTACATCGCGTTGTGTTGCTAATTCGGCTACGCGCTCCGCGCGAACGCCGCGCTTTAGCCAGCCTACCGTCTGTAATCCGGCCTCGACGGTGGAAATTTCGAGTGCGCTCCCCAGCTTGTCACGCGCAGCTTCCAACAACACTCCGAGGCGTTCGGCATACAGCTCGCGCATGCGGCGGATGTGGCGCGCAAAATGTCCCTCGGTAATGAAGTCGCAGAGAATCGCCTGATCGAGCAGCGGTGGATGCGATGTGCTCACCGACTCGGCTGCGGCAAACACGTCGACCATTTCTTCAGGAACGACGAGATATCCCAGGCGCAGGGCAGGGAAGAGCACGGCGGTGAAACTTCCTGCAAAGATCACCACGCCGGATCGATCCAATCCCTGCATGGCCGGTATCGGACGCCCCGAGTAGCGATATTCGCTGTCGTAATCGTCTTCGAAGATGAGCGTGCCGGAGCGCCGCGCCCATTCAAGTAACGCCAGGCGGCGGCGCAGGCTCATGGTGACCCCGAGAGGGAACTGGTGCGCCGGAGTGACGTAGGCCAAGCGCGCTGACTTCCATTTTTGCCGGCCGCGTTGCAGGTCGAGACCTTCCGCGTCGACCGGCACCGGGCAGATGTAGGCACCTAGCGCACGAAAGACCACTGCTGCTCCCGGGTAGCCCGGTTCTTCCATCCAAACCGGCTCGCCAGGGTTGAGTAGAATGCGGGCGGTGCGATCGAGGGCCTCTTGCGCGCCCGACAGAATGAGCACCTGGTCGGCGGTACATTTCACGCCGCGTGAAGTGTTCAGGTAATCGGCGACAGCCTCGCGCAGCGGCCTATATCCGAGAGCTTCGCCCCCGGCAAGAAGGTTCGTGGACACACGGCGTAGACGTCGCGCCGCGACCTGTGCCCACAAAGTCGTTGGAAATTGATCCAAGGCCGGCTGGTTCGCACGGAACGCGCGCATGGGACGCGGCGGGGTTCCACGGAATGGTTGCAGCCGGTGCGCGTACGAAGAGAGCCTGACGCGGGCATGAGGCAGACGCTTCTCGGCGCGTGGGCCGCGCACCGCCAGCAATTGCTCGGGAAGCACCTGGCTGACGTAGGTTCCGGAGCCGGAGCGTCCCTCGACGTAGCCTTCAGACTTGAGTTGGTCGAATGCTGTGACGATCGTTGCGCGCGAAAGTCGATACGCGCCAGCCAAGTCACGGGTGGCCGGCAGGCGTGCGCCGGGACGCAGACGGCCGTCGAGGATAGCGGCGCGGAGTTCGTCGTAAAGCCAGCGATACAGGCTTGCGTTCGCCGGCGGGGAGGGAAGGCTCAGGGGCAGGGCTGTGATCTCGCGAGGCATATGGAAGTGGTATGGTAAGAATACCGTAAATGGATCGTGTGGCAATACCAATCTCGAGATATCTTGTCTATGACACCGTAGATCATCGACGGATAGTTTCTTTCGAGCTTCGCGTCCCTAGCGCCTTTGCAGTTAATCTTTTTTGAGATTTTAGAAACAGAGTCTTTAACAGCGTCTTAATAGTGCCACTTGAAAAGCTCAGTTCAAAACGACGCAAGTCTAGCGACGCACTTGCCAACAGAGAAAGGTGATTCCCATGTCTGACAACAACGGGTCTCGAAACGGAAATTCCACTAGCCTGCGCCTGAAGACCGGGCTCGCAGAAATGCTGAAGGGCGGCGTCATTATGGACGTCACCGACGCCAAGCAGGCCGAAATCGCCGAGAAGGCCGGCGCTGTGGCCGTGATGGGGCTGGAGCGCGTGCCGGCGCAGATCCGCGCCGAAGGCGGTGTCGCGCGGATGGCTTCGCCGAAAAAGATTCGCGAGATCATGGCGGCGGTTTCCATCCCCGTGATGGCGAAGTGCCGTATCGGCCATTTTGCCGAGGCGCAAATTCTCGAAGAGTTGGGCGTCGATTACGTCGACGAATCCGAGGTCCTCACACCCGCCGACGAAGCTCACCACGTCGACAAGCACGCTTTCAAGGTTCCGTTCGTATGTGGCGCGCGAAATCTGGGAGAGGCTCTGCGCCGTATCGCCGAAGGGGCGGCCATGATCCGCACCAAGGGAGAGGCTGGCACAGGCGACGTTGTACATGCGGTCAAGCACATCCGTCAGATCGTGCAGGAGATGAAGATCCTCACGGTGCTCAGCGAAGAAGAACTTTATGCCAAGGCGAAGGAACACCAAGCGCCTTACGAACTGATCCGCATGGTCGCCAAGGAAGGGAAGTTGCCCGTACCGAATTTCTCGGCGGGTGGTATTGCAACTCCAGCGGACGCTTCGCTCGTGATGCAATTGGGAGCGGAAGCGGTGTTTGTCGGGTCGGGCATCTTCATGAAGAACTCGACCGAATTCGCCGATCACGCCGAGGCCGAGAAGCGCGCCCGCGCCATCGTGCGCGCCACTACGCACTATCAAGACCCTAAAGTATTACTTGAAGTCAGCGAGGACCTAGTTGGCGCGATGAAAGGGCTGGCGGTGTCGGCGCTCGACGAGGCGCACATGCTGCAGATGAGGGGATGGTAGGAAAGCAGCGCTAGCATTCAGCAGTCGGCACTCAGCCGGTCAGCAGCACTGCCGATGCGAGGCTGAATGCTGACTGCTTTCTATCGAACAAACATGAAGATTGGAGTTCTTGCCATCCAGGGCGATTTTGACGCCCACAAGAAGCGCCTCGAAGGGCTTGGGGCCGACGTGGTACTCGTGCGCAAGCCTGAGCAACTCGACGAAATCGAGGGCCTGGTAATTCCCGGCGGGGAATCGGGCGCTTTCCTCAAGATCCTGGGAGAACAGGGCTTCACCAAGCTCAAAGAATTTGTGCGCCTCAAGCCAACGTTTGGCACTTGTGCGGGAGCCATCATGCTCGCGAAGGAAGTCACCAATCCTGATCAACCGGGATTAGGCGCGCTCGATATTCGCATTCGACGCAACGCTTACGGCCGCCAGATCGACAGCTCCATTCGTACGGGCAGGCTCGGTGAATCACCGATGGAAATGGTCTTTATTCGTGCGCCCAGGATTGAGCAACTCGGTCCAGGCGTCGAAGTGCTCGCCACGGAAGGCAATGATCCGGTCGTCGTGCGGCAGGGAAGAGCGATGGCCGCCACCTTTCATCCGGAACTCTCGGATGATTCGCGCGTTCACCAAGCGTTTTTGGAACTCGTGGGAAATGGGCGAAACGGAGAGGGGACGTCTCACATCCTAAGGTAGTCGAAGAGCGAAAGGACGCCCACAAAGAGAAAGAACGTCGTCACGAGAGCGACGGATCCCGCCGCTACGATCGAGAGCAAACCGAGTGCTCGCCCGAGAACCGACAGCCGCCTGAAACAGCGAATGACTCGATCAACGCCGTACCCCGCCGCAACCAACCCAGCCAGCCCAGCGCAGATCACCACAATCGAGCCTATTGCGTCGCGGGCCCCAAAACATGGGCCTCCGCCAAGCGCAGCCAGGTCGAGCGGCAGACTCAGTAACGAGAGCCAGCAGGTGGCGATTCCGGTCTTGAACGGGCTGTCCAAGGCCCCCGCGGAAGTAGCCTGTTCCACGCGCAGATCGTAGCCCAAGATGCGGCACCTTCTGAACGTCACGTCGGTACTAGGCCACTGCAATCACGCGAGAAAAAACTTTTCAAATTCCCCTTGACATCGCCCATCATGTAACCGTACAGTTACGCATTATGCGGAACCAAATGGTTACATATTCCGCGGAGGCCACCTTCAGCGCGCTGGCCGACCCGACTCGCAGGGCGGTGCTTGACCTGCTGCGAAGGGGGCGCCAGCCGGCGGGGCAGATCGCGCAGGCCTTTCCGGTTTCGCGGCCCGCGATCTCCAAGCACCTGCGGCTGCTGCGCCGGGCGCATCTGGTCAACGAGCATCGGGAGGGGCGGCACCGGTTCTACCATCTGAACCCGGAGCCTCTGCGCGCGGTCGATTCGTGGCTTGAGCAGTATCGGACCTTCTGGAACACGAGCCTGGCGAATTTGAAAGCATTCGTGGAGACGGAATATGCGCGCGAGTTGGAAGGGGAAAGCTCGTCGTCCTCCGCAGAGCCGCTGACTGGCCATCGGAAGAAGAGAAAAAGGAAAAACGGAATTCGTTGAATAGAACCGTGGAGCAGGCTGTCCTAAGGAGGATCTGATTAAGTCTGGGAAAGACCGTGGCCGCGAACCCACCCTCCCGCAAAAGGCGCGGGTAGAGTGGGGCACCCGCTCACCTGATGACTCATGTCACTTAATCAGTGTCCCCAAGCATGATATGGGCTCACAAGACTTACACAATCTAAGGAGAAGCTGAACATGAAGTCGTTTCGCATCGCACTCTCTCTCGTTGTTTTGTTCACCGCCACCGCTTACGCGCAGGACGCGCAAAAAGCATTCGACCTCTTGAAGACGCTCAACGGAAGTTGGGAAGGGAAGGTCAGCAACGGGCAAGTCACCAAGGTGATGTTCCGTACGACCGCCAATGGCTCGGCCCTGATGAGCGAGATCATGGGCGAACACGACATGATCACAATGTTCCACATGGACAATAATCGTCTGCTCATGACGCACTATTGCGGGGCTGGTAACCAGCCCCGCATGCAGGGCAGCCTGTCGCCCGATGGCAAGGCGGTAATGTTCAAGTTCGTTGATGCGACCAATATGGCCAGTCCGAAGGCCGGTCATATGGATCAGCTGGTGATTTCCATTCCCGACGCCGAGCATCACTTTGAAGACTGGACCTTCAAGTCCGACGGCAAGGAGATGAAGGAGCACTTCGAACTTTCGCGGACCAAGGCGTCGGCTTCCATGTAGTTGGGAGTGGTCCGTTGGTGACGGTCCAACGAAAGGATTGGAGATGCCTGACACAAGAACCACTCCAGCCCAGGATGCGGTGATCTCGGAGATCGAGATTGCCGCTCCTCCGGAGCGCGTATTCAAGGCCATCGTGGATCGCGAACAAGCGCTGCAATGGGGAGCGCACGAAGCGTTCGAGATCACGGAGTGGGATTTGGAGCCGCGGGTTGGCGGCCGCTGGCGTTTCACGTCCATCGAAAAGGCCACCAACAAGGAGTACCGGCACTACGGCGAGGTGATTGAAATTGATCCTCCGCGAGTGGTGGCGTACACCTGGCTGGCGCACTTTCACACTATTCCGTCGCAGCGGACGGTCGTGCGCTGGGACCTTACGCCGACTGCCACGGGAACCCATGTGAAAGTCACGCATAGTGGCCTTGCGCCGATGCCCAAGGAGCGCGGCGAGTACAGTCAAGGTTGGCCGGGAGTGCTTCAGGCGATCAAGGCGTTTTGCGAGAAACCGGGCCTACGGAAATAGATAACGATAAAGGAGCCGTCGAATGGCCTCTATCACGGTTACGCCGGATCAGGATGCCCTGGTCAGCGAGATTCTCATCAATGCATCGCCCGAGCGCGTTTTCAAAGCGCTGATCGATCCTAAGCAGGTCTTGCAGTGGTGGACCAGTCCGGATTGTCCGATCGAGGACTTCTCGATCGACCCCCGCGCCGGGGGGCGGTGGCGTTACGACACAAGGCAGACTAAGAACAACGTCAATGGTGTCTCGAAATTTCACTGCGAAGGGGAAGTTCTGGAATATGACCCTCCGCGCGTGCTCGCCTATACCTGGATTGCCAACTGGCACGAGCATCCCGTGCAGCGCACGGTGGTGCGCTGGGAACTGGCCTCTAGCAAAGGCGGCACGCTCCTACGTGTCACGCACAGCGGTCTGGCTGACCTGCCTGTCTCGCGCAAGGACTACAGCGGTGGCTGGCCGGGCGTAGTGGAACAGATCAAGAAATTTATCGAAGGCTAAGAGAGGAAGGCGTTCATGGCTACTGTGGCAATTACTCCCGATCAAGATGTCGTCGCGGCCGAAATCTTCGTTGCGGCACCGCCGGCGCGCGTGTTCGAGGCGATCACCGATCCTGCCCAGACAGCGCGGTGGTGGGGACAGCAAGGTATGTATCGGACGACAGGCGGAACGTCCGACCTTCGTCCCGGTGGAAAATGGTCCAGCGAGGGCTTGGGCGCCGATGGGACTTCCTTCCGTGTGGAGGGCGAATATCTGGAAGTCGATCCGCCGCGATTGCTGGTCCACACGTGGGTGAAAAGTTGGGAAGGTGGTCCGCGTACGACTGTCGTGCGTTGGGAACTGGAGCCGCGTGAAGTGCACGGACTTCAGGCGCAGGGTCCGCGCAGGGCAGGAACCGGTACGCTGGTGAAGATCCGACATTCCGGCTTTGCAGGCGATGCCAAGTCCGCCGCCGACCATGGCAATGGCTGGAAGCGCGTCCTCGGCTGGTTACAGGCGTACGCGGAGGATGAGGAGACCATTGAGTCACGTCCACCCCTGCAGAAAGAGGCGTGAATTCTGGGCGAGGCGACTCTCTTGTCTGCGCGGATGGGCTACTCAGCTACGGTATACTGAGCTTTGCCATGCCGGACCGCGCAGACAAAAAGTTTTACTTGGAAACCTTCGGCTGCCAGATGAATGTGCATGACTCGGAGAAGGTCATTGGCACGCTCATTTCCGAAGGCTATCGGCAGGTCCCGACTGTCGAAGAGGCCGACCTCATCCTCTACAACACTTGCTCGATCCGGGACAAAGCAGAGCAGAAGGTCTTTCATCGGCTCGCGGATTACAAGAAGCTGCAAAAAGAGGGCAAGGTCTTCGGCGTGCTCGGGTGCGTGGCGCAGCAGGAGGGCGAGAAGATCTTCGAGCGCGCGCCTCATGTTTCCATGGTGTGCGGCTCGGCGTCGTATCGGAACCTGCCGCAGATGCTCGTGCAAATTGCGGCAGGGAACCGGCACGTGACGGGCCTTGACGACCGCCAGACCGACGAGTGTTTCGAAACGGAGTTCACCTCCCGGAGCAACCCACACCGCGGGTACATCACCATCATCGAAGGCTGTGACAAGTTTTGCGCGTACTGCGTGGTTCCATTCACGCGTGGCAAGGAGCGCAGCCGGACCTCGGATTCGGTCCTCGCTGAGGCGCGCCAGATGGCTGATCTCGGCTACAGCGAGATCCAGTTGCTGGGCCAGAACGTGAATTCCTATAAGGATCCGGCAGGGAAGTGCTCTTTCGCTGAATTGCTGGCCGCGGTGGGCCAGGTTCGCGGGATCAAACGCGTGCGCTTCACGACTTCGCATCCGCGCGACTTCGGTAGAGATATTGTCGAAGCGATCGATGCCGTGCCTACGCTGTGCGATCACGTGCATTTGCCCGTGCAAAGCGGCTCGACGCGCGTTCTCGAAGCGATGCAGCGCCTTTATACCCGCGAGCAGTACCTGGAGCGAATCTCATGGATTAAAGGTGCGAAGCGGGAGATCAGTTTGACGACGGATGTCATCGTTGGTTTCCCGGGCGAGACGGAAGCCGAATTCGAGGAGACGCTTTCGCTCCTGGATGTTGTGGAGTACGACGGCGTCTTCTCGTTCAAGTATTCTCCCCGGCCCAATACCCCCGCTTTGAGTCTGGAGGATGCAATTCCCGACAGCGAAAAGGCGCGCCGTTTGATGGTTTTGATGGAACGGCAGCGCGAAATTCAGAAGCGTGGCAATCAGCGGCATATCGGACAAGTTGTTGAAGCAATGGTTGAAGGGAGGCACGAGGCCCGTCAACAGTGGGCGGCGCGCTCGTCGCAGAACAAGGTAGTCAATTTCACCGTGCCACCGATCGCGAATCCACCCATTGGGAGCTATGTTCCTGTATTTGTGACGACTAGCTTTCCCAACAGTTTGCTGGGCGAAATGGTGATATAAGGGGCATGGAATCGCCGATTGCCAAGTTCCGAGTGCCGATTATGAACACCAAATGCACCACAGTGTGCGTATCGCTTGAACTCGGAGCACCGTCAATGGACGAGCGGGAATCGGCAATGCCCAGGGGTTTGTAATGGAAGTAGAAATGAAAATTCGCGGTCTCATGATGGACCCGGTCACGAATATGCCCATCGTGATCCTCAAGGATGTGGGCAGCGACACAGTTTTGCCGATCTGGGTAGGGGTGTACGAAGCGAACGCGATTGCGCTTGAGATCGAGAAGGTCACGACGCCGCGTCCCATGACCCACGACCTCATCAAGAACGTGCTAGTTGGTCTCGAATCGCAGGTGCACAAGGTAGTGGTGACAGAGCTCCGCGAGGACACGTTCTATGCCGTGATTTGGGTAGAGCGGGACGGGCACATCATCAGCATCGATTCCCGACCATCCGACGCACTGGCGCTAGCTCTGCGCGTGGATTGCCCGATCTTCGTGGAGGATGAAGTCCTGAAGTCCTCAAAGCTGGCCGCTAACGCCTCCGACCGCGTAACCTCCGAAGAGCTTCGGAAGTGGCTGGAGGGTCTCAATGACGAGGATATGGGACGCTACAAGATGTAAGAGATTGAGTAATTGGGAAATTTGGTAATTGAGTAATTGTCCGGGGTTTGAAGGTCTCAGGTTTCAATTACCCAATTACAAAATTACCCAATTACCAAATTCCTTTGGATCCCGCCGAACAACTCCAGCGCATCTATCTCGCCGGTTTCGAACTCCAGACTTTCGATCGCTTTCCCAAGTGTGTGGGCGTCGTCCGCGACGGTTGTGTCGCTCTCCTCGTGCCGGGCGTCGACGGGCTGCAGATACTGGGCACGCCGGGTTGGCGTATGGGGGAAGCGATTGGGGTTTTGGTGGCAAAAGAGGGCCGGCAGGTCTTTCAGTACAAGGAGGAGATCGTGGAAGCAACTCCCGAGCGCCTCGAACTCCTGAGGCGATTTCGCGACGATCTGAAGGAATTACTCGCGGCCCCAGCGTGAGGGTCCGTATTTAACATAATACCTGTTATCGGACATTGCAGGTCTGAAAGGTCCCTAAGCTGCATCCGGGTCTATCGCGCGGTTCACCATCGCAACCACTTCTCTCATCTGAGCATTTGATAGTCGTCGCGGAAGGCGTTGCAAGAAACATGTCTTGGGTAGAACTTGAATGAAATGCGCCTTCAGAAAGGAAGATTCTGGCAGGCCGGTTTCACCCGGTTCCATTCGCTTGGAAGTTGGTCCATGGCCCCCGAAGCTGCCAAACGGGACAGCCAACACGGAGCTCACGCGTTCGGATCGGTTGCGCGCGTCCAGTGAAATAACGACGACGCAGTGCTTCTTACCGCCAAAATCAGCGGACCAAATCTCTCCCCTAAGTGGAGTAGGCGTGAGCATGGACTACAATTCGCGATCGTAGTCAATGTCGGAAGCGGCATGGTGGGCAGCGGTCGCCAATGCGTGCTCTTCGACAGCTCCATCCCCACTCAACCCGGCAAAGTAGTCAGCGGTCGCCTTCTCGAGCTGCTGGCGTCTTTGAATGCGCCTAAATCTTGAAAGTATTGCATCAAGGGCAGCAGCCATGTTCTCGGCCTTGCCAGACTTCACCCAAGAGTCCAAGTATGCATAGTTTTCCTGGGCGATTGTGGTGGAGATCTTCGCACGAGCGGCTTTCCCTCCCATAAGTTATCCTCTATTTAGTCTCCTATTTTAACATCTACTTTGTCAGATAGTCCAGCATACAACCGCCAAGCGAAAAAGCGACGCCGGAAATAGATTCCGGCGCCGCTGACGAACGTCGTTCTTGAAGAAAATAACTACTGGAAAGACTGCGTACGGTCAGACTACTGGTTCAACGCCGGGAACGTCCCATCGCACGCGCCGATGGCAATCGGTCCGACGGCCTGGACGCGGATCACTCCATCTTCAAATGAGCAGAACGCCTTCACGCCGGTGGTGTTCTGGTTCATGGCCGAGGCCTCGGTCTTGTAGGTCGTATTAACCCCGTTGACCGTGTTGCCGCCCAGTTCATCCACCAGGTAGCCGTTCTTTCCCGGCGGAACGTTTGCCATGGACATTTGGCGATCGATCAGGCAGGAAGTGACGGCTGTGGGAGGATTCGGACAGGCGCCTGCCCCTGGTCCCAGGTTCGCCAGCGTGGAGGAGTAACCGCTGGCCGGGTAGGTGGTCAGATATCCGATTTCAGCCGTGTTGATGGTGCGAACCGAGCTGGCGGCCGAGGATTCGTTGGCGGCGATACGGGCGCGTAGCAGGTTCGGAATGGCGATGGCTGCGATGATCAGGATGATGGCTACTACGATCAGTAGCTCAATCAATGAAAAACCCTTCTGTTTCCTCATACTTCGTTCTCCCCCGGTTCGGCTCGTGCACTTTGTTGACCAACTTCTGCAGGCCGCTTTCTTCCCTTCTGAAACCCGCCGTCATCAGGCCATTCCAATCAAATGGCTCAAGAATCCGGGCCCTTTTGGTATCGACAGCGGCTTCGCCAACACTCCACTGCGCTTCCTTTACCGCTGCGACAAGCGCAAAAGATTGCCGAGTTGATGCAAATTCGCTCTCTCGCGGAGGTGAAGCGGACAATCGCGGCCACGGTGCGAAATCAAAAGCCCGGACGGAGAGCATTGTACGCCCTGCATAATCTCCGCGTGCAAGGTCCCCGGCAATTCGGCCAGACGACGTCTCGGAGTAGTTCGCCAAGCATGTGCTATATAGTTCTCACCGACCCTGCCAAAGCGAAAGTTAAGGAATCATAAAGCCGTTGCCAGAACCGCTATATAGGTCTATACTCCCCGCCGCCCAGAATTTTCCCTCGAGAGGATTCAGTTATGAGTACACACTCCTTCTCCCAGCACAGGACAACTCTACTTTCTGCCTTGTTGATCAGTATCCTGGCATTGGCCACGACCGCGTCGGCCGATGACCATCGCGGAAAAGTGGTCGGGGGATACTTCGAGGAATGGAGTATCTATTTCGCGGGCTTCAACATTGCCAACCTGCAGAACAACGGCGTGGCTGACAGGCTGACCCATCTGAACTATGCGTTCGGAGGCGTCTCGAGTACAGGATGCTTTATCGCCGACTCGTGGGCCGACTACCAGACGCCATTTCTGCCGACGATAACTGGCCCGTACACCGGGCCGCTTTACGGCAACTTCGCTGCTCTGCAACAGCTCAAACAACTACACCCCAATCTGAAAGTACTGATTTCGCTAGCGGGGGCCGACGGCTTCTCCACGGCGGCCAGCACAGCAGCAGGACGTCAGGCGTTCGTGGGCTCCTGCATCGATCTGTTTATCAATGGAAATGTTGCCCCGGGAATTTCGGCGGCCGGAGTCTTCGACGGGATTGACGTCGACTGGGAGTTTCCCACCGGCTCCGATACCCAGAACGTGACACTCCTTATGCAGGAATTCCGACGTCAGCTCGACGCTCTTGGCCGAACTAACCACCGTCGCTACCTGCTGACCATGTTCGGGCCGGCCGGGCAGCAGAACTTCTCGAACATCGAACTCACGAAGGTCGCACGCACGCTCGACTTCTATAACGTGCAAGGGTACGACTTCCACGGCACGTGGGAGACGGATACCAATCACGCCTCGCCGCTGTTCGACAGCAGGCAGGATCCGGTTGCGTCGGAGAATTTCAATCTTGATTACACCATCAACGCTTATCTCCGTGCCGGTGTGCCCGCCCGCAAACTAGTGATGGGTATTCCTCTTTACGGACGCGGCTGGACGGGCGTCCCCGACGTGAATCACGGGCTGTATCAGACCTCTACCGCGCCCGCCCCGTTCGATCCGGCGGACTATCTGCAAACTCCCGGCGTGGAAACGTACCTTACGCTGTCGACCGCAACTAGCGCCGGCTACACGAGCTACTTTGACCGGCGGAGGATTGCCGTCTGGCTCTACAACCCAACGACTCAAACCTTCTGGTCGTACGACGATCCACTCACAGTTCGGCTGAAGACGATCTACATCAAGCGCGCCGGTCTGGGCGGAGCCTTTGTATGGGCGCTCAAGGACGACGACGCGAATGCGACGTTGATCAAGACAATGGCGGCTGGTCTGGCTCGACGAGACTAGAAAGGCAGGCCTCAGGTCTTGGGTGTTAGGTCTTAGGGGTCAGGTGCGAGGCGCGGCCTACACCATTTCCCGCATGAGAGGGTGGACGATTTTGTGCCACCCTTCCACAACCTTTTCCTACTGGCTCGGCTATACTTCCCTACGCCGACTCCAAATTCTTAAAGTGTCACTTGAAGGGAGAACTATGCGCCTTCGTCTTTTCCTGCTCGCACTGTTGGGTTTGTCCTTCTCTTCGACTCCACAAAATGCGGCACCGGTCCGTCCCAAGATTTTGGGCGTGGCTCACATCGGTTTGCGAACTGACGACCTTGTCGCAGCGCGGAAGTTCTATGGTGGACTGCTGGGTTACCAAGAACCGTTCACGCTCGACAAACGTGATGGCAGCGGGCTGCTGCTCACCTTCTTCAAGGTGAACGACCACCAGTACATCGAGGTTTTTCCGGAGTTGAAGGATTCGAAGCAGGATCGTCTGTCGCACATCTCTTTCGAGACGGACAACGCCGAACAACTCCGCGCTTACATGGCGAGCAAGGGTGGGAAGGTTTCGGATCAGCTTGAATCGCGCCAGGACGGAAATAGAGGTTTCTCGGTGCAGGATCCTGATGGGCATACCGTTGAGTTCGTGGAGTACGTTGACGGCTCGCTACACAACCGCAACTTCGGCAAGTTCCTGCCGGACACGCGCATCTCGCAGAGGATCATTCATGTGGGAGTGGTAGTGAGCGATCGCGCCGCCGCTGACCGCTTCTACCGGGATATTCTCGGCTTCAAGGATATCTGGCATGGCGGCATGAAGGACGACCGCACCGACTGGGTGGACATGCGAGTGCCCGACGGCACCGACTGGCTGGAGTACATGCTGAACGTGCATGATCCCGACGCGAAGCTATTGGGGGTAATGCATCACATGGCCCTCGGCGTTCCCAGCGTAAAGCAGGGATACGAGACGGTTTTGCAGCGAGGATCCAAACCGGAGAAACCGAAAGTGGGGCGCGATGGCAAGTGGCAGCTGAACTTGTACGATCCGAATTTCACGCGGGTGGAGTTGATGGAGCCCAAGCCCGTGCAGAAGCCCTGCTGCTCGCCGATTCTGGAGTAGACCTTTTTGCAACTTATTGCACCTTCATTTTGAACGAGCTGTGCCTCATCATTGAGGAGCAAACCCCAGGCGCTAAAGCGCATTCTTGGAATTCACAATTTTGGCCCGACTGGAAGTCGGGCCCTTCCCGGATCGTGAGGAAGTCTGCTGGGTTTGGCAAACGGCTCAGGCGTTGGCCTTGATCATCTGCTCGGCGTGCTTGAGTGAACTTTCTGTCACCTTGGCTCCGCTCAACATGCGGGCGACTTCTTCCGTACGCTCTGCTCCGGTGATGTTGCGAACGGAGGTTCGTGTGCGACCGCCCGATTCTTTCTTCTCGATCAGGTAGTGATGATCGGCAAAGGTGGCGATTTGCGGGAGGTGCGTCACGCACAGCACCTGGTTGGTGCGGGCCAGTTCTTTTAACTTCTTTCCGACTGCCTCAGCGGCGCGCCCGCCGATTCCGGTGTCGACTTCATCGAACACTAAGGTACGTGGAACGCCCGGACCTTTCTTCTTTCCACTCGGTCCAGCGCCCGCCTCGACGCTGGCTTTCAACGCCAGCATGACTCGTGATAACTCGCCTCCGGAGGCAGTCTGCTCCAGACGCCGCAAGGGCTCTCCGGGATTGGTCGAGATCATGTACACCACCTGATCAAAGCCTGCTGGAGACCAGTTCCCTTCTTCATCGGATCCGGTCACTTCGATCCGGAAGGTTGACTTCATGGCCAGGTCAGTAACGGCCAGCTCCACTAACTTCTCGAGCTTGCGGGCGCACTCGTAGCGCTTTTTGGAAAGTTGTCGCGCGGCGGTGAGGTACAGTTCGGCAGCGTTCGCCAGTTCGCCGCGGAGCCGGCGCAGAACTTCGTCTTTGTTCTCCATCTCGGAGAGCTTGCGGGTGACCTCGGCGCCGAAGGCGATGACGTTGTCGAGCGCAGGCCCGTATTTACGCTTGAGGCGGTCGATGGCCGCCAGTCGGTCCTCGACTTCGGCCAAATGCTCCGGGGACGCATGTATGCCGCCGGCGTAGTCGCGAACTGTGCCACCCACGTCCTCGACACTGATGAGCGCCGATTCCAGCGCGGCCAACGCCTCCTGAAATTTCGGCTCGTAACGTGCCAGTTCCTCGACTTGCTTCCGCGCTGCTCGCAGCGAAGAGCCTGCCGAGGCGTCGCCCTCGTACAGCAGGTCGAACGCGTTCATCGCGGCGTTGTAGATCTTCTCGGCATTCGCCAGAACACGCTTCTCGTTTTCCAGACGCTCGTCTTCGCCGGGCTGGAGCTTCGCGTCGTCGATCTCGCGCTTTTGATACGTCCAGAGATCAAGCAGGCGAAGGCGGTCCTGTTCGTCGTGCTCGAGCTCCTCGATGCGCTTTTGGATGGCCTTCCATGCGTCGAATGCTTCGTGAACGCCGGAGAGCTGCGATCCCGCGAAGGCATCGAGCAGGGCCAGACGCGCCGGCCCATCAAAGGCGGCCAGAGTCTCATTCTGCGCGTGGACGGTCGACAGATGCGGCCCCAGTTGTTTCAGCACGCCAACGGTAGCGGGCTGGTTGTTGATGAAGACTCTTCCCTTCCCGCCGGCCGCAATCTCGCGGCGCAGGATGACGGAATCGTTTTCCGCGCCGAGTCCGTTCTCCTCGAGGATGCGGGTGACGGTCTTGGCTGCGCCGCTTTCGATCTCGAAGACCGCGGAAATGACGGCGCGCTCAGTCCCGGCCCGGATGACGTCGATGGAAGCCTTCTCACCAAGGAGGAGCGTCAATGCGTCAATGAGAATGGACTTGCCGGCGCCGGTCTCGCCCGTGAGCAGGTTCAAGCCAGAGGCGAATTCCACCGCCAGATTGTCGATGACCGCGTAGTTCTCCAGCCGCAGTTCGAGGAGCATGAGTGTGGGATTGAGCGCAGCATAGCATGGTTGGCTCGTAGCTGGTGGCTGATAGCTACTGGCGATCGATGTTCGGCGGGTTCGGGATTGGCAGTAAGGGCGATCGCGATTTATGTACAGTCGTTTACTAGTTAGCGAAACTGAACTGCATCAAAGAGCCACCAGCAAACGAGCCAGCACGTCACGAGACTTCCCAGTACACCGAGTAACGCCTGTCGTACAGGCTGTTCAGCGGGACCAGTGTGACATCTTTTCGCTGGCCCGCTGTCCGGAATGTCAGCGGCTTGTCTCCCGGCTTGATCCACGAGCTCAGATCCGATCCTGACGCCCTGAAACTCGGAATCTCGAGATCCGGCACAGGAGGAGTCCTGTTCACCGGCCCTAACGGCGAGCCGTGCTGCTCGGGAATCGGCGCGCCCACTCGCAAGTTTGGTCCAATGATGTGGGCTTCGGTCAGGCCCTCCGCGCCGAGGTCTCCCGCTAGAACCAGCGGTCCATACAGAAATGCCTGCATGTGAGGTTCGTCCGGCATGACTTCCACATGTAAGTGCATGGGAAGCCGCATCTCTACCTTATCTCCGGTCTTCCACACTCGCCTGAGAGTCAGGTACGAGCCAGGAGCTGCGGATGCATCCAGTACTCTCCCATTCAACTTCACAGTCGGCGCGGATTGCAGCCAACCGGGAATGCGCAGACGCAAGGCCATTTCGTCCGGCCTTGCCGCTGTCACGGTCAGTGTCACATCTTCCGACTCCGGATTCTGAGTTTCTTGACGGACCTTGAACCCTCGCTCCGCCCAATCCAGCTCCGACGGAATAAAGAGGTTCACATACAGCCCCTCCTGATCCTGCCAGTAAATGCTGTCGTTCAGCTTCGAATACTCTTCAATTCCCGAACCTGTGCAACACCAGAATGTCTGATCTTCCGTATTGAAGGTCTTCCAGGCGCCCGGAGCCAGCGAGAGGTAGTACTGCGTGTATCCAACCCTCGGCCGGATCGCGCCGATGCGATGATTGAGCAGCAGGCGCTCATAGTGATCGAATAAGGCGGGCGACGGATTCCAGCTATAAAGGTGTCGCGTCAGCTTCAGCATGTTGTAAGCGCAGCAGCATTCCGCCGTGTTTACGCTCTGCTTCAGCTCAGCGGCTAAACGCCGCGGCGGCGCGAGCCAGGCTTCCGCATTGCTCGTTCCGCCAGTGACATAGGAACGGGCCGTCGTGACTTCATAAAAGAAATACTCTGATAAGTCCCGAAAGCGGCTGTCGCCCGAGATCTCGTACCTTCGTGCGGCCGCAATCACCTGCGGGATATGCGTGTTGACGTGCAATCCCTGCAACTCATCCCGCCGCGCTGCCAGCGGATTGATGAAGCTCTTTTTCTGGAAGCGATCGCCCAATTTCGCCCACCGAGCGTCGTTCGTCTCCGCGGCGAGATTATAGAAACTCTCCGCGATGCCGCCAAACTCGATCGTGAGGATCTGCTGCATGTGCGCTTCTGTCTTTGAAGCCGTCCACTCGTCGGCCCAGGCGGCCATGCCTTCGAGCACTTGCAGCGCCTGCTTGTTCCCGGCCATCCGGTACATGTCAAACATGCCGGCAGTGATCTTGTGAATTGTGTAGAACGGAGCCCAGACGCGCTCGCCCTTCTCGAGCCGATCCCACCATGTTGTCGGAAAGGCGCTGAAGTACTTGCCGCCCAGCTTCTCCTGGCACTTCGCCATCTCAGCGACCATGTAATCGCCCTTGGCTTTGGCGTCTTTGTCCCCCATCGCCGCCAGTTGCGCGCTGGCGCTAAGGAAGTGGCCTCCGAAATGACCGCGCAGTTCGCTCGATCGCTGACCGTTTTCCGGCTGTTCCCACCCTCCGAGCGGTTTCGCTGACCCCACCGGCAGGCCGGCATTGGCGCGGAACGTATACAGCAGGCGGTCGGCCGGCAATCGTGCCATATAGCCGCGGTTCCACTCCTGCGAATCGAAGTACACATTGTTTGGCAGCAGTCGAACCTGACTCATGGGGAAAGGATGCACTCTCGGCGCAACGTCTCGACGAGTGAACTCCAGCGGCGCGTCGAAGGCCGGCGTGTCCGGCACGAGCGGTCGCTGGAACGATCCCGGAGCCAGACGTGTGGAAGCTGGATTCGGCTGCTGAACGTTTTGGCCGACTAATCCCGTGGCCGCTGCGCCCGCCGCAGCGAGGACGCCGAAACGGCGTCGGGTTATGGGACCTGCATTTGGCTGATCGCTCATTCGGTTTCCTCTGAGGCAGAAATACGGCAGAAGTATAGGATAGGCGGCTTTCGCTGGGTCAATGCGACAATCTGGCCTAAAGCGGGCGATTGCTCATAACACGCACCCCCATTCGAAGGTGCCCCAGGTTCACGTCGCTTTTTGGACGCTTAACCTGGGAGGCAAAACGCTCGGGTGTCATCGCGCGTCTCGGATCGCTCAAGGGCTCTTCCTGGCTGATTCCCAGGTTAGCGCCAGCAAACCGCGCGAACCTGGGGCACCAGGCTGCGCTACATTACGAGAACTGCGCCTGCCGAGCGGCGCGCTAGAATCCAAAAAGCACAATGAAGAATCTTTCCTCAATGCTCAGGCGCATATTCACAGGAAAGTTCCCGGCGTATTCCCCGCCCGTTGACGTGTATCTCGGACTGCGGAATCTAATCTTCAGTTCTAGACCACCCGGGTGGATGGCGACTGCAGGCCCAACCGATCTCTGGGGCGTTTTGATGGAGACCGGCTACTCCAGTGGTGTCGCAACTCTTGTGGCACTTGCGGATGACACCGTTAGCCTCTACTACAGCACGGGAGGCGGAGCGATCGGACTCGGACCAAACGATGGGCCGCGCAGGGCCGCACAGTTATTGCTGCGAACCGCTCCCCGATTTCTGCGAGAACTCCAGGGCACTCGTTCGTACCCGTTGCCTCCCGTGGCAGAGGTGCGTTTCTACTTCCTCACGAGAGACGAAACGTCGACAGCCAATATCAAGGAAAACGAACTCGGGAGTGGGCGACACGCGCTGTCACCATTATTCCACGTTGCCCACGCGCTCATTTCGGAGATTAGGAGTGTGGTTGAGAGCCAGCAAGCGACCGCGAAGTGATTGGTCTGAGGCTTCTTGACTCGCTGATCGAGTGTTAATGACGACGCTCCCGCCCTACCCAAGTCGGTTTCACCAAATCTTGCCGGTCTGCATCTGTCCGCCACTTAATCGCACAGGACGCGGTTGAATGGGCGACGCAGGTTAGCGCCAGCAAACGGCGCGAACCTGGCACCAGGCCATTTTGGATCCCGCTCTGATGCGCATTGTAGGGTGCAACACAGCTCTTCATTTCCTCTTGACTTCTGTGTCTCTGAGGGTCACACTCTCGCCCAATCGCCTCTCCGAAGAGCAGTTTCCTCCGTTGGAAGCGCAGCACTCCCTGAGGCGAGCGGTTTCTCCCTGGTATCGAACCCAAAGGCGCTGAATACAAACGAACCGCGCTTCGTCTGACCCAGAGGGGCTATACGATAAGAGCAGCCTAGTCGGCAGTATCTTCTTCCCATTGTAGGCCTCCTCAGCAACCACAGGTAAAACGTCTATGTTCCCCTGCCATGCGAGAGAGACTCGTCTTGTGACCGCTTACCTCCTCTTCATGGTCGCACTGGTAATGGTGCCGAAGGCGGATATTTCAGAAACGCTGTTCGACGAAGCCAACATTCCAATAAATGAGATCGCAATCGAGAACGCTACTCTTTCATGGGAATATCGGCAGTCGGTCACAGCGCTTGAGCCAAGAATATTTGCGCAGCCGCAAAGGACAGGTGTCCGCAGAATTTTGCCAGTCCGCGCGGCGCGGTTGACTGACTCTCGCACGTTTCGGGAACTCTTCTGTTTTTTCCTCTGCTAGCCCCACGCTCGCGACACTACTGCTTTGTGGTGTGAATTGTCATGCGGCCTGTTAGAGGCGGCAACTTGGCGTCCGTATTAGGCCGTACTCACGCACGCTAAGTTCAAAAAGCTCAGTTGGGGCTGAGAGAGAACTTGAGGAGGATAGTCATGTTTGGAAGAGAGAAGACGAACAAAATGGAGAAGCCGGGGATGACGGATTCGTCCCCTGACAGCCGAGAGCTGGCGACGGAAAATGAGGAACCAGTCCGTGGAACAGAGTCGACCAAGGTGAATCGGGAAGTTTCTCGGCGCAGACTGCTGAAGGGTGGAGGTGCGGCCTTGGCGGGGCTGACCGTGCTGCAAGTGGCAGGACCGGCGCACGCTTTCCCCTCCGGCGAGGAGGACGGAAATGACGACCAGCCTGACCCGTCGCAATCACTGGGACGGCCCGGCGACGTGGTCATCCCGTGGCTCGACCAGCCTCCGCCGTTTCCCGCTCCGGATTTCGCCGGAAGCCAACTCGTCTGGGAGGAGCTCAACTCCTGGCTCATCCCTCCCGAGAAGTTCCATTTCGTCACGCACTACGGTATACCGACTGGCCTTGACAACCCTGCCGCGTGGCGCGTGGCGGTTGCCGGCCTGGTCAGGAATCGCTTGTCATTGTCGCTGGCGGACCTCAAGGACCGCCCGCGCCGCGAAATCGACTTCACATTGGAGTGCTCCGGCAACAATGGCACCGGGCTCCCCTTTGCCACTGGGTTCATCGGGAATGCCCGCTGGGCCGGTACACCTCTCGCTCCAGTACTGGAGGAATCGGGTCTCCTCAAGGGGGCTGTCGAGATCGTGTTCTACGGGATCGATCGGGGAACCCAGGTAATCCGCGACAACTCGGGGATCATGAGCGGTGGGCTGACGGGCGCCGTCGAACCGGATGCGGGTGGCGGACTAGATTTGACGATCACTGAGCAGTTCGCGCGCAGCATGTCCCTCGACGATGCGCTCGACCCGCGCAACCTGCTTTGCTACGAAATGAACGGCGAGCCCCTTCCCGAAAAAAACGGTTTCCCGATCCGGCTGATCGCTCCGGGTTGGTATGGCGTGGCCAACGTCAAATGGCTGACGCGCATCGAGGTACGCAATCAGCGCCATGCGGGGAACTTCATGGCGCGAGACTACGTGACCATCCGCGAGGAGCAGCGCGACGGCCAGCCGTTCTGGACATTCAACACCGTGAGGCACGATCGCCTCAAGTCAGCCCCAGCAAAAGTCGTACGTCGAGACAGCCGCTACGTCGTCCTTGGCGCCGCCTGGGGTGCGCCGATCGCGGCAGTGGAAGTCCGCATCGACAACGGACCGTGGCTGCCGGCGAGGCTCTTCGGGCCGGTGGCCCACAACCGGAAAAGGCGCGGCTTGGCGTGGAGATTCTGGACGTTCGGCTGGGGAATGCCCGCCACCGGCCAGCACATGGTGACCTCCAGAGCATTCGACGCCGACGGTAACGTGCAGCCGGCACCGGACGATCCGTTCCTTGCCAGCAAAGTGACCTTCTGGGAGAGCAACGGACACATCACACGACAGGTTCTCATTTCCTGACGGCCCGCGACTGAGGCAGTGCCATACTGCATGTAATGAGCCAGGAGACTGGCTGAACGAATCAGGCGCACAACACGCCGCTCGTCAAGTTTTGACGTGCGGCTCAATGAGGCGCCCCCCGTACGGCGCACAAACACGGGGATCGCGCACAAGTGTCAGCGCGCCCATGGACCCTTTCCACGGTTAGCCAGACACCTTTTTCACACTGCCGTACCCACCTTGGTTCGTGGCAGAACATGCCCATCTGACTGGCTGAACTCCGACATCTCAGGGTCTATAATCAAGGGGCGGTCTTACCCCGAAAAAACCTATGCGGGAGGTTTGTCGGCGCTAGCGCGTCTTCATCTCAACAATGCCCATCTCACCCTGGATTGCCCTCGTCGTGGGCGGCGAAATCATTGATCTGGTTGGTCAAACTGGTACCGTCGCCAAGACTGTTTTACTTCTTCTGCTGTGCTTCAGCGTTCTCTCCTGGGGCATCATCCTTTCCAAGTGGAGCCTGTTGCGGCGCGCCCGCGTGCAGAGCGGACGTTTTATACGAGCATTCCGCAAGGCGCAGCGCCTGAGCGACATCGCTGCTGTGGCTGATCAGTTTCGCCCCAGCCCCTTGGTAGGAATCTTTGACAACGGGTACGAGGAGTACAAGCGGCAGACCGGCAACCCGGGTGGCGGAGTTCGAAATCCTATTGCTGTGCAACGCGCCATGCAAATTGCCAACTCCGAAGAACTGACCCGCTTCGAGCGCAACGTTCCCTGGCTGGCGATCACCGGCGCGGTCACGCCGTTCGTGGGATTGTTCGGCACAGTGTGGGGCATCATTGACGCCTTTCACGGCCTCGGCACGGCCGGAGGTGCGACTCTCCGCGCGGTGGCTCCTGGAATCTCGGAGGCGCTCATCACCACGGCAGCCGGCCTGGCGGCCGCCATTCCTGCCGTCATCGCCTATAACCTGATCGGCAGCTCGATCCGCGAGTTTGCTTCTCGCGGCGACGACTTTGCCCTGGAAATGCTCAACGCCGTGGAGCGCACCTCTTATCAACCGGCCCAAGCGGAAGCTGCAGGAGTGCGTCGCTGATGGCATTCACTGCTTCCAATGGACGGACCCAGAGCTCCATCTCCGATATCAACGTAACCCCGCTGGTCGACGTCGTGCTGGTGCTGCTGATCATCTTCATGGTCACCGCGCCGGTGCTGCAGTCGGGCATTGAAGTCAATGTGCCCAAGACTCGCACGGTGAAAGAGATCACCGAAGAGCGCATGGTGATTAGCATTAACAAGCAGCAGCGGGTGTTTCTGGGCAGCGACGCGATCAACATCAACGAGATCAAAAACAGGTTGCGGCAGAAGATTCGCGATCCGCAACATCAGTCTGTTTTTATTCGTGCCGACGAAGATGTGCCGTTTGGGGCCTTTGCCACTGTGATGGACGCCGTGAAGGGAGCCGGGATCACCAACGTCAGCATCGTGACGCAGCCACTCGATCAGAATGCAAAGCACTGAAATCTACTTCGAGCATAGCGGACTTGGACGGCCTCTGGCGTGGTCGTTGGGGCTGCATGCCACGTTTGCGGGCTTTGTAATTTTATTGGGCTTTGTCCTGCATGGCCGCACGGGCACGGGGTGGGGCCAGGGCGGTGGCGGAGAGGCGATTGGTGTAAGTCTGGTCAGCACGGTTCCCTTGCCTGCTAGCCAGGTGCAGACGCAGAACGTGTTGGCGAATGAATCCAAGGGACTGACTGAATCGAAGCCACAGGTGAAGGAAAACGAACCGGAAGCCATTCCGATTCCTGATAAGAACACGAAGACCAAGCCGAAACCAGCAAGCAGTACGAAACAACAGAAAGCTGCTCCGGAGCCTGAGGAAGAAACCAACGAGGTGCCCTTCGGCAAGGGCGGCCCGGTCAGCGGCCCTTACGGAACATTCAGCGCTTCAGGAGCGAAGGGCGGATTCGGGTTCCAGGGAGGCGGCGGGGATTTTGGTTCGTTATATGCGTGGTACGTACGTGTTGTGCAGCAGAAGGTTTCGGAAAACTGGCTGAAATATGAAATCGATCCAAGAATTCAGTCCGCCAATCGTGTATATCTGCAATTCGATATTAATCGCTCAGGCCAACCAACAAACGTGCACATCGAGCAATCGAGTGGCGTGCCGTCCCTTGATCAGTCAGCGGTTCGAGCGCTCCAACGCATCGATACATTCGGCCCGCTGCCCCCGGACTACTCAGGCAGTAAGGTGACGGTCGAGTTCTGGTTCGACTACGACAGAAATAAGCGGTAAGACGAAAGCGCTCCGGTGACACGCGGAGCAAGTCATACATCAAGTGAGGGAGTTGGATGCACGTTAAATTCTCTGGACCGACCGATCGGAAATCATTCGGGAATTCAGGTGATGAGTTTCATTCGCACTCGCAAACCGACCCTCCGCAAAGAGCGCGGAAGGGTGGGGCACCCGGGACTGGGATACCCGCTACAACGTCAAAAGGGTTATTGAGCAGGCGCATGAGTGGCGCGGTGTCCGTACTAAGTATCATCCTCGCGCTTCCCTGCTTCGCGCAGGACTGGATTCGCACGGGTACTGGACTTGGCGTCGAAAAAGTCCGCCTCGCCGCCTCCGACTTCAAGCCTTCGACGCAAGACGCCAACAACGCAGCCCTGCAGAAAACCTTCAACGAGACCCTTTGGAGTGATCTCGACAATGCCGGCATCTTTGAGATGGTTTCGAAGAGCTTCTACCCGCTGGAGGTTCCCGGAAACCCCGCGGAAGTTCGTTTTGAGGCCTGGAATGGACCGCCACCTAATGCGTCCATGCTGGCCTTCGGCGACCTGGGAGCGACCGGCAACAGCATGATCGTGCATGGCTGGCTCTATGACGTGAAGAACGTCGGCTCGCCGCAGGTTCTTGGCAAACAATACACCGACGCCGCCACAGCGGATGCTGCTCGGACGACCGCGCATAAGTTCGCCAATGAAATCATCTTTCGCCTGGGTGGCGGAATTCCTGGAATTGCGGAGAGCAAGATCTATTTTGTGAGTGACCGTAGCGGCCACAAAGAAATCTGGGAGATGGACTACGACGGATCGAATCAGCACCAGGTAACCCATGTGGGGTCGATCTCTCTTTCCCCCCGGATCTCTCCCGATGGCACCCGGCTGGCGTTCAGTTCCCTGGGAAAGTCGAGTTGGGAGATTCTGATGTACTCGACCGACCTGGACCGGCTGGTCACGTATCCCAAATTGGGCGGGACCAATCTCTCGCCTACCTGGTCGCCGGATGGCACAAAGCTGGCTTTCTCTTCCTCGCGCGGTGGCGACTCGAACATCTATGTCGCGGATGCCAACGGCACCAACTCGCGCCGTCTGACTACGGGCCATGGGCCGGACGTCGGTCCCACCTTCAACCGCAAGACGGGCGCTCAGATCGCCTTCGTAAGTGGCCGGACTGGCCTGCCGCAGGTGTACACCATGGAAGCGGACGGAACTAACGTCCAGCGAGTTACGGACCAGGGTTACGCCGTCTCACCGTCCTGGTCGCCGAACGGGCAGTTCCTTACGCTATCCTGGTTCCGCAAATACGGACCTGGAGCCCCGGGAGCCAACGACATCTATCTGATGGACATCGCCAGCAAACAGTGGGTGCAGCTTACCCACGATGGTGGACGTAACGATTTCCCATCTTGGTCCCCGGATGGCCGACATATCGTCTTCCAATCCAGCCGCTCTGGCAGCGAACAAATCTGGACGATGCTTGCCGACGGCACCAAAGTTCAGCAGTTGACGTTTAGCGGACGCAACAGTCAACCAAATTGGACTTGGAAGTAAGACTCAAAAGTGTAAAGATGCAATTATCGTCATAAGTGTCATTATTCACGGTTGCCGCAGATATGTTGGCGCTCGGCTCCGGTCTTAGTTCGTGTGTCTGACGAGGTAAGCGAATTTGTTTGGGAGGAGAATGTGAAACGCCCGCAAATGAAGTGGATTACTCTCGTATTTATCCTTGGCGCTGTCATGATGTTGGGTGCTTGCGGAAAAAAGAAGGCACCTCCGCCGCCCCCGCCACCCCCGCCACCACCAGCACCGACTGCTTCCCTTTCGGCTAACCCGAATTCGATTGATAAGGGTATGTCCACGACGCTGACCTGGCAAACTACGATGGCCACGGACGTCAGCATTGATGGCATCGGTGCCGTGCAGCCGAATGGCTCGCAGCAGGTGACGCCGTCCGACTCGACCACCTATCACCTGGTGGCGAAGGGCGCGGGAGGAACACAAGAGGCAACGGCACGCGTAACGGTGAATGCAGCCCCCGCGCCGCCACCGCCACCCCCCTCGGCATCCGAGGAAGAGTTGTTCGCACAGCGCGTACGTGACATCTACTTCGACTATGACGCGGACGCGATCCGCCCTGATCAACAGACCTCGATTCAGGGCAATGCGCAATTCCTGAGCCAACACCCGAACGTTCAGTTCACGGTGGAAGGCCATTGCGACGAGCGTGGTTCGACCGAGTACAACCTCGCTCTCGGCGACCGTCGCGCCAACGCTGTCAAGAATGCGCTCATTCAGGCGGGGCTGGCGGCGAGCCGGGTAAAGACCATCAGCTACGGCAAGGAGAAGCCGTTCTGCGCAGACTCGAACGAGAGCTGCTGGCAGCAGAATCGCCGTGGTCATTTCGCGTACGCGAAGTAAAAGTAATGATTCCGGGGGCGACGGCCTTACGGTCGTCGCCTACTGGAGATGTTGAGTGGACATGTAACATCTGGCCTCAGGCGCTGAAGCGCGGGTCAATTTTCCGGCTTTTTGGCACAGCTGAACAGGCTGCGGAAAACTCATGCAGCGTCAGCAAAGAGAACCTCAGGCGCTAAAGCGCCGACGGATTTCCAACGGTTTACGGCACGAATAAATTCGTGCCCTTCCGTTTTTGTGCTGCTACAGGACTTTTTCAGCAGCCGTAAGAGTCGTGGCCTTTCCGCGACCCTTCGACCGATCGGCTGGGGGCCGGATGCATTTTTACTCGGAAGTGCGGAGTAACCCTAAAGTAACTCGTGTCTGCTTCCTTCATCGCCCACAATGAGTTTGTGCAATCCCCCGCGCCCCTCCCCTGTGGGATACTTAGAGATACAAACAGGAAGGTCCTTATGGAAACCCGACGATTTTCTCAAGCATTGTTCAAGACTCTCGCCCTGACGGCCGCCTTGTGGCTGGCCGCGGCGCCCGCCTACGGCGCGAGCAAGGAGATTATTCAGCTCCAGACGCAGGTGCAACAGCTGCAGGAGCAGATGACCAACATGCGCCAGACCTTCGACGAGCGCATGGGTGTGATGAAGAACCTGGTGGAGCAGAATACAGACGCGGTCAACAAGACCACGGCGGCTATCAATACCCTTCAGACTGCACTGCAGAAGCAGCAGGGGGATTCCTCCGGCCACGTGGAGCAGATTTCCGGCCAGATGCAAGCTTTGAATGACACGCTCGACGAGCTTAAGGCCCGGCTGGCAAAGGTAAGCAAGCAGTTGGAGGATATGCAGTCGGCACAGCAGAGCCTGCAGGCCAGTCAGCAGGCCACGGCTGCGCAGCAACAGGCCCAGGCGAATGCTCCGCCGCCTGACGTCCTCTATGCCAATGCTCTTCGCGACTACAACGGCGGCAAAGGCGACCTCGCGTCCCAGGAATTCGCCGATTACGTGAAGTTTTATCCAAATACGGACCTGGCGGGGAATTCGTATTTCTATCTGGCCGAGCTTCAATTCAAGGCAGCGAACTACAAAGGCGCAGTGACGAACTATGACCAGGTAATCCAGAACTTCCCCACTGGGACCAAGGCTGCATCAGCCCAGTTGAAGAAGGGCTTCGCGCTGATTGAGCTTGGACAAACGGACGACGGGGTCCAGGAGCTTCGCCACGTGATCCAGCGTTACCCGAAGACGACAGAAGCGACGCAGGCACGCGATCGGCTGCGGAAGCTTGGGGTATCGGCATCTTCAGCGAGGTCGGGCGGATAGTTCCCTGCCCAAGTGATCTCGGTCTCGTAATCCCCAGGTTAGCGTCCAAAAAGCGGACGCGAACCTGGGGCACCAGCCCTTCAACATACCAATTCAAAGAACTCTCGTGCTTGCGACGTAAATCAGCAACTTGTGCTCCCTTTCAGCCCACCCTTCGGAAAAGACGCGGTAGGGTGGGGGTACC
>Ga0075424_100000718_pt1 | contig 26780 bp, 22 predicted proteins | sample SoiMethybrSBSTD3_FD_75301 | JGI IMG/M metagenome (GOLD analysis project Ga0075424, IMG submission 75301) | Bulk soil microbial communities from a Populus tree surrounding site in Tennessee, USA - Soil MetaG P. TD hybrid SBSTD3 | ecosystem: Environmental > Terrestrial > Soil > Tree plantation... | reverse complement strand
TTTCTAGGACCGGATCCCGGATCCCGCATCCCGATCACGTCTTCACGCCGTACGGCGCGCCGCTCTTCGCCACGTCGACCTCTTTCGACTTGCCACGCGGGATGCTCAACGTCTTCCACTGCGGGCCGGCGTAGTGCTTTGCGAGCAGCACGATCTGCCCGACGTGCGCCGCATAATGCGTCAACTGCCGGTTGATTGCCTCGACGACTGAGTGCGCTTCGCGGCGGACGTACACGGTCTTCGAGAGATCCGCCGCCGTGAGCGAGGAGACCGCGTTCAACGTCCGCGCCCAGCCGTCTTCCCACAATGCAAGAATCCGTTCGCGCGAGTCGGCGCCCGCCAGCTCGAACTCGGTATCACGCTCGCGATCGGGTTTCTCGCCGTCGGTCGTCAGGAAGTCCGTCCATCGCGAGCGCATGTTGCCCGCGACGTGCTTCATGATGATCGCGATGCTGTTCGATTCGGGATCGAGCGTCGCGAACAGATGTTCGTCGGTCGTCTGCGCGAGCGCCTTGTCGGCCTGCACCTTCAGCTTCTTCAGCTGGATCACGGCATCGGTGATGTACTGCTGTTCGATCATGTCGGAATCATCCATGTGAATACGTACGCCTGGAGCATGATGATGATCCCCATGATGATCGCAAGCGCCAGGCTGTGCCAGAACACGAAGCGGAGAATCCTCCCCTCCTGCCCTTCCTGTCCGGTCGACGCCGTCGAAACAACGATGCTCTGAGCGTCGATCATCTTTCCCATCACGCCGCCCGTGCTGTTGGCGGTGACGATCAGCGTCGGATTGAAGCCGAGCTGCTGCGCGGTGATCTTCTGCAGGCTGCCGAACAGCACGTTCGAGCTGGTGTCGGAGCCCGTCAGCGCGACGCCGAGCCAGCCAAGCATCGCGGCGAAGAATGGATAGAGCATGCCGGTCTTCGTGAACGCGAGGCCGAGCGTCGCGTCGGTGCCGCCGTAGCGCGTCACGAATCCGAGCGCCAGCATGAGCATGATCGTCGCAAGCGAGGTGCGCATCCGCCGGAGCGTCATGAAGGCGATGCCGACGAACTGCCCGATGCCGACGCGGAGGAAGAGCGCCGTCGCGATCGCGGCCAGGAGAATCGCGGTGCCGGTCGCCGACGCCCAGTTCAACGTGAACTGCGCCGCTTCCGCGCGCTCGTTCCGGTAGGCCTGATCCTCGATGCGCATCCGATCCACGGGGGCAGGGACGACCGGGTAATCGCGGAAGACCCGGCGATGCAGCAGCGGCACGTCCCACGACGGCGCCAGCACGCGGCTGACGTAGAGCTTCTGCTTCGCGCGGTACGTCGCGAGCCCGCGCGGCCCGCCGTTGAGGAAGGCCTTGCTCGGCGCCAGACCCCAGACGATGACGGCGAGGCTCAGGAACAGCCACGGCGTCCACGCGCGCGCAACGGATCCGGGATGCGGGATCCGGGATGCGGGATCCGGCGTGCCGGATGAGGGATGCGAGGTGCCAGCATCGCTAGTATCGGAGCCCGATCGACGGATCCCGGATCCCGGGTCCTGGATCCCAGCGGGGTCTGGCCCTGGTCTGACCCCGGTCTGACCCCGGTCTGACCCCGGAAAGTCCCACACGTCGCGCGGACGCCATACCTTCGCAAACAGCGCGAGCGCCGCAATCGACGCGAGGCCGCCGGCGATGTCGACGAGCTCGGGGCCAACGTAGTTGCTCCACGCAAACTGCACGACGGCAAACGTCCCGCCGCAGACGAGGACGGCGGGCCATACGCCCCGCAGGCCGCGCCATCCGCTCATCGTCATCACAAGCCACGCCGGAACGATCAGCGACACGAACGGCAGCTGACGCCCCGCCATCATGCCGAGCGTGTTCGCCGAAATGCCCGTGACCGCCGCGAGCGTGAGAATTGGCGTGCCGATCGCGCCGAAGGCGACCGGCGCGGTGTTCGCGATGAGCGACAGTCCGGCCGCGTACAGCGGCGTGAACCCCAGCCCGATCAGCAGCGCCGAACAGATCGCGACCGGCGTCCCGAAGCCGGATGCGCCTTCGATGAACGCGCCGAACGAGAACGCGACCAGCAGCGCCTGAATCCGCCGGTCCCGCGAGAGGCGGCCAACCGACGACTTCACGATCTCGAACTGGCCGGTCTCGACCGTCAGGTTATAGAGGAAGACCGCGTTGAGGATAATCCAGCCGATCGGAAGGAATCCGTAGGCCGCGCCGTAGATGGCGGTCGCGCCCGCGGTCGGCACCGGCATGCCGAAGACGACGACCGAGACAGCGAGCGCCGCAAGGAGCCCGGCGAGCGCCGCAAGGTGGGCGCGCCACTCGAGGATGCCCAGCGCCACGAGCAGGAACACGATCGGCAGCGCGGCCGCCGCGGTGCTGAGCCACGGGGAGGCGAGCGGATCGTACCCCTGTATCCACGACATTCGCGCAATGATAATGATGAATGATGAATAATGAGTGATGAAATATTCATCATTCATCATTCATCATTCATCATTGGCCGTCATTCATCATTAGCCGTGCGCTCACTATCCGCCTCGCGTTACGTCAACGTCGAAGATCTTCGCCTCGGCGCCCGGCGCCGCCTGCCGCGCGCCGTGTTCGACTACATCGACGGCGGCGCCGATCGCGAGAATACCCTCGATCGAAACGCGCGTGCCTACGAGGACATTACCTTCCGTCCGCGGTGCGCCGTCGCCGTCAGCAACTACGAGATGAAGACGACGGTCCTCGGCAGCGAGATCGCGATGCCGATCATCCTCGCGCCCGTCGGCAGCTCGCGCATGTTCTATCCGCGCGGCGAGGAAGTCGCAGCCGGAGTTGCCGGAGAGTTCGGCACCATCTACACGCTCTCGACGCTGTCCGGGTGCCTCCTCGAGGACGTGAAGAAGGCGACGACGGGCCCGGCGTGGTACCAGCTGTACCTCGTCGGCGGCCACGACGTCGCGCGCTCGACGATTGAGCGCGCGCGCAAGGCAGGGTATTCGGCGCTCGTCGTGACGATCGACACGCCGGTCGCCGGCATGCGCGAGCGCGATCTGCGGAACGGCATGAAGGAGCTCGTGACGCGCAATCCAATCAAGATGCTGCCGTTCGTGATGCAGTTCGCGATCAAGCCTGCATGGCTGATGGGCTTCTGGGGGGACGGCGGCCTCATGAAGTTCCCGAACGTCGTCATTCCGGGCGAAGGACCGATGCTGTACGCCGACGTCGGGACCGCGCTCGAGTCTTCCGTCGTCACGTGGCCGGACCTGAAATGGATCCGCGACGTCTGGGGCGGCAAGATCGTCGTCAAGGGCGTCCACATTGGCGACGACGCGCGGCGCGCGATCGATGCTGGCGCCGATGCCGTCGTCGTGTCGAATCACGGCGGACGGCAGCTCGACGACGTGCACGCGACGATCAGAGCGCTGCCCGAGGTCGTCGCCGCCGTGAACGGCCAGATCGAAGTGCTGGTGGACGGCGGAATCCGCCGCGGCAGCGACGTGGCAAAGGCGCTCTGCCTCGGCGCACGCGCGGTGCTCGTCGGCCGCGCGTATGCCTATGGTCTGGGTGCCGCGGGCGCGGCAGGAGTCGCGCGCGCGCTCGAAATTCTCCGCGCGGATCTGCTGCGCACGATCAAGCTGCTTGGATGTCCCGCCACGTCGCAGCTCGATCGGTCATATATCGAGATTCCTGACGACTGGCGGGCTACGGCTTGATCGTGGCCGTGGCGTTTACCAGAAGCGGCGCGCAGTAGAACGACCCCTGGACGCCGTCGAGCGCGTGCTCGCCTTTGCACGGCCCCGGATCCTGTTTGACGCCGTTCAGCGCCTGCGGCACGCGAATGACCGTCCGTACTTGCCCATCGTAGATCCCCGAGAATTCGTAGGTCTGCGGACCCGCCCCGTTCGGAGGCACCGGCAAATCCGTGCCGCTCAGCGCGACGACGAGCGTGGTGCGCTGGCGTTCGGCGTTGACGAAGTCGTCCCACGCTTTGAGCACCGCGGGGGCCGATCCTTCCCGATCGGCGCCGATCGTAATCACGAGCGACGGCCGCGTCGTGCCATCGGCGATGCGCTCGTTGATCGCTCCGTGAAAGTTCACACCCGTACCGGCGATCACCCGATTCTTGAACTGGTCGGCAGTGCCGGCGCGAAACGCCTGAACGAAAGTTACCGCGTCGACCGCGCGCTGCGCCGGGGCGAGCGGGGCGATGAACGCGGCGAATACGAGTGCGATCCGAATCATGGGCGAGTCCTTCTCCGCCTCGAGACATTCACGCGCCGTGCCCGAGCGCATCTTGGGACCCCGGATCCCGCGTCCCGGATCCCGCATCACGATCACGAGTTCTACACCGACTGTGCCGTGCCGACACACCGCGCGCCGCGCGTGCGGAACAGGCACAGCCGCAAACTAATGTGACAGAAGGAGTTGCGTTGCACAAGCGATGGACCTTTGCTTGCTACATCTTCCGATATGCTTTCGTGGCCGTCCAACGACAGGTCTGCCCGAATGTCCCTGCGTGACCGCTCCCAGCCACGTGTGCGGCCTTTCCCGGCGGAAACGGCGTCGCGCTCCAAAGCCCCGCGTGGACACACTGCGCTCGGCGGCCTGCTGGTCGAGCGCGGCCTGATCACGGTTGAGCAGCTCGAAGCGGCGGTCAACGAGCAGAAGAAAACCGGACTGCGCCTCGGCCGCGTGCTCGTCGACCGCGGATGGCTGACGGCGGAAGTCCTGCTCGAAGTGCTCAGCGAGCAGCTCGGCGTTCCGACCGCGCGCGTCAACGCCTACACCGTCAGCCCCGAAGCGATCGCGGCGCTGCCTGAAAAGGTCGCACGGCTGCACACCGCGTTTCCTCTGCAGAAAACCGGATCCACGCTGCTCGTCGCGCTCGCGGTCCCCAAGGATCTCTGCGCTCTCGACGATCTGCGGTTCGCCTCGGGCTGTGAGATCCAGACGGTCCTCGCGCTCGAGGACGAGATCGTCTCGGCGCTGAACCGCTACTACCGCGACGAGTGGATGCCCGACCTCACGCAGGAGGAGGCCGGCGACGTCGTCATAGACTCCCCCGCTGCGCAGCTGCTCACGCGCGACGAAGCGGCCGAACGCTCGGCCGTGTCGATTCTCGAGCGCGTCATCGCGCGCGCGGCGGCCGACGGCGCAAGCGACATCCACTTCGAGCCGCGCGTCGAAGAATTCCACGTGCGCTTTCGCATCGACGGCACGTTCAGGGATATCGCGGTGCTGCCCACGGCGATGGCCCCTGCGGTCGTCGCGCGCGTGAAAGTGCTGTCGGGGATGGACATCGCGGAGCATCGGCTGCCGCAGGACGGCCGTTTCAGCGCGACGGTCGGCGATCAGCGGCTCGACATGCGCACTTCGACGTATCCGACGGTACACGGCGAGAAGGCGGTCCTTCGTCTGCTCGACAGCGGACGCCTTCGGCTGCAGCTCGATCGCGTGGGCATGATGGGCGAGACGCTCGACGGCGTGCGGGAACTGATCCATCGGCCCGAGGGAATCCTGCTCATCACGGGCCCGACCGGCAGCGGCAAGACATCCACGCTGTATGCCGCGCTCGGCGAGCTGGTGCAGACGGGCAAGAACATCGTCACGATCGAGGATCCGGTCGAGTACGCCGTGCCAGGCGTGAACCAGGGGCAGACGAACGACAAAGCAGGATTCACGTTCGCAAAGGGGCTCCGCTCGATCCTGCGGCAGGATCCGGACGTGATCATGGTCGGCGAGATCCGCGACTGTGAAACGCTCGAGGTTGCCATCGAAGCGTCGCTGACCGGGCACCTCGTGCTGTCCACGCTGCACACGAACAACGCGATCGCGACGATCGCGCGGCTGTTCGACATGGGGCTCGAACCATATCTGCTCGCCTCGAGCGTGGTGGGCATCGTGGCGCAGCGGCTCGTTCGCCGGATCTGTTCGACGTGCCGCACGGAAGTGCAGACGCCGGCTGCCTTGCGAGCGATGTTCCGCAAGGGGGAGCCGGCCTCGTACTATCGGGGCAGCGGCTGCCACGATTGCCGCGGCACGGGCTTCCGCGGGCGCATCGGGATCTTCGAGCTGCTGAAGATGCAGAACAACATCTGCGAGCTCGTCCTCACCCGGGCGCCAGAGAGCCGGTACTACGAGACGGCGCGCGCGAACGGCATGGTCACCCTGCGAGAGGAATGCCTGTCGCTCGTTGGCCGCGGCGAGACGACTCTCGAAGAAGTGCTTCGCGTGACTCACGACTGGCGCTCCTCGAACCCGACGACGGAAGTACGCAGCCGCGCCCGAGACTAGATTTCACGCTTTCTCAGCCATTCCTCACGACGTGGGCCCGCCTCACGTTATAGAATTTCAAGTTCAACATGGCTGTGGGCACCACTTCTAGGATCGGCCGCCTCGTCGCGGTCGTATGCGCGCTGACCATCCTGCCGGCGTGCGCGCTCGTCAAACGGAAAGCGGTCGGGATGGTCGCGAGCACGCTCGCGTCCGGCGGCGACGTGTTCACGCGCGACGACGATCCGGAGCTCGTCGGGGATGCGATTCCATTCGGCCTCAAGTTGTACGAATCGCTGCTCGATTCCGCGCCGAAAAATCGCGATCTCCTGCTCGCGACGTGCAGCAATTTCACCCAGTACGGCGTCGCGTACCTGGAGACCGAGGCGGCTGTGCTGGGCGAGGCGCAGCACCACGACGAGGTCGCACACCTCAACGGCCGCGCGCTGAAGCTGTACTTGCGCGCGAAGGGCTACTGCATGCGCGCGCTCGAGCTGCGCTTTCCCGGCATCGGCCAGAAGCTGCTGACCGATCCAGTGCCCGCGCTCGCGAAGGCCGAAAAGAAGGACGTGCCGCTTCTCTACTGGACGGCGGCGTCCTGGGGATCCGCGATCTCTCTCGGTATCGATCGTCCCGACATCGCGATTGACATGCCGGTCGTGCGGGCGCTTGCGGAACGCGCCATCGCGCTCGACGAGACCTGGAGCAAAGGCACGCTCCACGAGATGTTCATCTCGCTCGACAGCCTGCCGGAGGCGCTCGGCGGTTCGGTGGAGAAGGCGCGGCAGCACTTCAACCGTGCCGTCGAGCTGCAGAAGGCCGCCTACCCGGGCCCGTACGTAGCGCTGGCGACCGGCGTCGACGTGCCGGCGCAGAATCGCGAGGAGTTCGAGAAGCTGCTGCAGACGGCGCTCGCGATCGATCCGGAAAAAGATCCGTCCATGAGGCTCGTCACGCTCGTGCAGCAGCGCCGCGCCCGCGCGCTGCTCGATCATATCGATACGATGTTTACAAAGTAGGGCGGGGTCTTCAGGCCCCGCCAATTGAGTAGCGCGGGGCCTTCAGGCCCCGCCAAGGAGAAAGATCGACCATGTCACGGATAAAGAGGCTCCTGCTCGTTGTGTTCCCGCTCGTCGCGGCCGCGGTCGTGCTCGCCGCGCCGGGCGAGATCAAGCTCGCGACGCTCGCCCCCGCGAACACCTCCTGGCACAAGGCGCTGCTCGACATGGGCGCTGGGTGGAGCCGCGACACGCAGGGTCGCGTCACGTTGACGGTGTACCCGGGCGGAATCCAGGGCGACGAGTCGACGACCATCAGGAAGATGCGTCCTGGCATCGACACGCTTCAGGCGTCGTTCCTCACCGCCGCGGGGCTCGCGGAGCTCGACGAGGCGTTCAATGTGTTCGTGATGCCGTTCTTCTTCGAGAACGACGCGGAGGAAATGGCGGTCGAGAAGCAGCTGACCCCGGTGCTCGAGCAGCGCCTGCAGGCGAAGGGATTCCACCTCCTCGCGTGGGGCACCGGCGGGTGGGTGCAGGTCTTCTCGAAGAAGCCGCTGCGCTCGCTTGCCGACGTGAAGAGCGCGAAGCTCTTCACGAGCAAGGGCTCCGATAAGTGGGTGCAGTGGTATGTCTCGAACGGCTTCCACCCGGTCGCGCTGCTCCCGGCCGACATCCCCGCACAGCTGAAGCTGTCGACCGGCCTCATCGACACCGCCCCGAATCCACCGTACCTCGCGCTGAACCTGCAGATCTTCCGCGATGCGAAGTACATGCTCGACCTTCACATCGCGCCGCTGGTGGGCGCGATGATCATGTCGAACACCGCGTGGAACAAGATCAGCGCCGAGGACAAGCCGAAGGTCACCGCCGCGGCGCTCGCGCTCGAGAAGCGCGTCCGCACCGATGCGCCCGCGCAGGACGCCGAATCGGTGAAGCAGATGGTCACGCGCGGACTGCAGGTGATCACGCTCGACACGAAAGCGGCGGCGGAATTCCGCAGCGCCGCGACGCAGCTGAATTCGTCGATGCGCGGATCGATGGTGCCCCCCGAGATCTACGACATGGCCGTCAAGGAGCGCGATGGCGTCAGGAAGTCGGGCAAGTAGTTGATGAAGGCGCTTGCCGTCCGCGCCGAGAACCAGATTGCCAGCCTCGCGCTCGGCGGCATCATGCTGCTGCCGCTGGCCGAGATCGCCTCGCGCAAGTTTCTTGGCGCCGCGATCCCCGGCTCCGGCGCGGTGGCGGCCGTCCTCACCTTGTGGCTGGGGATGCTCGGCGCCGCGATCGCGGCACGGGACGGCAAGCTCCTTACGCTCGCGACCGGCGAGTTCCTGCCGGAAGGGACCATCAAGTCGATCGCGCACATCATCTCGGGGACGGTCGGTGCGCTGATCGCGACGATCTTCGCCACCGGCGGCAGCGCGCTCGTCACGAGCGATCGCCTCGCGGGGGACTTCGTGACCGCGGGCTTTCCCAGATGGATCGCGGACCTCGGGCTGCCGATTGGCTTCGGGCTGATCGCGCTCCGCCTCGTCTGGCATGCCTCCCCGCGATGGTGGGGACGCGGCATCGCCGCGCTCGGCATCGTCGCCGGCCTCCTTCTCAATCAGTATCGCGGCCTCCTCGAGAACCAGTCGGTCGCGCCGTGGTTCATCCTCGTCATCATCGCCGGCGTGCTCGGTGCGCCGATCTTCGCGCTCCTCGGCGGCTTCGCGCTTTTTGCATCGCTCACCCGCGGCAACCCGCCCGTCGTGCTCCCGATGATGGCCTATCAGGAGCTGACGACGTCGACCGGCATTGCGGCGATTCCGCTGTTCACGCTGGCCGGCTTCCTGCTCGCCGAAGGGAAATCGTCGGAGCGTCTGCTGCGCGTCTTCCGCGCGTGGGTCGGCTGGGCACCAGGAGGGACCGCTGTCGCGGCGGCGACGCTCTGCGCGTTCTTCACGCTCTTCACCGGTGGCTCAGGCGTCACGATCCTCGTGCTCGGCGGCCTGCTGCTGCCGGCGCTGCTCGGCGATCGCTATCGCGAGCGGTTTTCCATCGGCCTTCTCACGGCATCCGGATCGCTCGGGCTGCTCTTCCCGCTCTCGCTGCCGTTGATGCTCTACGGGATCGTCTCGCAGAAGGCGTCGATCGAGGATCTCTTCATCGGCGGTCTCGTGCCGGGCGTGCTGATGCTGACCCTGCTCGCTGCGCTTGGCGTGCGCGAGGGGCTGATGACCGGCGCGGAGCGGCGCCCTTTCCGCGTGCGCGAGGCGCTCGGCAGCGTGTGGGAAGCAAAGTACGAGCTGTTTCTGCCCGTCTTCGTCGTCGGCGCGTTCGTCGGCGGCATCGCGACGCTCGTCGAGTCGGCGCCGCTTGCGGCGCTCTACACGCTCATCGTGCAGCGGTATATCCACAAGGATCTGCCGACGTGGAAAGACGTGCTGCGCGTCGTCGCCGACTGCGTCGCGCTCGTCGGCGGCGTGCTCGTGATCCTCGCGGTCGCGGCCGGCCTGACCGACTATCTCGTCTACGCGGAGGTCCCGACCCGGCTCGTCGAGTGGACGCAGACGCACATCCACTCGCGGCTGGTGTTCCTGCTCGCGTTGAACGTCTTTCTGCTGCTCGTCGGCACGCTGATGGACATCTTCTCGGCAATCGTCGTCGTCGTGCCGCTGATCCTGCCGCTTGCCGAGGTGTACGGGATCGACTACGTGCATCTGGGGATCATCTTCGTGGCGAATCTCGAGCTCGGGTTCCTGCACCCACCGCTCGGGCTGAACCTGCTCCTCGCGTCGGTGCGGTTCAAGAAGCCGGTGCTAGAGGTCACGTGGGCCACGCTGCCGATGCTCGGCATCCTCGCGCTCGGCGTGCTGCTCATCACGTATGTGCCGTGGCTGACCCTGGGATTGCTGCATTGGATGGGAAGGGGGGCGTGAGCGCTCGGGAAATCCCTAATCCCTCATCCGCGGATCCCTAATCCAGGAATCACCGATCCGTGAATCCATCTCATCTTTGAATCCCTAATCGAATCCTTGAATCCCCTAATCCGCGAATCGCGGCATCGATGAATCCGTGAACCATGTGATTACGCGGCGTCTGGCGGTCATTGTCGTCTGCGTTGCGGCACTCGCGTTCGCTGGACGCGTGGCGAGCGTTGTCCGCGCGCCTGCAGAAATTCCCGAGTCGCCCCTGCTCATTCGGGACGTCACTCAGCTCAACCCGATTCCCGTCAACGCCGTCATCGCTCCAACGACGACGGAGGAAATCGTTGATGCTGTCAAGCAACACCACGGCCCTGTCTCCGTCGGAGGCGCGCGCCACAGCATGGGCGGGCAGATCGCCACTGCGGGCACTCTCTACATCGACATGCGGCGTTTCAACAGGATTCTGGAATTCTCGCCGGACGCGAAAACCATAACGGTCCAGGCGGGTGCTCGTTGGAGACAGATTCTCGAGTACATAGACCCCGCCAATCTGTCCGTGACGATCATGCAGAGCTACGCGAACTTCACAGTCGGTGGTTCACTGTCGGCAAATGTACATGGGCGCTACGTCAGACGCGGTCCAATTATCGAATCGGTCAAATCGATCAAAGTGGTGATGCCGGATGGGTCTCTCATTGATGCGACGCCGGGGGGCAATCCCGATTTGTTCAATGGGGTAATCGGCGGATATGGCGGACTGGGCGTGATCGTGGAAGCCACGCTGGCGTTGACGGAGAACGTCAGGGTGGAACGACAGGACCAAACAATTCCGATCGACAGGTACCCGCGCTACTTCTTGGACCACGTTCGAGACGCGGCTCGAGCCGTCTTTCATAATGGGGACATCTATCCGCCCCGCTATGACACCGTGCACACGATTACCTACATCCAAACGGAGGAGGCCGCTACAGTTGCGGAGAGGCTGATCCCGTTGCACGGCTCCTACCGGCTCGATAGGTTCACTTACTGGGTCGTCTCGGAGTGGCCTTTTGGCAAAACGATCCGGCGACGCGTCATCGATCCTGCGCTGTTCCAGGGCCGGTCAATCACGTCGCGTAACTATCAGTCCAGCTACGACGCCGCCGAACTCGAGCCTTCCTCACGTGCGAGCTCGACCTACGCACTTCAGGAGTATTTCGTACCGGTCGATCGATTCGGTGATTTCGTTCCCCGCATGCGTGAGGTCCTTCTCCGACACGACGCGAACGTCATCAACATTTCCATCCGTCAGGTTCTGCAGGATTCGCAGTCGCTGTTGGCTTGGGCGCGCGCCGACGTCTTTGGATTCGTCATTTATTACAAGCAGGGCACAAGCGCTGCCGCTCAGAACGAGGTCGGTGTCTGGGCGCGGGAATTAATCGACGCCGCTTTGAGCGTCGGCGGGACCTATTATCTTCCCTACCAACTGCATGCGACGGAGGCACAATTCCGCCTTGCATATCCGCGAGCGCCCGAGTTCTTCGCGCTGAAGCGGCGGCTCGATCCAGCGGGCAAGTTCCGGAATCAGCTGTGGGATAAGTACCGGGAGTGATGAGGCTGGGAGGAGAAGTTGGGCTCTGATATCGAGGCGCTCGGGTTTGACGTACGGTTGTACGTTTTCAACGAGGCCGCGGCTACCGGACACGTTCCGCAGCCGCTACAGATCGCCCGCGCGCTGAGGCGATCGGAAGCGGAGGTGCGTGCCGCACTTCAGATCCTCGCTGAGGGCAAAACACTCATCATGGCGCCGAACGGCGGCGACATCTGGGCGGCCAGTCCGTTTTGCGCGGTACCTTCGGGGTTTCGTGTTCATGCCGCAGGAAAGCGCTACTGGGGCACCTGCGCATGGGACGCGATGGGGATTGCCGCAGCGCTCGGCTCGGACGCGCAGATTACCGCTCCGTGCGGCGACTGCGGCAGCGGCATGACGCTGGAAGTGCGCCAGGGCCGCCTGGAACGCTCGGAAGGGATCATCCATTTCGCGGTCCCGGCTCATCACTGGTGGGACAACATCGGGTTCACGTGAAGCACGATGTTGCTCTTCAGGGATGAAGCGCATGTGGATCGATGGTGCGGTGTGAGGGAGATGACGCGCGGCGCGCTGCTGACGCCCGAGCAGGCATGGCAGCTCGCGCAGGGATGGTATAAGGAAAAATTGAAGCCAGAGTGGCGGCGGCCCACCGTGGAAGAGGCGGAGGCGCTCCTCGCGTCGATAGGGTTGACGGGCGCATTCTGGAATCTGCGAGCGTGATGCCGCCCGGAGAGAGGTCCCGGATGACATGCCGGGTGGGTGGAGCAATCCTGGCGGCGAGCGCTCTCGCTGAGATTCAGATCGAGAGGACAGGAGCGAAGATGGCGGTCTATCACTTGTGGGGCGAAATCTGAGACGAGACTGATGAGTCGAACTCGAGTTGGCTCGATCGTCACACACTGCCACGACTTCGATCGCACCGTGGCCTTCTGGGCCGCTGCGCTTCATTACGTGCCGCGCGAACCCGCCAGCGCCGGCTGGGTCGTGCTCCGCGATCCAGACGGCAAGGGCCCAAACCTCTCATTCCAGGCACGCGAGCAACGCCGCCGGCAGCGCAACTGGATTCACCTCGACCTCTACACGAACGACCAGGCAGCCGACGTGGAACGGCTCGTCTCCCTCGGCGCGACGCGATATCCCTGGCGTTATCGGCCCGGCGCTGATTTCGTGGTCCTCGAGGATCCTGATGGGAACCTGTTCTGCGTCGTGCAGAAGCCTGACGCGTCGCTTTGAGACGGCGCCGCGGCTCGCGGATTGACGGATTGACGGATTCCCGATTGGGGATTCCCGATCGGGGATTGGGGATTGGCGATTAGGGATTCGCGATCAACGATTCCGATTGGGGGATTCCCGGTCGGGGATTGGGGATTCGCGATCAGGGATTAGGGATAATGGCCCTGTCGATTTCCTCCTCCCCCATTCGTCTCTGGCACTGAGACGTGATGCACGGGCACGCAGGTCGCGCGTCCGATGGTCACCTGGAGAAATGACAATGCCTCAGTTCCTGCTCCTGCTCTACGACACGCCAGCCGCGGTGGCTCAGTTCAAGAAGATGAGTCCCGAAGAGATGCAGCAGGCCATCGAGAAGTACAGGGCCTGGACGAAGAAGCCGTTCACCGTCGACAGCAAGCGGCTCGGCGAGGACCCCGGCAAGGTGATGCGGTCGCACAACGGCAAACCGCGCGCGACCGACGGCCCCTACAGCGAAACGAAGGAAGTGCTCGGCGGCTTCTACCTGATCGAAGCGGCGAGCTACGACGACGCGGTGGCCCTCACGACCGATCATCCGCACCTCGAGCACGGCGGCACGATCGAGATCCGGAAGCTCTACGGCCAATGATCGCGACCGCCGATACGGCGCCGCTGATCGAACATCTCTTCCGGCATCAGGCGGGCCGGATCACGGCTCGCCTGGTGCGGCTTCTCGGTCCGGCGAACTTCGCGCTCGCGGAAGAAGCGGTGCAGGAGGCGCTCGTCCGCGCGCTGCAGGCGTGGCCGTACGAAGGCACGCCGGACAATCCAGGCGGATGGCTGTTTCGAGTGGCGCACAACATCGCGATTGATGCGGTCCGCCGCGACCGCACCTTCGCCGCGAAGGCCGACGCCGTCGTCGCCGAGCTGACGCGCTCCGCATCGCAGTTCAGCGACCCGGATGCCGGCGAGCTGAAAGACGACGAGCTGCGGATGATTTTCATGTGCTGCCATCCGGCGCTCGCGCGCGATGCGAGCGTCGCGCTGAGCCTGAAGACCGTCGGCGGCTTCAGCGTGCGTGAGATCGCGCGCGCCTTCCTGGCGGACGAACGCGCGATCGCGCAGCGGCTCGTGCGCGCGAAGCGCCAGATCCGCGACGAGGAGCTGACGCTCGAGATGCCGCATCGCTCCGACGTCGGCGAGCGGCTGGATGCGGTCCTCGACGTGATCTACTTCATGTTCAACGAGGGGTACTGGACGCAATCCGGCGAAGCGCTGATCCGTCAGGATCTCTGCTTCGAAGCGCTGCGTCTCGGACGGCTCGTCGCGTCATCCCCTCTCGCAACGCCGCGCACGCACGCGCTGGTGGCGCTCATGGCGCTCCAGGCGGCGCGGCTGCCTGCGCGCGTCGACGAGCTCGGCGAGCTCGTGCTGCTGGACAATCAGGACCGTGCGCGTTGGGACGATCGCCTGATCGCGCTCGGCTTCGATCACTTCGACCGCTCCATGGCGGGCGACGACGTGTCAGAGTACCACGTGCAGGCAGCGATCGCCGCTACCCACACGCGCGCAACCGACGCCGCGTCGGCCGACTGGCCGACCATCCTGAGCCTCTACGACCAGCTGCTGCTGAAGAATCCTTCGCCCGTGGTCGCGCTCAACCGCACCGTGGCGATCGCGAAGGTCCACGGGCCTGCCGCCGCGTTGACCGCGCTCGCGCCGCTCGAACGCGATCGCCACTTGCGCGATTACCATCTGCTGCTCGCCGTCCGCGGTCAGCTGCTGCTCGAGCTCGGCCGCCCGACGCAGGCGGGAGATGCGTTCCGGGCTGCGCTCGAGTGCGAGTGCTCCGAGCCGGAGCGCCGGTTCCTCGAGCGCAAGCTCGAGTCCTGCAGCGAACGCTCAATCACCAATCACCAGTCTTCGAATCCCCAATCTTCGGCTCCGTAATCTTCGAATCCGTATTCCTGATTCGATTCTCGATTAGGCATTCCCGATTGTGGATTCCCGGATTGGGGATTCCCCGATTGGGAATTCTCCGATCGCGGGATTCTCCGATCGCGGGATTCTCCGATTGGGGATTCTCCGATTGGGGATTGGGGATTGCCGCTCTACAGCCCTTGATACGCCCTGAACATCCCGCGGAAGTACTTCAACACCCGGATCGGATCGGTCGACTCGGGGATCTCGGCGAAGCAGTAGCCCTGGAAGTTCATGTCCTTCAGTCCGGTGATCAGCTTCCGCCAGGGATACTCGTCGAGCATCAGATCGCGCATGTGCACCTGGCCGATCTGCCTCTTCAGCAGATTGAAGTTCGATTCCCAGCCTCCATCCAGCAGATCGGTCTGGTTCGAGTTCCAGCAGGCAAACAGCGACGGAGGGTTGCCGGCGTAATCGAAGATCTTCCTGATGTTCGGCACCCGCTGCGTCGTATCGCCATGGACCTCGAGCTGCAGCTTGATTCCGTTGTCGCGCGCGAACGCGGCGCACTCGGCGAGCGACTTCCCGATCTGCTCGAACGTCTTCTCCTCGGGCACCTTCGAATTGCGCGGCAGACCGTTCGGGCGGACCTTCACGCTCGGCGATCCGAGATCCTTCGCCAGCTTGATCCACTCCTTCGTCTCGTCGATGTTCTTCCGCACGACCGCGGGATCTTCCGCCTCGTACTCGCACGTCGTGCCGAGGCCGCCGATCTTGATCGGCGAGCCTGCGAACTGCTTGCGCACTTCGGCGCGCTGGGCCGGCGTCAGCGTGATCTCGACGCCGTGCTTGTGCGTCGTCCGCAGCTCGACCGCCTCGAAGCCCGCCTCCGTGAGGTTCTTGATGATCGTCGGGACGTCCCAGTCCTTCGCGATGTTGTAGGTCACGGTGCCGAGGTGCAGGCCGTTGCGAGCAGGCGCTGGCGCAGCCGGCTGCGGCTGAAGCGTGTGAATCGGCAGCGCGGGCAGCGCCGCAACCGTAGCAAGGAAGTCTCGTCTTTTCATGGCGTGAAGCTTAACGCAAAAGCTACGTGCTTATCGCGTGATCAATAGGGAACTGTTGCCCGCCGAAGGCCCGAACCTGCGTCCAGGGCACGGGCGGAGCTGACCAGAACGGATCGCTTGCGTCGAGGCCGAGCGGAAGAAACGCGACGGAACATAAATAGAGTGAGCCGGTAGAAATGTAGGTCTCCCCCACACCGGGCTGATGGCCGCAGAAGCCGATCCGCAGCCATCCGTTGTCGTCGAACGTCATCGGCGCGTCGAGCGTCTTGCGGATCACCGCGGTCAATGCACCCCGAACCTGCGGCGGCGCGATCTCGTTCGGCAGCGCCCGGCGCAGCGCCATCGCGGCGAGCAGATGAAACGCGCCGCAGCGGTACGCGAGCGATCGGCCGATCGGCGGATACGTGCCGTCCGGGCCGATGAAGCGCTCCTGGATCGCGGCATAGCGCCGCGCGCGCTCCTCGACTTTCGCCGCGAGCTCCTTCCACGCGGCATGCTCGCCGCGGAATACGTCGAGAACATCGAGCAGCATCGGCTGGATCACGAAGCTGTTGTAGTAGTCCCAGTGAAACGTCGGGCCGTCGCCGTACGCGCCGTCCCCTCTGTACCACTGGTCGTGCTGCCGCAGCGCGTAGTCCACGCGCACGCGATCCCACCCCGCGCCGAGCTTCGCGAGCGCCGCCTCCACGGTCGCGGAGAACAGCAGCCAGTTGTTGAACCCCGGCTGGATCACGCGCGTCGATTCGAGCGCGGCAATCAACCGCTGCTTGGTCTTCGGATCGAGCGCGTCGCGGAGCGCGCGCGGCGCGCGCAGCAGCCCTTGGCCGAGGAACGCGGCATCGACGAGCGGCTGGCCGCCGGTCGTGAAGTTCATGAAATCGGGAGAGGTCGGATCCACGGCCCGCGCGATTGCGCGGCGGGCCAGGTCCGCGTACTCGGCGCGCGCGCGTCCCTCGGGCGACGCGTCCGCTTGCAGCTCGATCCACGGCGCGATTCCGGCCATCAGGCGGCCCAGCGCCTCGAGATGCGTGACGGACGCGCGATTCGCAGCGGCCGCCTGCTCGACGGGCATCCTGGCCTTCAATATTCCGGCGGCGAGGTTCTTCAGGACGGGATCGGCGACCTTGCGAAGCGTGGTGACCCAGATGTCGCGCTCAGAGCTCCGGGGTGCTGTTTGCGGTCCGCCTTCCGCCTTCGCGCCTCGGCGATCCGCCTCGGCGCTTCGGCGAGACGAGCGCCGGGGCGGCAAAATCGCCGCGGCGCTCGTCGACATCAGGAATTCGCGCCGGTTCATTTAATCGGCCAGTTCGGCGATTCGGTGCGCGCCGTGGCGAGATACTTTTCGATCTTCGCGACGACGTCGGGGTGCTTCGCGGCGACGTCCGTCGCTTCCTTTCGATCGGCCGCGAGATCGTAGAGCTCCAGCGGCTTGTCCTTTGCGAGGCGCACGGCCTTCCAGTTGCTCATTCGCACCGCCTGCTGAAACCCCCGCTCGTGGAATTCCCAGTACATGAAGTCATGCGCCGGCTGGCTCTGGCCGCGAAGAGCGCGCACCAGAGAGAGGCCATCGAGCCCTTTCGCCGGCGGCAGGCCTGCGAGCTCTGTCAACGTCGGGAACCAGTCCCAGTGTGCGGCCGCGTAATCGCTCGTCGTGCCGGGCGTGATAACGCCGGGCCAGCTCGCGATCATCGGCACGCGGATGCCCCCTTCGTACATGTCGCGCTTGATGCCGCGCAATCCGCCGGAGCTGTCGAAGAACTCCGGCTCCGCGCCTCCTTCCTTGTGCGGGCCGTTGTCGCTGGTAAAGACCACGAGGGTGCGTTCGCCGAGGCCGCGAGTCCGCACCAGATCGAGGATGCGGCCGATGTCCCGGTCCATCCGCGTGATCATCGCGGCAAACGCGGCGTGTGGCGCGGGCTGCGAGCGATAGCCGAGCGACGGCTCGTCGGGCCCCGTCAGCTTCGCGTCCGCGGCGGCGTTGACGAACGGCGTCTCGGGGAATTTCCCTTTGAAGGGCTCGATCGAGTCCTCCGGCACGCGAAGCTCCGCATGCGGAACGGTGTAGTTCAGATAAATGAAGAACGGCCGGTTGTCGTTCCGCTCGATGAACGACATCGTCTCGCGCGTGAACAGATCGTTCGAGTACTCACCCGGAGCGACGTCGACGCGCTGCGCGTTCCGATACAGGTGATCCGTGAACTGCCGGTGCGCATGCGTCTGCGAGAGATAGCCGAACGAGTATTCGAACCCTTTGCGATCGGGCTGTCCGGACGAGCCGGACTCGCCGAGACCCCACTTGCCAATGAGCGCGGTCCGGTAGCCGCCATCGCGCAACACCGTCGCGATAGTCAGATCCTGATCACGAAGCGCGTTGCCCGCGAGGTTGCCGCGGACCCACGCGTGCCCTGTGTGCTGCCCGGTCATCAGCGCATTGCGCGACGGCGCGCAGACGGTGCTGCCTGAGTAGTAGTTCGTGAACCGGATGCCGCTCTTCGCCAGCCGATCGAGGTTCGGCGTCTGAAACTTCTGCTGGCCGTACACGCTGAGATCGCCGTAGCCGAGATCGTCGGCCTGAATGAAGAGGATGTTCGGCTTGGCGATCTGTGCCTGCGGCGGCGCGCCCGCCAGCAGGCACAGAAACGCAACGATGAAAGCGATGCGCGTCATTACTTCGCGAGCGGGTCAGGGCGCATCTGGAACTTGATCACCTTGCTCGTCGTCCCCTTGCCCGTTTCCATGTGGAACGGAGCGCGCGTGCTGACCGTCGACCAGAGGCCTCTCCCTTTCCATCCTGCCTTCGGATCGTCGATGCGGCCATCCATCCACTTCGTGTAGTAGCCGGTCGGATACGGCACGCGGAAGATGACGAACTTGCCGTCCTTCAGCGCGAGCAATCCTTCGGAGGCGTTGCCCGTGTCGATGGGCGTATTGGCGCCGAGGCCGGACGTATTGAACTGGTCGACCCAGGTGAAATAGCTTGCCTCCGCGCTTCCCGAGTCCGTGACGTTTTTCAGCTGCGGCAGCGGTTCCTTGTAGAACGTCCAGCCCTCGGGACAGTGCTGCCCCGTCGCGTTCGGTCCGTTGAGCGGCCCCTTGCACTTGTGCCGGTCGAAGCTGGCCATGTGACCGCTGGCCATCGCAATCCAGGCGACGCCGTTGCGATCGACGTCCATGCCGCGCGGCGAGTACCCTTCCACGGGCGCGCCGTTCTTCATCGGCGGCTCGAAGACTTCCGCGAGCGCCGTTTCCGGTGGATGCGCGCCCGGGGAGAGCCGCAACACCGCGCCCGGGTATCCAAGCACTGAGCCCCACACCGATCCGTCCGGCGCTGGCGCGACCGCATAGAACGCGCTGCCGTAGCGCTTGTCCTTCGAGGGATCGATCGGCTGGTTCGGCTCGACATACTCGTCGCGCTTGCCGTTGCCGTTGGTGTCGAGAATGAGCGCCGTCCATCCCTGGGATTTCACTTCGTCGCCGGTCTCGTCGAACATCTTCCGGTTCAACCAACCGACGACCGAGCCGCCGCCGCTCGTCCACAAGGTGTGATTCTCGTCCTCCGCGAACATCAGGTGGTGGGTGCTGAAGCACGTGCTGATGTGCGTGATCTTCCCGCTCCCGGGGTCGTACATCGCCAGCTGCCGGCCGGAGCGCGCGAGTGGTGTCAGTTTCGCCGACGGATGATCCGAGCCTTCCTTGCAGAACGCGGGATTATCGGGCGACCGGACCGTGGACGTAATCCAGAGACGTCCCTTCTCGTCGAACATCGGGTTGTGCACGTTGTTCTTGCTCGTCCAGATCGGCTCGCTGCCCCACGTAGGCGATGGCTGAATCATCAGCGGCGAGGTCGGCTGTGTGTTCGGATCGCGCACGGTGAGCGGCACGCGGCCGACGGAGTTCTCGACCGGATCGAGCACGGGGAGATAGTCGGCGCTCAGCTCGAGCGAACCATAGATCTTGCCGTTGGCGTTCAACGTAGGATTCCGGCGATCGGTCGACGCCTCGTCGTGCAGATACGCCTTGGGATCCGCCCAGTCCCACTCGGTGATCACGATGTTGCGCTCGAGCCCCTGCGGGCGGGGCGGCGCTTCAGGCACTTCGCCCGAGGCGATCCGATCGGTCCAGTCGCCGAACAGCGCCAGCGCCCGATCGTGGCCGATCTGGTTGAGCGTGGAAACCATGTTGTTGCCGGCCTGCCCCGATTGCAGACGCCGCTCCCACGCGGCGGACGACGACGAAAACGTGCCGAGCTCCTTGGAAATCCGCCGCGTGCCGGTGGTCCCGAGCTGATGGCATGCGGTGCAGCCGCCGGACTTGATCAGGCGAATCCAGTCCTGCTGCGTCTTCACGCCCTGGCCGATCCCGGCACCGCCGGGGAATTCGCTCTTCTCCGGCACCTTCAGGAGCGACAGCCAATAACCTGCCGGGTAATACTCCGCGGCCGCGCGCGGATCGGGGGCGGGCACGGCGGTGAGGTTCAGGTTCTTTCCCGGCTGCGCCTTCGTCTTCGGCGAGTCGACGAGCCCGTATCCGCGGACCCAGACGCTGTAGGTCGCCTTCGGGAGATCGGGAAGCAGATAACGTCCGCGATCGTCGGTGACGACGATGCGGACGAACCGCGTGGGCAACTCGCTCGTTTCGGCAATCACCCACACGCCCGCTTCGGGACCCTTCGGACCGGTGACGACACCCCCGATGTCGTCGTTATCGATCGGGACGGCGGCGGGGGTTCCCTGCCGTGCGGCCGCCGCGCCAAGCATGAGCGCGCAAGTGGCCGCTACCATTGTCGACTGCAGAATTCGGGTAGTTTGCATATGCGGTCCTTCGCCGGCCCTAAAGGGCCGGCCTACAGCCGGTGGCACATTACTGTCGGTCGTGGGCAAATTATCCGAACATCGTACGGAATACAAACCACACGTTGGCCGGCCGTTCGGCCAGCCGCCGCATGTACCAGGGAAACCAGTACTCGCCGTAGCTGATGAGGACGCGAAGCCGCTTGCCTTCTCCCGCGAGGCGCGCCTGCTGCCCGCGTTGAATGCCGTACAGCATCGCGAACTCGTACGCCGACCGCGGCACGTCGTGCGACGCGATGTAGGCCGACAGCCGATCCGCCAGGGCCACGTCATGCGTGGCGATGTGCACCAGAGCGCCCGGCCTCCGCGCATCAGGCGCGAGCAGACGTGTGGCCAGCTTGAAGTAGTTCTCGTCGGTGTCGGCCTTCTTGGGAAAGGCCACATCGGGCGGCTCGAGGTAAGCCCCCTTGACAATCCTGATCGCGGCGCCGAGCGGCACGAGCGACTCCACATCCTTCGCGGTGCGATACAGGTACGCCTGCAGCGCAATGCCGACGCGCGCGGTCTTCGCGCGTGTGCGCCGATACAGCTCGAGCGTCGGATCGACGTACGGCGAGCTCTCCATGTCGATCCACACGAAATTGTTCCGCTGCTCCGCCCGTTCGATGAGGCGATCCAGGTTCCGCTCGCACCGGGCGCGATCGAGATCGAGTCCGAGCTGCGTCGGCTTGACCGAGATGTGCGCGTCGAGTCCCGACGCCGCGACACGATCGAGGACGTCGAGATAGTGAAGCGTCACCTGTTCCGCTTCGTCGGCGTGCGTCACGTTTTCCCCGAGCTTGGTCAGAATCGTCGTGATGCCCTTCGGCTTCAGCTCCGCGGCCGCGCGCAACGCATCGTCGATCTGCTCCCCTGGCATGAAGCGCGACACCGACCGCCGCACGAAGGCGGTCTTCGTCGCATGATCACGCATCCAGGCGTTGGTCGACAACGCGAGCAGCGCATTGCGCATGACAGTCATTACACGACGCTCCGAATCAACCCGCCGTCGACCTGTACGGTGGCGCCGGTCACGTACGACGCCGCATCCGACAGCAGGAACGCGCCAACGCGGCCGAACTCCTCGATTTCGCCGTACCGCCCGATCGGAATCGCCGCAACCGCTTTCGCTTTGGCCTCTGCGACCGAGCTGCCCGCTTTCTTTGCGTTCACCTCATCCAGGTGGCGGACGCGATCGGTATCGATCCGTCCAGGAATGATCTGGTTGACGCGAATCTTCGGCGCGAGCTCGAGCGCAAGCGTCTTGGCGAGCGCCGAGACCGACGCTCGCAGGACTGTCGAGAGGCCAAGGTTCTGGACGGGCTCTTTGACCGACGACGAGGTGGACATCAGGATGGCGCCGCCGCCGCGAGCCTGCATCAACGGCACCGCGGCCCGCACCATCCGCAGCGTGCTGAAGAGCAGCAGCTCCGCGGCATCCTTCCACGCCGCATCGTCGAACGAGAGGGTCGCGCCGGCCGGCGGACCTCCCGAGTTCGTGAGAAGCGCGTCCACACCGCCGAATCGATCGGCCGTGGCGGAAATCCAGCGTTGGATCGCGTCTCCGGACCTGACGTCGACGGCTGCCGACATCACCTTCGATCCCGTGTCGCGCTCGATCCGCGCCGCGGCGTCCTCGATCGCCTTCTGATCGCGCGACGCGATCGAGACGGACGCCCCTTCGCGCGCCATCGCGTGCGCGACCGCGTAGCCAAGTCCCTTGCTCGCGCCCGCAATGAGCGCGACCTTCCCTTTGAGATTGAGCTCCATAGATTGATCCGGGCGATTGTATTTGAGAACCTGCCGCAGCGGCTATTGGCCGTCTTTCGAGCGGCCGATAGAGCAGATATGGGGAACCAATCTCGCTTGGTCGCGACGCTGGCTATTGCGTGTCTGTTGACCGCCGCGTGCGACGCGATCGACAAGCTCACGGGCAAGAACCCGACGTCTCCAAGCTCATCCTCGTCGACCGCCCTCGGCGATTTCGCGGGCACCTGGGTCACATCGTCCTCGTCCTTGCCCGCGACGAGCTGCGGCGCCGTCAAATACACCGTCACGCCCGTCACGACGACCACGGCGAACGTGACCTTCAGCGCAACCTGCGCGGGCAACATCGATATCACCGGCAACGGCACGGGCACGGTCTCGGGCTCGACGCTCGGCTGGAATGCGCAGGGCACCGTGACGCAGGGATCGCTGAGCTGCCCCTTCACTTTCACCAATGGCAAAGCGACGCAGGAAACCACCGGCGGCGTGCGGATCGTCTACAACGGCACCGTCTGCGGCATTCCGATCGCCGGCGACGAAGTTCTGAAAAAGTCGTAGCCGGCAAGCAAACTAAACGCTCGGACATTCCGTCTATCGGGGCATGCCCGACCTCCGTGATGCCCTCCGCGCGCTGCGATCGACGCCGATCGTCACCGCCGTCGCCATCCTTTCGCTCGCGCTCGGCATAGGCGCCAACACCGCCATCTTCTCGCTGATCAACGCGCTGATGCTGCGGTCATTGCCCGTGAGCGATCCGCAGCGGCTCGTCCAGGTGATGTCGACGGAACGACGGGCGTCCTGGAGCAACCCGGCCTGGGAACAGATCCGCGACCGCGACACGCAGATCTTCGAGGGCGCCTTCGCGTACTCGGCGACGCGCTTCAACCTCGCGTCCGGCGGCGAGACCCAGTACGTCAACGGTGTCATGGCGAGCGGCGAGTACTTCGACGTGCTCGGCGTGCGCGCCATTCTCGGCCGCACGTTCAGCCCCGCGGACGACGTTCGAGGTGGCGGACCTGATGGTCCTCTGGCGGTCATCAGCTACAACTTCTGGCTGCGGCATTTCGGCGGAAGTTCGGACGCGATCGGAAAGCCGATCATGCTCGATCGGATCCAGTTCAGCGTGATCGGCGTCACGCCACCGGCATTCACCGGCATCGACCAGGGCACGAACCTCGACGTCATGATCCCGCTCGGCGCAGAGCCGCTGATCCGCGGCGCCAAGGAAAGCGCGCTAGACCAGCGATCGTGGTGGTGGCTGCGCATCATCGCGCGGCTGAAAGAGAGCGATCCGATCGACCACGCAGCCGCCGCGCTGCGGACCGCACAACCGCAGATCCGCGAAGCGACCTTGCCGCTGAATTCCCGCCCGGAGAACATCGCACGGTATCTGACCGATCCGTTCGCGCTCCGGCCGGCCGCCAACGGACCGGCGGGGCTTGGACGGCAGTATCGCGATCCGCTCTTCCTGATCATGGGGGTCGTGGCGCTCGTGCTGCTGATCGCCTGCGCGAACATCGCGAACCTCCTCCTCGCCCGCGCGAACGGCCGCCGGCACGAGCTCAGCGTGCGGGTCGCACTCGGTGCCTCCAGATGGCGCATCGCACGCCAGCTGCTCGCCGAGAGCACCGTCATCTCCGCGGCGGGCGCTGTCCTCGGCCTCGCGTTCGCGCGCTGGGGCGCAGCGCTCCTCGTGCGTGAGCTGTCGGTTGACGATCCACCTGTGACGCTCGACGTCGGCATCGACTGGATCGTTCTCGCATTTACGGCGCTCGTCGCGATGACGACGACGCTGCTGTTTGGCACCGTGCCTGCGCTTCTTGCGACGCGCGTTCAGCCCAACGACGCGTTGAAGGAACAGGGACGCTCGATCGCCGGTGAATCGCGCTACGGGTTCGGCAGCCTGATGGTCATCCTCCAGGTCGCGCTCTCGCTGGTTCTCGTCGTCGGGGCCGGACTCTTCGTGCGGACGTTCACGTCGCTCACGCACGTGCGCCTCGGATTCGATCCCGATCCCATTCTGATCGTGGATATGAACGGCAAGCGCAGCAGCGTCGCGGTCGAAAACCGGCCCGACCTGTGGGAACGGATGCGCCAGGCGGCGCTGGCGGTACCGGGTGTCCAGAGCGCGGCGCTGGAGAGCATCACGCCGCTGACGTTCTCCGGCTGGAACACGCTCATCGAGAACCCGCCCGGCCTCACGCTCGCCGAAGATCAGCGGCTCGTGAACGTCAACGCGGTCAGCCGCGACTGGTTCGCCACGCAGGGCATTTCGTTCATTGCGGGACGCGACTTCACCGACCAGGACAGGAAGGGAGCGCCCCACGCGATCGTCGTCAACGAAGCGCTCGTGACGAAGTACTTTGGCGGAAGGAACGCGATCGGAAAGACGCTGCGCGAAATCACACGGCCGGGCGTCCCCGCGCCCGATCTTCAGATCGTTGGCGTCGTGCGCGACGCGGTGTATCTCTCGCTGAAAGAACCGATCCCGCCGACGATGTATCAACACGTGCCGCAGGTGGCGGGAGGGCCACCGGGTCCAGGAATGGACATGGCGGTGCGCGCGGTGCAATCTTCGCCTGCGATGCTGTCCCGGAGTCTCGCGGACGCGCTCCAACGCGTTGACAGAGATGTGACGTTCACGTTCCACGTCTACAAGCAGGCGATCCGCGCCAACACGGTGCAGGAACGGATGCTTGCGCTGCTCTCGGGATTCTTCGGCGGGCTCGCGCTGTTTCTCGCCGCGCTGGGCCTCTACGGCGTGATGACGTACGCCGTGAGCCGGCGCCGTACGGAGATCGGAATACGGATGGCGCTTGGCGCCGGACCGTCGGCGGCCGTGCGGCTGGTCCTGCAGCGCGCGGCCACGCTCGTCGTCATCGGCGTGGTGATCGGTGCCGGCATGTCGATGTGGGCGGCGCGCTTTGCGACGCCGCTCGTGTTTGGCGTGCAGCCAAGAGACCCCGGGACGCTCGCCGGCGCCGCCGTCGTGCTCGGGGCCATTGCCGCAATCGCCGGGTGGGTCCCCGCGCGCCGCGCGTCGCGGATCGATCCCGCTCGAGTGCTGCGTGAGGGATGACTACACAGGGGATCCATATGACCGATATTCGCGATGCGTTTCGCGCGCTGCGCGCGACTCCAATCGTCACCATCGTCGCGGTCCTCTCATTGGCGCTCGGCATCGGGGCGAACACGGCGATCTTTTCGATCCTGGACAGCCTGCTGATCCGCACACTGCCGGTGCAAGAGCCGCAGCGCCTCGCGACGCTCGGGCTGGGCACCAATGGTCAGGACGCCTGGACGAACCCCATCTGGGAGCAGGTTCGCGCCCATCGCGATCTCGTCGGCGATGCGTTCGCGTGGTCGGGCACCCGGCTGAACTTGTCGGAGACCGCGCAGACCGAGTTCATCGACGGCGTCTGGGCGAGCGGCCGCTTCTTTGACGCGCTCGGCGTACAGGCGATCCTCGGCCGAACGTTCGGCGAACGAGATGACGCGCGCGGCGGCGGTCCCGACGGGCCAGTGGCGGTGATCAGCTACCGCTTCTGGCAGTCGCGCTTCTCCGGCGCGGCGGACGTGATCGGAAGGACGCTGACGATCGAGCGCGTCCCGTACACGATCATCGGCGTCGCTCCGCCAGAGTTCTTCGGCGTCGAGGTGGGGCGCACGTTCGATGTGGCGCTGCCGATTGGCACCGAGCCGCTCGTACGAGGCAAGGAGAGCTCCCTCGACATGCGGTCGAACTGGTGGCTCCAGATCATGATCCGCACGAAGCCGGGGCAGTCATTCGACGCGGCGTCCGCTGCGCTTCGAGGCATCCAGCAGCAGATTCGTGAGGCGACGATGCCGCCGCAGTATCGCGAGCAGGACAAGCAGCGGTACTTGCAGGAAGGGTTTGTGCTGGCGCCCGCGGCCGCGGGAAGCTCCTCGCTGCGCGGACGATACCAGAAGCCGCTCGTCACGATCCTGGTCGTCACGTCGCTCGTGCTGCTGATCGCGTGCGCCAACATCGCCAACCTTCTTCTCGCCCGGGCGACTGCACGGCGCCACGAGATGAGCGTCCGGATCGCGCTCGGCGCCTCGCGCCTCAGGCTTGCGCGCCAGCTGCTCACGGAAAGCCTGCTTCTCTCGGGCTGCGGCGCCCTGCTGGGAACGCTCATCGCATTCTGGGGCAGCCGACTTTTGCTCCATCAGCTCTCCACGTCGACGAACACCGTGTTTCTCGACATCACGATTGACTGGCGCATGCTCGGCTTCGCGGGCACTGTGG
>Ga0075424_100000717_pt1 | contig 26821 bp, 22 predicted proteins | sample SoiMethybrSBSTD3_FD_75301 | JGI IMG/M metagenome (GOLD analysis project Ga0075424, IMG submission 75301) | Bulk soil microbial communities from a Populus tree surrounding site in Tennessee, USA - Soil MetaG P. TD hybrid SBSTD3 | ecosystem: Environmental > Terrestrial > Soil > Tree plantation... | reverse complement strand
GAAGCGCCGAAGTCAATGCAGAAGCGAATGCCCGGCGCGTCGACAAGAAAGCAGGTGTTGAAACGTCCCCCAGAACCGAATGAGTCGCCGGAGCCCACGAACGTGACGCTGACTGACATGTGATGGATTCCATTCAATGAGGGAAATGGAAGGCCCGCCGCTCGGTCGGGGTCGCTTTCGATATGCCGCGGTTGTCGGCTACAGCCATACAATGCGACCAGGATTTGTTTCAGGATCGTCGTGCACGTGCCAATGAAAGCGGATTTCATGGCCCGGTTCATCGCCAAGGACGCCAACGGTCGGCGGCGTTTCTCGGGAGCCCGACCCTATGGCTGTCATGGAGCGGGACCCTGACCGCGTCGCGCGCTTTGTGAGATGAAACCGTGCACCGTGCAGGGGCTTAAGGTTGTTGCTCATTGCTAATTTCACAGTATTCCCCTTAGCGCGCACGATCTGCGCGGCCAATTTTGGTTAATTCAGGTGTCCCGGAGCCCATCCGGCAATTAATGCCAATTGGTCATCGCCGAGGTTCGGAGACATCATTTGTGGTAGCACGTGTACCTGCGATTGGCTGAATGGACCGGAGGTGCCCGATGCTGTGGATTGTTGGTGCGCTCTGTCTGATCTTTTTCGGCGTTGGGATCGGCATCATCGGCTTCACCTTCGGCATGTTAGGTTATGCAATGGTGGGTGGGATCATGGCGCTGGCGGGCATCTGGATGCTGGTGTCCCTGCGTCGGCATAGTCGTTTTTGGACGCAGCCGTGAGCTTGGTGGCGGCGCCGCGTTGCGGCTCATTTTTCGGCGCCTAACGGATGCAGCCTCCGCCAGAACTACCGGGTCTATTCCGACCCACAGGTCACGTTTCAGTCCGGAGACATAGGCGACACTTTCGGGGTGTCCTGCCTTTGCGGGGCGGGTGGCGAAGCCGCTCGCTACGGCGCGATTGGAGGTGCGCGCCCTCTTCGCGCAGACGCGTGACCCCAAGGGTTTGCTGATCCTAAAGCGCGCGCCGGCTGCATAGCAGCGATGGTGGAAACTGTGCTTGCGGTCGTCCTGCCCAACGCAGCGGAACAAGCCACGGGCACACCATTGTCGGCCGGAGTGCGATCTCTGTTCGGTGCTGCCAGCCTAAACTCTACCCGCATTGCCTAGTTTATTGGCAAACGGGCCGACGATCGCCTTGAGACGTGGTGCCAATCCACTTTGCCACTCGACCGCGGGAGGGCACTATCGTGCTGCCGCTCCTGGTCGGTCCCCGGAGCGAAACCGCTTGCAGGATAGTGAAGGCTACAAGCATGGCAAAGCTCGACACCATCATATGCGGTGGCCGCGTCGTTACGGCCAGCGACACGGTCGCGTGCGACGTCGGCATCCGTGCCGGCCGCATCGCTGTCCTGGGGGAGGACCTGGGGGCGGCCGACGAAGTCATTGATGCGCGCGGGCGCCTCGTGCTGCCGGCTGGGATCGACAGCCATGTGCATCTCTCGCAACCCAGCGGGCCAGGTATCGTCATGGCCGATGATTTTGACACCGGCACCCGTGCCGCGGCGTTTGGCGGCAATAGCCTTGTCATGCCGTTCTGCTTGCAGGCGAAGGGCCAGAGCCTGCGCGATGCACTGAAGGCCTATCACGCCAGGGCTGAAGGCGCCTGCCACGTCGACGTGAGCTTCCACCTCATCATCTCCGATCCGACGCCGCAGGTGCTGGGCCAGGAGCTGCCGGCATTGGTGGAAGATGGTTACACCTCATTCAAGGTGTTCATGACCTATCAGGACCTGGCGCTCTCAGACATCGAACTGCTTGAGGTGTTCTCTAGCGCCCGCGACACGGGTGCCCTGGTTATGGTGCATGCCGAGAATTATGACGCTATTCGTTTCTTGACCGACCGGCTTGAACGCGCGGGCAAGACGGCTCCGAGATTCCATGCTACATCCCGGCCGATCCCTGTCGAGCGTGAAGCGACCCACCGTGCCATCAGTCTCGCGGAGCTGATCGACGTGCCAATCATGATCGTCCACGTTTCGAACGGCGAGGCGATGGAGCAGATACGGTGGGCGCAGCAGCGCGGCTTGAGGGTGTTCGGCGAAACGTGCCCACAATACCTGGTCTTAACGGAGAAAGACCTCGAGGGGCTCAATATGGAAGGCGCGAAATATGTGTGCAGCCCGCCGCCCCGCGACGTGGCCAGCCAGAAAGCATGCTGGCTGGGCCTCGAGACCGGTGTGTTCCAGGTGTTCTCTTCCGATCACTGCCCATTCCGCTACCAGGACACGCAAGGCAAGTTGACGCCAAAGGGCCGTACCAGCTTCCGCTGGGTGCCGAACGGTATCCCCGGTGTCGAAACGCGCCTGCCCATCCTGTTTTCTGAAGGGGTGGTCAAGGGCCGCATTTCACTCAATCAGTTCGTGGCCTTGAGCGCCACCAACCACGCCAAAATGTACGGCTTGCACCCGCGCAAGGGCACCATTGCCGTTGGTGCCGATGCCGACATCGCCATCTGGGACCCAGAGCGGGAAGTGACCATCACGCAGGAGATCCTCCACCACGGGTCGGACTACACACCTTACGAGGGTTTAAAGGTTAGGGGCTGGCCGGTGATCACCATGGTACGGGGTAAGGTCGTCACCCGGGACGGTGCGCTCGCTGAGAGCTGTTCCGGGCAGCATATCGCACGCGAACGCTCGTCCTATGCCGGTCGCCTAAGGGGTGATCGCTAAGGGTTGCCCAAGGGCGTGATCGCTAAGGGCGTTGGGCGATCGACCGCTCGCGCCTCTCGCGCATGAAGTATCCCTTTCCGCGCCGATGGCCAGGTGGCGTGAAACGATGCCCTCTCGCTGTGGTTCGCGCGCCTGATTGCCTCGAAAGGCATTTCCCGGGGCAAGCGGGTGAAGGGGTCTCCCCCCAACTTTTTACGGCACCCCGAAGCGGGCCTGCAAGTTGACTTGCCGGAACGAATTCGTCATGCCTATCAGGGCCGAAGCAACTTGGTCGGGTCGACGAGGGGTCCAGTTCGGGCATGGGTCGTCCTCTTCGGCTAGCATGGACCAGTCTCTCTGCACGCGCGGGCTCGCCACTCGCGCGTCACGACAAGGGTTGGCTCGAGGTCGTCATGTGCACCGCCTGCGCTGGGTTGGGTAGCGTCGCGACGGTTGCGCGCGCCGTTCGCGCGCGGCCGGTCGGCAGCTGGTACGCCGACCACGATCGGCTGAAGTTGCCCGCGCCGAGACCCGTCAGGTCTTTGCCGGGCGTGTCAGAAAAATGGCGCTACAAAGGCGCGCCGCCCGTTCACGATGACCGCGCGAGCCCGACCGACAAACCTCGGTGGACGGCCGATGCGCGGCAGTGCCTCTGCCAACGCTGAAGCGGGTCCACGTCAGATGTCAATCCCACCGCCGCCCATGCTGTTCGCCGAACTGAGCCCCAGCCCGCGCCTGTTGATGGGACCCGGCCCGATCAATGTCGATCCGCGCGTGCTGCGGGCCATGTCTATGCCGATGCTCGGTCAGTTCGACCCAGAGTTCACCGCCTACATGAACGAGACGATGGCGCTGTTCCGGCAGGTGTTCCAGACCACCAATCGCACCCTGCTGATCGATGGCACCGCGCGGGCCGGCATCGAGGCGCTGTTGGTGTCGCTGATCGAGCCTGGTGACCGGGTGCTGGTGCCCATCTTCGGTCGGTTTGGTCACCTATTGTCCGAGATCGCCTCGCGCTGTGGCGCCGGGGTCAGCACGCTCGAGACGGAGTGGGGGAGTGTCTTCGAACCGGATCGCATTGAGGACGCCGTCAAGCGCATTCGCCCGAAGATGCTGGCGATGGTGCACGGTGACACTTCCACCACCATGGCGCAGCCCTTGGCCGAGATCGGGGAGATCTGCCGCCGGCACGACTGTCTCATCTATGTCGATGCAACGGCTACCCTGGGCGGTATGGATTTTCCGGTCGATACCTGGCAGGTCGACGCCGCCTCGGCGGGCCTGCAGAAATGCCTATCCGGCCCCCCCGGCATGGCTCCCATCACCTTCAATGAGCAGGTTGAACACTTGGTACGGCGGCGCAAGCACGTGGAAGCGGGCCTTCGCCCCGCCGGCTTTTCGCCGCCCTCCGGGGCAAGGATCGCCTCCAATTATTTCGATCTCCCGATGCTGATGGATTACTGGGGCGACGCCCGCCTCAACCACCACACCGAAGCGGCCTCGATGCTCTATGCCGCCCGCGAGTGCGCCCGCATCGTCCTGCGTGACGGGCTTGCTGCAACATTCGCGCGTCACGCGGCCGCAAGCAGGGCGTTGGTCGCTGGCCTGCAGGCCATGGGCCTCGACGTGTTCGGCGATCAGCGGCACAAGATGGCCAGCATTACCGGCGTCTATATCCCCGGTGGTGTTGACGGTGACAAGGTGCGCACCGCCCTGCTCAATGACTTCGGCATCGAAATCGGCACCTCATTTGGCCCCTTGCATGGTCGCATCTGGCGGATCGGCACCATGGGCTACAACTGTCGCAAGCAGAACGTGCTCATATGCCTTGCCGCCTTGGAGGCCGTGCTGCGGCGCGCGGGACTTTCTCTGCCCGCCGGCGCCGCCGTCGAGGCCGCCTATGTCGCCTACGCATCGACGGCTTAAGTTTCGCGCCGGCAGCTGCGGTCCCGACCTCTACGGCCAGGGCTTGCTGACACGTTTTTTCCAACGAGGCTCGATCAAGATGCGCGACTGGGTTGGTTACCACAAAGGGCCAGACAGGACGTCGTACCCCTTTGGCGCTACGCTTGATGCGCGCAAGCTGCCCGCGCGATCTTTTGCGCCACGGCACGAACGGCGCGGCTTGCCGCCAACATAAGCAGGCAGGGCACGCCCCGGCTCATTGCGGCTGGCAACGGCGCCCGCAGACGGACTATGGCAATCGCCAGGAGGAGGCAGCGGACACCGACCGCTGCACTCGTGTCATGCTGCAGGAACCCGGGGGATGGCAATAATGCCCGCCAGCTACGACCGCGATCTCATCGGCTACGGCGCAAGTCCGCCCAATCCCAAGTGGCCAGGCGGCGCGCGCCTGGCCGTCAATTTCGTCATGAACTATGAGGAGGGCTCGGAGCCCTCCGTGCAGGACGGTGAAGGCTTCACCGAAACCGGGCTCACCGAAGCGCACGGCTTGGGGCAGGGCGTGAAGGGTCGCGACCTTGCCGGTGAAGGCATGTTTGAATACGGCAGCCGCGTCGGCTTCTGGCGTCTGCTGCGGCTGTTTCAGGAGCGCAACCTGCCGATGACCGTGTTTGGCTGCGCGCTGGCACTCGAGCGCCATAAGCCAGCCGCCGACGCCATTCGCGCCTCGCGTTTCGACGTGTGTTGCCATGGCTGGCGCTGGATCAAGCACTTCGGATTGACCGAGGCGGAAGAGCGCGAGCATATCGCCAGGGCGGTGGCATCGCTGGAGGCAACGATCGGGGAGCGCCCGCTCGGCTGGTATTGTCGCTATGGACCCAGTGTGAACACGCGGCGGCTGCTCGTCGAGGAGGGCGGGTTCCTCTATGACTCGGATTATTACGGCGACGAGCTGCCGTTCTGGAAGACTGTCAACGGCAAGCCGCACCTGATCGTGCCCTACTCGCTCACCAATAACGACGGCAAATTCGCCGGCTGGGTTGGTACCTCTGAGGATTGGTTCGCCTTCATCCGAGACGCCTTCGACATGCTCTACCGGGAGGGTGCCAAGACACCAAAAATGCTGTCGGTCGGCTTGCACATGCGGCTGATAGGGCACCCGGCACGCGCCGTAGGGTTGGAGCGGCTGCTCGACCACATCATGAAGCACGATGGCGTGTGGGTGACGCGCCGTCTTGATATAGCGCGGCATTGGGCGGCAACCCATCCCTACCCCGGCAAAGGGCTCAACGAGTAACCGGCCACTCTTAGCGCGGCGGCGAACGACCGACGCTTCTGCCCTTTCTGCTCAAGGGTTCGGCACCTTGAGATTTTGTTGAGCAACACCTCTGAGCGTCGCCGCGTGTCGGTCGCAATGAGACGCGGGAAAGCCGCGTCGTTCCACTCAGCCGCGGTTGGCATGGCGCTTGCGTTGCAATGGCTCAGCGCAGCGTCGCCTCGGCGATTGCATCGGTTGGCGTGCCACACAGCGCTTGGGAGGTTGCGATGCTCGCACCCCTCGGCGGGATCGGTGTGGTGGCACCGGTTCCGCACACTGGCTCGGATTTTCCTAGGGTGGCCTGTGGTCGGGGGCCCTCTGCGTCTGCGACGCGCCCAGCCCATGCCGGCCTGCCCGACGCGCCAACCTTCACGCAGATGCGGCGAGCCGCGCGCTTTGAGCTCGCTCCCGCTGCCTTACCCAACCCTTCGCGATAGAGGAGAATTTGCAATGTGTGAAAGAATGGGATGCACACACCTACCGGACCTGGCGGCAATGGACTTGAGCCGGCGCAGCTTCATGGCGGCGTCCAGCGCGGCTGTCCTAACGATGGGGCTGGGCTCCAGTCTGTTTTCAGGCACCGCTCATGCCGCCGGCGATCTCAAATCAACGCACGGCACCGGCTTCTGCAATCTCAACATCTTCCTGGCGCACGCCATGCAGTTCTCCAAGGAGGATGGCGTCGAGCTGAAGTTCGTCAACACACCCACCTTCGCCGAGCAGGTGACCTTCCTTGGCATGGGCCAGGTGGATTTAGGCCTGATGCCCTACACAAGCTTTATAGCACTCTTTAATGCGGGCGCTCCGGTCAAGATTGTGGCCGGTGGGGGCGTCGAAGGTTGCGTGATCGTCTCTCGGCCCGGCCTCGATACCGCCGAGAAACTCAAGGGAAAGACGCTTGCCACCTTCCAACTCGATACCCTGGAGGTAATGCCCTACGACTGGCTCAAGAAGAACGGCGTCGCCTTCAAGGATGTGCAGGTGCGCTACATGGGCTCGACACCCGAAGCGGTCGAGGCCTTCAAGGCCGGCGCAATCGATTGGATCTGTACGATCGAACCCTACGGCACGGCGTTGCTCAACGACGTCAAGGGCTCGCACATGCTCTCAAACGGCCGTGACATCTACGGGGAAGGGTACACCGACTGCGTGCTCGCTTGCCGTGCCAATCTCATCAAGGAGAATCCGGCAGGCCTCAAGGCCATCATCAAGGCAATGATGAAGGCTCAGCACATGGCCGAGACGCAGCAGGCCGAAACGCTCAAGAAGCTGGTCGGCACCTATTACAAAACATCGTTGGAAAATGCCACCTTGGCCATGGGCAAGCAGCCCGCCGTGGTCGACGCGCGCAAGCAGACGGACTTCATCCTGCAGCGCACCGACAGCCTCATCGAGATGGGCTACATCAAAAACAAGCCAGGTCGCGATGCTATCGACTGGACCTTGCTTGAGCAGGTGATTGCCGAGAACGCGGATCTTTATTCGAAGCTCAAGTACAAGGCGGCTTAATGTTGATGCTCGCGTCCAGTGGCCGGCGAGGGGACGACACGGCCTTGAGCAGCGGCGGGGTCATCGCTCCGCCCGCCCGGGGCCGGCGTTCCGCAACTTGGTCGCGCACCTTGCTGTGGTCCCAGCGCTCTTTGTGGGCGCTTCTGTCCATCGGGACCTTCGCGGTAATCTGGGAATTGTCCTGGTTGGCAGGGCTTGCCGACCCGAAACTGCTGCCGCCGCCACACATTTTTCTCGGCGATATGGCTGAGCAGGCCAAATATTTCAACACGGCGACGCGCTGGTCGATCGGCGTAAACCCGGCCGACGGTCCTAGTCCCTACCAAGCCGTGTTGATCACGATCGGCGCCACCACCATGCGGGTGCTGGTGGGGCTCGTGATTGCCTCCGTGCTCGCGGTCTCGATCGGCGTTTTGGTGCGCTATTTTTTGCTGTTCGAGCGGCTTACGTTGCCAATGATCACACTGCTGTCGCCCGTGTCGCCCATCGCCTGGCTACCCGTCGCGATCTTCCTATTTGGTATCGGCAATGCGCCCGCAATCTTCATGGTGGTGATCGCGCTCTTCTTCCACATGGTGTTGGCGACCATTGCCCAAATCGACGGAGTCAACCGCAACCTGGTCAACGTAGCCCGCACCATGGGCGCCAGCAAATGGCAGACCTACGCGCAGGTGATCATTCCGGCGATTCTTCCTGGTCTCTTGGTGACGCTACGCATGAACTTGTTTGCCGCTTGGATGGTCGTGCTCGTGGCGGAATCAACCGGTGTCGGTTATGGCCTTGGGCAAGTAATCATGATGGCTCGCAATACCTTCAATCCATCCCTGGTATTCTTCACGATTGCCCTGATCGGCGTGCTCGGCTTCAGCTTTGATCTCATCTTACGCTTGGTACAGAAACGCATCCTCTATTGGGTGCCCGAGACAATCGGAGTGCTGCGTGGGCTCTGAACTCATGATGCCCTTCTCGTCCAAAAGCTCGGTGACCTGCCGCGGCATATCGAAGACCTGGGCGGAAGGCACCGATCGCGAGCATGAAGCATTGCGCGACATTAGCGTCGAGATCGAGCCGGGAGAGTTTGTCGCCTTCCTTGGGCCGTCGGGCTGCGGCAAGAGCACGCTGCTTTATCTGGTAGCGGGATTGGAACCGGCCAGCAGCGGCGAGATCTGGTCCTTCGACGACCGCGTCACCGGTCCGTCGCCCGATCGCAGCCTCATCTTCCAGGAGACCTCACTATTTCCCTGGTTGACCGTGTGGCAGAACGTGAGCTTCGGCCTCGGCATTCGTGGTGCCGATAGGCAAGAGCGGCGTGCGGTTGCGCAAGATGCCCTCCAACGCGTCGGGCTCTCGGCCGCCTTCGACAAACGACCCGACGAGTTGTCGGGGGGTATGCGCCAACGCGTGGCGGTGGCCCGGGCTTTGGCCATGCGCCCCAAGGTACTGTTGATGGATGAGCCGTTCGCGGCCCTCGACGTGCAGACGCGTCAACGCATGCAGGATTTCTTGTTGGACGTCTGGCGTGACAGTGGGGCCTCGATTCTGTTTGTGACACATCACATCGACGAGGCCGTGGCGCTTGCCGATCGCGTCGTCGTGTTTACCGCCCGGCCCGGGAAGATCAAGACGATCGTGCCCATTGATCTGCCGCGGCCTCGGAACTTGTTTTCCCCCGAGTGCGAACGGCTTAGGATCGAGTTGACGCAGCACCTGCGCGACGAGGTCAACCGCGCCTTTGCCGAGCAGGAGGCGTTCGCCATTCCCGCTTGAGCCAACATCCGCCACCGCCTCAAGAACTTGGAGAAAAACGCATGGCCACGTCTCTCGTGCGTAGTCGCGCCATGATTACGCGGACGATCGACCGCAACACGTGGGAGGAAATTCCGGACGGCGCCGTGCTGCAGGAAGACGGTGTCATCATTGCCACCGGAACCTACCATGACCTCAGGCGGAAGTACCCGCACGTCCCCACGTTGGGATCCGGCAACGAGGTCCTGTTACCTGGCTTCGTCAACGGTCACCATCATATCGGCCTGACGCCCGTGCAGCTTGGCTCTCCAGACATGCCGCTCGAGTTGTGGTTCATCACCCGAATGGTCATCCGCAACCTCGACCTCTACCTCGATACGCTCTATTCGGCCTTCGAGATGATCAGCTCGGGCATCACCACGGTGCAGCACATCCACGGCTGGATGCCGGGCACGCTGGGCCAAGTCGAGGCCAAGTCCGCCGAAGTGATTCGCGCCTACGAGGACGTGGGTATGCGCGTCTCCTACTGCTATGCCGTGCGCGACCAGAACCGGCTCGTTTACCAGGCTGACCAGGAGTTTGTGGCGAGCCTTCCCAAGGAACTGCAGGAGCCGATGCAGCGCTGGTTCGAGCGATTTCAGACGAGCCTCGAGGAAAGTATGGGGCTGTTCCGTTCCATGCACGAGCGCCACAACAACAAGCGCCGCGTGAAAATCCAATTGGCGCCAGCAAATCTGCACTGGTGCTCCGACAAAGCGCTGACACTGCTCTCGGAGGCGTCGAAAAAGTACAATGTGCCAATGCACATGCATCTGCTCGAGACGGCCTACCAGAAAGAGTACGCCTGGCGACGTGGCAAATGCACGGCACTCGAATACATCGACCGCTTCGATATGGTGGGGCCGCGGCTCACGCTCGGCCATGGCGTCTGGCTCAACGAGAAGGACATTGAACGCATGGCGACAGCCGGCGCCTGCGTGTGCCACAACTGCTCTTCGAATTTTCGGCTACGTTCCGGCGTCGCCGCCCTAAACCATTTCGAGGCTGCCGGTATCAACACGGCAATCGGCTTGGACGAGGCTGGCCTCAACGACGACCGCGATATGCTGCAGGAGATGAAATTGGTTTTGCGCGCACACCGTGTGCCCGGGATGATCGAGGAGGACGTGCCAACCACAAGCCAGGTCTTGCGTATGGCCACCGTGGGTGGAGCCAGGACAACGCCTTTTCGCAGCAGCATCGGCACGCTGGAGGTCGGCAAAGCGGCCGACCTCGTGCTGCTCGATTGGAAACAAATCTCCTTCCCTTATCTCGATGAGGAGACGCCGCTGCTCGATGCGGTAATCCAGCGCGCCAAAGTGGAGGGCGTGAAGCTGACCATGTGTGATGGTGAGGTGATCTACCAAGACGGCAAGTTCAGCAAAGTCGATCGCGACGCTACGCTCAAAGCCCTGCATGATGATCTGACGAGAGCGCTATCGGACGACGAAGTTGAGCGTCGCCGTCTATCTAAGGCCCTGCTACCGCACGTGCGCAAATTCTACGCCAACTACATCGACCCGGCCAAGCACGCGCCCTTCTACCGGCCAAGCTCGCGGATTTGACGCCGGCGACTGACCAGGTCTGCCGCGGGTGCCTCAGAACGGGGAGCGGCGTTTGGTGCCGATGCCGCAGCGCCACGCGGGTGCTTCACGGCGCTGGGGTTCAGCCTATCTGAGGTGCAAATGCCCGCGCGGCCGGCCATGGAAAGGCGATGCATTCTTTTCGCATCGTGCGCCTCATGCGGCCAAACACCGCCGGCATGAGGTAAGAGGCGCAGCGAGCCTTTGCCTGCGCAAAGGCAAGGGAAGTTCGCTGGCAGGTCGGCAGGCGCGCTCGTAGATGACAAGAATGCCAAAAATAGCCTCGCGGGCGAGATCTCTTGCCGCACCCCGTGGCTTTGGTCCTACGATGGGGCCTCGTCGGGTAAGGTGAATGGGTTGCCTCGAAGGGCGCCTGCCCCGTGGACCAACCTGCATCAAGGCTCCTTGACGACGTGCCCCACGACAGCGAAACGCGATTGCCGCTTCAATTCCGTGAGTTCGTCGCCTTGATGGCGCTGTTGATGTCGATGACTGCGATGTCGATCGACATCATGCTGCCCGCCCTGCCCGAAATTGGCGCGTCGCTTGGCGTCTTAGATCACAGCAAGCTGCCGCTCGTGGTCACGGTGTTCATGTTCGGAATGGCGATCGGTCAGCTCATCTGGGGACCGCTCGCCGATCGCTTTGGGCGCCGCCGGCCACTCTTGCTCGGACTATTGCTTTTTGCATTTGCCACGACTGTAGCCATGACAACACGCGATTTCTCGCAAATTCTCGCAGCTCGCTTCTTGCAAGGGATAGGCGGATCGGTCGGACGAATCATTGTCACCGCCATCGTGCGCGACCTGTTTGTTGGTCGGGAAATGGCGCGTGTCTTGTCGATGGTGATGATGGTGTTCATTCTGGTGCCAATTCTGGCGCCGTCCGTTGGTCAGATCATTCTTCTTGTTGCCACCTGGCGCTGGCTTTTCGCGGTGCTGCTCAGCGCCGGCCTCATATCGCTCACCTGGGCATCGTTGCGTTTGCCTGAGACACAGCCTCCCTTGGCGCCCGGCGCGTGTCAGCGGACTCTCGGCCAAGCGTTGCGCCTTGTGCTCTCGCAGCGAATAACATTCGGCTATGGCATCGCCTCGGGTTTCGTCCTTGGCATCCTCGTCGCCTATATCTCAAGTTCACAGCAGGTGTTTGGCAATGCTTATGGCCTCGGCAAGCTGTTCCCATTTGCCTTCGGCGGCGTTGGCTGTGCGATCGCGCTGGCCTCGTTCACCAACGCGCGGCTCGTTCGGCGCCTCGGCATGCGGCGGTTGTCGCACGCGGCGCTGATAGCGCATCTCGGCCTCAGCTCAACACTGGCCCTACTCGGCACCATGATTGCCTTGCCTCTCTGGTTGGCGCTCGGCGGCATGGCCGCGAGTTTTTTCTTCTACGGCTTGATCCTCTCCAACTTCAATGCGATCGCCATGCAGCCGATGGGGCAAACGGCCGGTCTGGCGGCATCATTGACCGGCAGCTACTCGACAGCCGCGGGCGCGCTGTTCGGCACGCTGATTGCCGCCAAGTTCGATGGCACGATCCTTCCGCTGTTCACGGGGTTCGCTCTGCTTGGGCTATGCGCGCTACTAACCGTATTAGCGGTGGAGGGAAGAAGCGGCCTGTGCCGCGGCGAGTGAAACAAGCTCAGGCCCCCGCGGGGATCGAGGCCAATTGATCGATTGCCGGACGGGGATTGGCAAACGTGCCACCCGTCAACCCTGTGTGGAACGAACCCGCCGACGCCTAGCCGACATCAATGTTGAAGGCACGCGGAGGCCGTGAGTGCCTCGCGCGATTTGGCGTCGCGTCTACTTGTCGAGCCAGACATCGTCAAAGCGCCAGTTGTTGTAGAGCGAGTTGTGGTGCAGCACGAAGCCTTTAACGTAGGGCTGCCAACATAGGCCGGCGACGCCCTGGGTCATGATCGGTCGGGCGACGTCCTCTGCGAGCTTTTGTTCCACCGCCCACACCAGCTTGCGTCGGTTCTCCGGATCGGTTTCCCTCGACTGCTGATCAATCCGCCGCTCGACGTCGGCATTGCAATATTTGGTATAGTTGCGCTCCGAGCCGCAGGCGTAGCTTTCGTAGAAGTTAACGTCGGGGTCGTCGATCGCGCCGGCGGTAAGGTTCATGCCGATTGAGTACTCCCCGCGCGCGATCTTCGGGAACCATACGCTCGTATCCATGACGTCGAGCTCGCCTGCGACGTGAATCTGCTTGAGTTGATCGATCAGCAGCACCGCGGGGTCGCGGTAGAGAGGGATGTTGCGCGTCGCCACCTTCACCTTGAGTGGGTTGCCGGGCCCGTAGCCGAGACCTTCCATGATCTTGCGAGCCTCCGCGCGGCTCTTCTCCACGTCGGCGCCATAGCCCGGAAGCGTCGCTACCATCTCCGGCGGCATGCCCCAGCTGCCTTCCGGCCCGGCCAACATGACCCCGCCGATCTTGCCCTGACCATCCGTGATAATGTCGACGAAGGCCTTACGGTCGAGCGCCAACGCCAGGGCGGAACGAACCTTGGGATCGTCGAAGGGTGGGGCCTCGCGGTTGACGATCAGGTTGAAGGAGTTGTTGGTGGGCTGCAGCTCGCAGATGGCTTTCGGTAGTTGCGCCTGGATGTCCTTCGTGATGGCGACGGTCAGATCGAGCGAGAATGTCATATCGAACTCGCCGGCGACGAACGCCAGCGCCCGCGTCGAACGGTTGGAGACGACGCGCCAATCGATACCGTCGAGATAGGGGTATCCCTTGCGCCAGTAGTCGGGATTGCGGACGAGCTTCACCGACTCGTTGCTCTTGAATTCGACGAACTTGAAGGGTCCCGTTCCGATGGGCTTGGTGCGCATCTGGGTTGCGGATACGTGGCAGGGATAGACGGGGTTATAGCCGGTCGCGAAGAGCGACAGGAAAGAGGCCTGTGGGCGCTCGAGATGGAATGTCACCTCGTAGTCGCCGTTGGTCGTGACCTGTTTGAGGTTATGCCACCAGATCTTGCGCGGATTCTTGCGGAAGGTGTCGCTGCCCTTCTCCTGTAGCTTGTCGAGTGTGCAGACCACATCCTTGGCGGCGAACGAGGCGCCGTCGTGCCACTTCACGTCCTCGCGCAGCTTAAAGGTCAGCTTGGTCTTGTCGTCGTTCCATGCCCAGCTCGTGGCAAGCTCAGGACGGATATTGTCGGGGGTGTTGAGCTTCTGATGCTGATCATAAAGCACCAGGTTGTTGTAAATGCTCATGAATGGCGTCACCGTCGATACGGTCGCCTCCTCATGAATCGAGGCGCTGGGCGGATTGTCCCAGATGTACATGCGCAAGACGCCGCCCTGCTTTTGGGCCAAGACCGGGCCGGCGCTGCAAATAACGGCGGCACTCGCAATCAAGAGGCAGCGGTTGCAAAGCTTCCGCATGGGTACCCTCCCGTTACACGTCCCCGAACCGGCGTCCGGAGGCCTTGAGGTCTCGCGATTGGTTGTGCGTCGACCAAGCACAGTGTGACACAGGGGTGACGCTGCTTGATAGTACCAACCTGCCTAGGATCATCGTTCAATCCCGCGCCAGGACAGGCCTCGGCGAATTTCGGGCGCGCCGCAGTCTTGAGTCTTGCGGACGTACGTCCCGCGCAGAAGAGCGCCACTTCAGCCGCGCGCAGGGAAACTCGCCGCAGACAGCGAACGTAGGATCGGACCGTCGGGTTGATCGTCTCGCCGCTGCGACGGCCTCACACTCCAGCGAGCCACAGGATCAGCAGCAGCGCGCCCAGCACGATCAGCGCCCAGCCCCAGATGAGGCTGGGCCAGCCATCAAAGCCCACGAACGCGCCCGTGACAATGAGGGCAAGCCCTGCAATCACTTCATAGACGCCTACCACGAGCATTGTTGCGATCACGCCTTTCGCCCCCCAACTTGAACGCGCGATGTCCAGGTGGGGTTTTCAAGTCACCACCTTATCTTGCACCTTCAATCCTGGCGGCACACCGTCCGCGCCCTAAAACGCGCGAGAGCCGAAGCCCTCGCAGTCCTCGGCACCTCAAATCGAAAAACCAGTCGGGCGTCGGTGGGACATTGACATGGATCAAATCGAACTGGCCGCGGCTTCAGGCTTGAAGCGCACGCATAGATTATCGCGGGAGATGAAACATTCCATCCGGCAGATCTGCTGCGCGCGAAAGGCGGTCGAATTGCCCATAGTGACGGGGACTATGGTATAATCGACCGGGTGTCATCATAGCAGGCGGAGGAGCCGCGCATGCCGCTCGGGCTCATCTCCACTCCGCCTTGCAGGAGGCGTTGCCGTTAAGCGCGCCGGAACCTTCCACCACCTCAGAGGCATCGCTTAGCCGTTACCAGCAACGCCTACGGCGGCTTGGCACAGACTTGGTCCGAAGTCATACGCTCGGCCTCGCTGCTCAGAACAGGCGCGCTCGGCGTCGGAACGAGAGGTGCAGTTAGACGTTGGGTTGACAGTTACGATCCCACGCTAACCCTAAGGGAGCGCTCGATGAAAGTTCAGTCCATCGCGGTCGTCGCGATGCTGTTTGCTACCCCCGCCTTGGCGCAGACGACAACGCCGTCGACATCACCATCGGCGTCGCCGCCAGCTGCCACAACCGCGCCGGCGGGCGATCTGAAGTTCTATACACATCAACCATCCGAAATGCGCGCCAGCAAGCTCATTGGCACCAAAGTGCGCAATAACGCCAACGAGAATATCGGCGATGTCAACGAGCTCGTTATCGATAAGGACGGTAAGGTTGCGGCAGTCGTTATCGGCGTCGGTGGCTTCCTCGGCATCGGCGAACGCGAAGTTGCACTCGACTTCAAGTCGCTCAACATCAAGTACGATCCGAATGCCATGACGGAGTCAGGCGCAACCATCATTACGGTCAACGCTACGAAGGACTCACTTAAGAGCGCACCTGCTTGGACCTGGCGGACGGACACCGGTGCGGGTGGCTCAAATACTGCACCACGCACGACGACCACGCCGAGCGGCACAACGCGTTAATGCCGGCGCGTGGCCTTCGACGATAATTGTCGTTTCGCCAAACGACGAAGCTTGCCCCGATGAACGACGCGCGAGGCGGCCCGAGCGAAGGCAAACCGCTCGGGCCGTCACCTTTGCATTTGCAGGCCGCAAATGAGATGGGAGACCCCCTGCACGGCCCAAGGTCGGCCCCCCGGCGCGGGACGTCGCGCGAATCGGAACCAAGCCGCTGCGGGTTCGTTACGCCAGCAAAATTCACGTTATGCAGGGGTTTCTTGTGAGCAAGACCACATTCTTCATCGCCAGCCTCGTGCTGGCATCGGCGCAAGGCGCACTCGCCGCAGATCAGAAGCAGTGTGCCGATCAATTCAAGGCGGGCGATCTCAACAATGATGGTGTGATCGTTAAGAGTGAAATGGGTAGTTCGCCAAGCATGATCCCCGCGTCGCTGAACAACAAAGCCCGCATCAGCCGCAAAGAATATATGGCTGCATGCACGAAGGAAGCAGCAAAAAAATAGGCTCGGCTCGGCCAACAGCGTCGGCACCACTTGCCTTGCCCCGCGCCATCTGAGGCCGCGGACGCCTGGCAAAGGTGCGCGTCCTATCGGCCGCACGGTACTTTTTGGGAGCCGGCCGCTATTATGCCAAGCGCCGGGCGAGGTTGCAGATTACGTCGAAGGCGAGCCCCGCGTCCCCTTCTGTTGTCTGCATCGAGCCGACTTGGAAACGGATGGCGATGCGGCCGTCGACTCGGGTCTGCGTCAGGTATAAGCGCCCATCGTCGTTGATCGCCGCAAGCAGGGCTAGATTATGGGCATCTAGATCTCGTCCGCCGCCGGGATCGTGCCGGAACGAGAACAGCGATAGGATAGGTTCGCTCACCAGCGCAAAGCCGGGCTCCGCGGCAAACCGGCGCGCCAGCGCCTGCGACCAGCGCACATGGTTGCGTATCATCGTGCGGAGGTCTTCGAGCCCGTGCCCCCGCAGCAAAAACCAGAGCTTTAAAGCACGGAAGCGTCTGCCAAGGGGGATCGACCACTCGCTATAATTCGTCAGCCCTTCGCGGCCGTGCGTCTTGAGAAATTCCGGCTGAATTGCCAGCGCGCGGAGCAAGGACTGGGGCTCGCGCACGAAATGGGCCGAGCAGTCGAATTGTGCGCCGAGCCATTTATGCGGGTTGAACACGACACTATCCGCCAAATCGACGCCCTGCCACAGGGTGCGAAATTCCGGGCAAATCATGGCTGCCCCGGCCCAGGCGGCGTCGACATGAACGTAGAGCCCGTGGCGCTGGGCAACCGACGTGAGACCCTGCATGTCGTCTATCGCGCCGATGCTTGTGCCGCCGACGCAGGCAACGATGCCGGCCGGCACGAGGCCTGCAGCCCGGTCGGAAACTATGGCCGTTTCGAGAGCGCCTATGCGCATGGCACGGGTGGGCCCGGAAGTTGGGATTTTCACGAGGTTGTCTTCCCCAATGCCCGCGATCCATGCTGCCTTGTTGATCGAGGAATGGGTCTGGTCCGAAGCGTAGATCCTGAGCTTGGGCTGCGCTGAGAGGCCATGCTTGTTGCCCGAATAGCCCAGTGCCCGCTCACGCATGGTGAGGACAGCGGCAAGCGTCGCGGAAGACGCGGAATCTTGAATGACGCCTCGGAAGGCGTCGGGCAGGCCGACCGCCTGCCGCAACCACTCCAGCATCACCGTTTCGAGTTCAGTGGCGGCCGGAGAGGTCTGCCAGAGCATGCATTGGGCGGCCATGGCGGAGACAAGCATTTCCGCAATGACTGAAAGGGGGCTCGCATTGGCGGGGAAGTAGGCAAAAAAACGTGGGTGTTGCCAATGCGTCATCCCGGGGACGATCAGGCGTTCAAAGTCGGCGAAAATGGCCTGCATCGCGTCCGCCGTCTCCGGCGCCTGGCGCGGCAGCTGGCTCGCGATTGTGCCGGGCGCGATGTTCGGCCGAACCGGCTTTTCGGCCACGCCCTCACGATAGTCCGCGGCCCACCCAGCGGCGCGCACCGCCCACTCCCTGAACGATTGGTTGTCCATGCCTTTACCATCCGCTGGTTAATGCAAGTGGCGTCTGCTCGATCGGCGATGCCTGACCGGCACCAGGGGTCACGCGCCCGAGCATCGTGCCGAGCGATCAGGCCCAGTTAAAGCAGGACTTGAGCTCGACGCCCTGCACTGTAAGGGCGTGAAACGGGCACGCCTAGCCGGAGCAGGAGACCCCACACGACGGCGCCGAAACCGTGATGGCCGTTGCCTGGGGGCCCGCGGGAGGCCTGCAAAATCAGGGCTAAGCCTGGCGCCAACGCCGCCGTTACCTATACAGCGGTCGGGACGGCTCATGCCCATGGGTCCGCCGGCGGTCCTCACCCCGGGAGACCGCGAGGCCAAAGCCTTTGGCTCGGTCACTTCAAGGTTCGCATCCCTTGGGATTGCGGTGAATACGGAGTGTGCCTGTTATGGCCTAGCGCTAACAAAAACAAACGAACCACTTCGAGTAACGATGGATGCCATGAAGATCGCCACCATCCTGCTGCTAGCCATATCCGTGCTGATCTCGGGTCTGATTGGCCTTGCGGATCCGGCTGCTGCGCAACGCAAGCGCGTCTACGGCTATGCCCCCTATGCTTACGTGCCCTATGGCTATGGCTATGTCGGCCCGCCGCCCTATGGCACATACAGCAACGGCTTCTCCCCTTTTCCCTATAGCGATGGATATGGGGCCTATGCGCGCAGCTCCTTCGGCGTCGTGCCGCGCGGCTATGGCTTTTATGGCTTTGGGCCGGACCCAGATAGCGTCTCGGGCTATGGTCCTTATTTCGGTACCAATCCCTGGTGGCGAGCGATGGGTCGGTTTGGCATGGACGGAAGACCGCAATAACTCGGCAAGGTCGCTATCGGACCAGCTCCCGTGAGCCGCGTTGATCCTAAAGATGGGGTCGCAGGCTCAAACCGAGGAAACCCGCCGGCAAGTCTTTTCCTGCTTCTTGCTTCATCCCTGCCAATCGGCTCGGAGGCCAACGCTGGCCTCCGAGCCTAGGGTGGCTTTTGGCGGGAGGTTCCGCGCCTAGCCCATGGCGACTGGAACTGCGACGTACGATATGGCGTCGCCGCGCTTCAGGAGAACGAGCATGTTCTTCCTACCGGCGGCATTGGTCTCGGACATAGCGGCCTTGAAATCCCCAGCACGGGCCAATTCCTTGCTGCCCGCCTTTAAGATCACATCGCCCTCTTGAAAGCCGATCTCGGCCGCCTTGCTGTTGGCCTCAACGCCAACCACGGCAAGGCCCTGTTCGCCGGCGCCCTCGACGTTTGTCGCCGGCGCGATCGTCAGTCCGAGCACACCCGCACCCGATTCACCGCGCTTGGCCGCTGCGGCTTTACCGCCCTTTTTATCCTTGAGTTGGCCGAGCTTGACGCTGACCTTCTGCTCTTTGCCGTCGCGCACGAAAGTAACGTCAATGCCCTTGTTTGGACCGATCCTCGCGACCTTGCGGGCAAGATCGCGCCCGTCCTGAACCTGTACACCGCCGATCTTGGTGATCACGTCGCCGGACTTGAGGCCTGCCTCCGCGGCCGGGCTGCCCGGCTGCGCTTCCGTGACCAATGCGCCAGTAGCATTGCTGAGGCCCAGGCTCTCGGCCACATCCGCACTCACCGCCTGGATCTGCACGCCGAGCCATCCGCGATCGACTTGCCCGTTGCTCTTCAGCTGCTCGACGACGGCTTTGACCGTATCCGCTGGAATGGCAAAAGCGATGCCGACAGATCCGCCCGAGGGAGAGAAGATCGCCGTATTGACGCCGACCACCTCACCTTTGGTGTTGAAAGTCGGGCCACCGGAGTTTCCCTTGTTTACGGGAGCGTCGATCTGCAGGAAATCGTCGTAGGGTCCAGCACCGATATTGCGACCATGCGCGGAAACGATGCCGGCCGTAACGGTGCCGCCCAGTCCAAAGGGATTACCCATGGCCACGACCCACTCACCGACGCGGGGCATGGAGCTGGCGAGCTCCACGAATGGAAACTGCTGCCGGGCTTCGACCTTGAGCAGCGCCAGGTCCGTCTTGGCATCGCTACCAATCACCTTGGCGTCGAACGTCGTGCCATTATCGGTCGCAACTTCAACCTTCACGGCCTTGTCAACCACATGATGGTTGGTGACGATGTAACCATCGGCAGTGACGAAGAATCCTGAGCCTTGCCCTTGCACCAGCTCGTGCTGGCCGTTGCGCTTCGACCCGGGCATTCCCTTGCCGCGAAAGTCCCTGAAGAATTTCTCGAAAGGCGTACCTTCGAACGACTGGGCGTCGTCATCACCCGACATCAGCTGTGGGGCGATGTCCGCCTTAACCCTGACCGATACCACCGCCGGCTTGACGCTGGCGACGAGATCGGCAAAGCCGGAAGGCTGCCCCGCCGTCGTCTGCGCGGCCGCAACCAAGGCCGTCGCACTCTTGAGTTCGGGCGATTCTGCCCTGATCGAATGTACCGTCGCGGCGACCAACGCAGCTGCCGCGACGCTGGCGAGCAGGCCCGCCTTGAGCCTGGATCCCGAAGTCCCCTTCCGCACACCCACCGTAGCGCTCCCCACCGGGAGTTGGTCTGGGTTGTGATCCGTATGCATTGTCATCTCCATCACTAGCCTCAGGAGGGCGCGCCGGAACAATTTCTCTCTCCGTCGAACCGCATGAGTTGCATAGTCAGGGATGACTGTTGCCGGAGGCTTTGCGGTTTCTATACAATTTCGTAAACCGCGATCAGGGCTTGGCATAGGCCGTGATTTTCGAAGGTGCCGGGCTGGTTTGGGACAACGCCGGGAAGCGCACCTCTGCGCTGAGACCGGGGCAGCGATCGACCAAGCTGATGTGCGCGCCGTGAAGTTCGGCAACGGCGGCGACCAAGGCAAGACCGAGCCCGCTTCCCGGCGTCGTGCGGCTTGCCTCTAATCGATAGAAGCGGCCAAAGACCTTGCCGCGCTCCGCTTCTGGGATGCCCTGACCGTTATCGAGGACGCTGGCGATAATTTCATCGCCTTCCTTTTTTAGGCGAACCTCAATGGCGGTGCCGCTTGGGGTGTGGCGAATGGCGTTCTCGACAAGATTGGTGGCGAGCTGAAGCAGCAGGTCCCGGTCGCCGGAGATCGAAATGCCGCCCTCGATCTCTGCATGTAGCCGGTGTCCCTGATCCTCGGCCACGGGGGCGAAAGTCGAGGCAACGAACTCGAAGAGCTCCGAGAGTTCAACGCATGTGAAGCCGGATTTGCGGGCACCTGACTCGATCTGGGCGATACGTAAGAGCGCCGAGAACGTCTTGAGCAGGCTATCTGTTTCGCTAATAGCCGCATCCGTTGAGGAACGAAATTCTTCCACTGTCGTAGCGCTGGCCTTTGCCGCTTCGAGGTTCTGTCGCAAGCGCGCGAGAGGCGTTCGCAGATCATGCGCGATGTCACTGGAGACCTGCTTGAGGCTCTCCATCAGAGATTGAATGCGGTCGAGCATGGCGTTGAGATTGGCGGCCAGTCTGTCGAGCTCGTCGCCGTTGTCTTTGACGGCCACGCGCGAGTCCAGTTGACCCGCCATGATCTGGCGTGCCGTCCGGTTCACGGATTCCACCCGGCGCAGGAAGCCGGCACTTAGCGCCAATCCTCCCAGGATGGCTAGGATCACCGATACGGCGCCGCCAACGCTAAAGGCGGTGAAGATTGCCTTCCGGGCCGCCTCGAGGCGAGCAACATCTTCTCCAGCCAGGACGAACGTACCGTCGCTCAGGAGCACGCCATAGCCGATGGCATTGCGCAGATCTGCCGGCGTAGTGCTACCGCTCGCTTCTGCGCGGGACTGAAGCCGCACCTGGAGGTCTAGAGGGCCCAAGACTGGTGAGACGGGGGCGATGTTGCCGGCAATCCAGACTCCGTCGCGCCGCTGTAGCAGGTAATAGGCAAGACCTCCACGCTGCAGTCTTCGTTCCACGACTGCCGCGGCGGCAGCCGTTCCGGTGGCGCGATATTCATCGGCCAGGGAAATCGCTTCACGTTGAACATTGGCCATGATTTGTGCCGTCATCGACCGGCTGGTCACGAGCCAGACGAGTGCAAAAAGGATTGCGACGGAGGCGGCAAACAAAATCGCATAGAGCGTCGTTAGCCTAAAGATCAGGCTGCTAGCGAGATGCATCGGGCGCTCGCAAGGCGTAGCCGAACCCCCGCGCGGTGTGGATGAGTTCGCAATCGAAACCCTTATCGATTTTGCCGCGCAGACGGCTCATATGAGTTTCCACCACGCTCGTCTTTGGATCGAAATGGAAGCCCCATACCTGCTCGAGCAGCATGGTCCGGGTCACCACGCGCGGGGTTTGTCGCATGAGCTGTTCGAGCAGCTTGAACTCCAACGGCGTCAGCTCGATGCGCGTGCCCGCACGTCGCACCTTCCGCTTGAGAAGATCCATCTCGAGGTCGGCAACCCGCAAGGCTGTGTCCTCGCCGACGATAGGTGGTCGCCGCGCCAAGGCGTTGACCCGCGCCAAGAGCTCGGCGAATGCGAATGGCTTCACCAGATAGTCATCGCTCCCCGCTTCCAATCCCTCAACGCGGTCGTCGACGCCGCCGAGCGTAGTCAGCAAAAGAATCGGTGTCCTCACACCGGCGCCGCGGACGGTCTTCACCACGGCAAGCCCGTCGAGGCCAGGCAGCATCCGATCGACGATCATCACGTCGTATTTCTCGCCGGCCGCGAGAAACAGGCCGTCGCGGCCGTTGGCAGCGAGCTCGACGGCATGGCCGTGCTGACGCAAGCCCTTGGCTAGATACTGCGCCGTCTGCGGGTCATCCTCGATCACGAGTATTTTCATGTAACGCCCGGACCGAACCCCAGCCGCCGACCACGTGCTCTGTGCACTGCGCGCGTGCGATCGGTAAGCTGAGCGCCGCTCGGCGGCGGCCACAACTAGGGAAAATTCCGAGTCAATTGCGGGCAACTCCCGAAGGCCTCCCTCGCAAGGCCGCGACCCCTGCCGACGGCAGTACCACTGCCGCTTGCTGATCCCGGTCCGCGAGGGGCCGAGCCGGCGATCCCAGTTGAGCCTCAAAGGCCCTTGTCGAGGGCACGCCATCAGCGGCTTGTAACCGGCAGCGTCTCGTGGCTCAGACCCCAATAATGCTGAGCAGTGCAGGCGAATGCGATGCTCAGGGGCCCAATGTCCCGGCGGAGCTACGGGCGCCAGCGATCGCAGTCAGCAGTTCCGTGTCCTGCAGGGGCTTTGCAAGAAAGGCCCGCGCACCAGCGCTTATGCACCTCTCCTGGGCGCCCGCGCTGCCGTGCGCAGAAATGACGATGGTCGGAACTTGGATGCCCTGCCGCCGCAACTGCTGCAGCAGCTCCAAGCCGTTCATGTCTGGCATTTGCCAATCCACAATCAGGCATTCTGGCAGGCATTCTGGCAAGCCGCTGGGCAATGCTGCCAGAAACTCATGCGCGGACGCGTACGTCCGCGTCTGCAACGCATGCGTCCGCAGTAGCCGTGCCAACCCCCTCAGCACGGCCGGGTCGTCGTCTACAATGGCAATCCAAGGCGAAGCCGCGGCCATCCCCAATACTATGTGGGTCGCCATCCCCACCGTCGAGTTGGCTGTTGGGCCAATGCGCGCCGGGCGCATGCGTTTATGGCGAAGAGCTCACCTTTCCCACCATGCGAACGAGATCCGCAACGGTGCGCACGCCCAATTTTGCCATTACGCGGCTGCGATGGACTTTTATGGTCTTTTCAACCGTACCCAGATCAGCGGCAATTTGCTTGTTGAGACGCCCGGCAACAACGAGCGCGAGCACTTCGTGCTCCCGCGGGGTCAACGTCGCAATTTTTGCCGCAATCGCGGCTTTTTCGGCGCGAACCTGGCGTGCCGCGTGATCTTGTTGTTCGGCCCTGGCTAAAGCGCCGAAGATGTCCCTGTCACTTGCTGGCTTTGTCAAAAAATCGATGGCGCCGGCCCGCATGGCGCGCACACTGGTGGGAATGTCGCCCTTGCCTGTCATGAAAATGACGGGTCGAGCACCGCCCGCGGATGTCATTGCCTCCTGCAGCTCTAGTCCGTCCAACCCCGGCATCGACACGTCGAAGATGGCGCAACCGGGGACGGCATCATCGTGATTGGCGAGAAAGTCCTGCGGCGAGGTGTATGCGCGGACATCATAACCCCTGGCGCGCAGCAGCCGCGACATTGCCTTGACCACGGCTGGTTCGTCATCGACAAGGAAGACTGTGAACATACTCGCGATCACTCCGCGGCCAGCAGGATCTTCTGCGCTGGTAGGGAAAGCGACGCCGCCGTACCCCCGCCCTCCTCGTTGTTGCTCAAGGAAAGCTTCCCGCCATGCGCTTGCACGATTGTTGAGCAGATACTCAAGCCAAGACCCAGACCATGGCTCTTGGTCGTATAAAACGGCTCAAAGAGTCGCGCTCGCTCTGCGAGCCGAATTCCGACGCCGCGGTCCTGCACGACGACCTCGATGCCGCGAGCCCGATCGACACGGGTGGCAATCACTATGAAACGCTGGCTGACCGGCGTTCCGCCCATGGCATCCATGGCGTTCATAAGGAGGTTCAGCAGCACCTGCTGCAATTGAACAGGGTCGCCTAGAGTTTCGGGCAACCCCTCCTTCAAATCGGTTTTCACGGTAATTCTCCGACTGATCAGCTCGCTGTTGAGGAGAGCCAACGTCGAGCGCACCAGTTCATTCATATCGATCCGTTCCGACCTCCTCTCGCCCCGCCGCAGTAGCTTGCGAAGGCGCTGAATGACCTCCCCAGCGCGGTTGTCTTCGTGAACGACCTCCTCAAGAGCCTGCTCCACTTCAGTGAGGTCCGGCGTTTCCTGTCGCATCAAGTGCAGTGCGGCCTGCGCATTCGCCAGGATGGCTGTGAGCGGTTGGCTGATCTCGTGCGCAATCGCCCCAGAGAGCTCTCCCAAAGTAGAGACACGAACGAGATGCGTAACCTCCTCGCGTTGCAGACGAGCCTCTGCCTCGGCCATCTTTTGCTCGGTGATGTCGATAAACACACCGCTCAATAGGTGTATCGAGCCGCGGTCATCGCTATGCGGATGTGCCCGCACGCGTATCCAACGGGTCTGCCCATCCGGCAACACAATACGCACCTCGCTGCCAACGCCACCCGTTCCCTGCGGAGCATCCCGCAAAGCGGCAATTGCGAGCCGGCGATCCTCTGGATGGACCATTGAAAGAACCGTCTCGTGCGTGAGGGGAAGCTTCTCATCGAGGCCGAACAAGGCGCGGCAGTGCTCGGTTGCCCAGAGTTCGTTGCTCCTGGAATCGAATTGCCAAAGTCCAATATTCGCGGAAGCCGCCGCAAACGTGATGCGCTCTTCGCTCTCCTTCAGTAGCCTTTCAGCGCGCAATTTCCGTTGCCATTGCACGAGCAGTGCAGCCGCAAACAGGGTCTGAAGCGCAAACGCGAAGAACGCAGCAAGCACGAGGTGGTAATGCTGCTCCCAAATACTTGGCCGCTTGAAGAGAACGGTGGTGCCAGCGGGAAGCCGGCCCTCGGGCAGGTTCCAGCGGTTCATGGCTCTGACATCAACGCGATAAGCTTGTGCGCGGTTCGTTCGCGGTGGAAGTGTTTCGGCGTCGTTACCCGCAAGAACTTCCATCATCAAGTCGGCCGCAGCCATGCCGACGGACTCGAACGTCTCAACGAAGCCTCCCACGCTGCCCTGGCCCAAATAAGTCTCGTAGGGTGCGTAGAGAGGCGCCGGAGAGAGGGCGGACAGCGATTTCGCCACGTCTGCGGGGATGAAGCTTTTGCCCTGGCTATCGGCAAAGACAGTCAACAGAATAACGATGGCGTCAGGAGACACCCGGGAAAGTTCGGCAACGAGCTTCTCGTACGGCAGGCCAAACAGGAAGGTCGCCTCGAATTTCGGGGCGCGACTTTCCACTACGCTTCGGGCTTTGGCGTACCACAGACGATCGGTCGGGCCACTGCCGGCAATGATGAAGAGCTGGCGAGCGTCGGGCTGAAGGCGTTCCGCCAGTTGAAGCGTCTTGTCCAGATTGAATTCGCTAATGATGCCTGTGACATCAGGTGGCAGGCGCTGGGCGGCATAATTGTGGGCAGAGATGGAGGTAAAAACCACTGGGATATTGGGGGCAATCACATCCCGATACTTCAGGATGAAGGGCAAGGCTGCGCTGCCCAATGTCATCACCACATCGGGGGGAGTGCGCGCATGCTTCTGGCGCAGGAACTCGGCCGTACGTCGCTCATGCTCGGGATCGGCCACGCGCGCGAGATCGAGAAAATCGGCATCGAATTCGATTTCACGGGGCGAAATTTCCATGAGGCGCTGCCGGGCGGCGTCAGCGATCCGGGTGGTGGCCGGGAAATTAAAATTGAAGGCGTGCAGCATGAGGACGCGATAGCGACCATCGTTCGCGTAGAGCGAAGGCCCTAACCATTGCACGACAAGAAGGACACATAGGATGCCGCAGCTTCTGGACGCGCGTTGTCCAGAAAGCGTGCGGCAACGACCCAGGACCGCCATATCTCTCCACTGACCGGCCAGTTGCCGCGTGATCGTATGGTGTCGGGGGATGGCACCGAATACAGACAATCCTGTATTCAGCAGGTGCGCGGCAGACCAGGATTGAGGGCGGCCACCCCGGTTCGACCGCATGTTGGACCACGGTCCAATAGAGCCTCCGCAGATTTGTCGATAGAGCGTCGATCACAACCTTGATCGCTTGCGCCAGGTGCACTTCACAAAGGAAGGAGGCCGCCGTGACTACGAGCCGAGGCAAATGGTCTGCTTTACTCACAGGGGTTGCTATTGGGATGGCGATGTGCCTACCGGCTGTCGCACAACCCCAGCAGCAGCCTCGGACCTCGCAGGACGCAAAGCCGAACATCCTGTTCATCATGGGCGACGATATCGGCTGGATGCAGCCCAGCATCTACCACCGTGGCCTGATGGTCGGCGAAACCCCCAACATCGACCGCATCGGCCGCGAGGGCGCGATGTTC
>Ga0075424_100000714_pt1 | contig 26830 bp, 22 predicted proteins | sample SoiMethybrSBSTD3_FD_75301 | JGI IMG/M metagenome (GOLD analysis project Ga0075424, IMG submission 75301) | Bulk soil microbial communities from a Populus tree surrounding site in Tennessee, USA - Soil MetaG P. TD hybrid SBSTD3 | ecosystem: Environmental > Terrestrial > Soil > Tree plantation... | reverse complement strand
CTCAAAGATTATCCACGCCCGATCAGGAGAAATCCGCTTTGATAAAGGAAGATCCGATTAATGTTCTGCTGACTGCCGAGAACCGCAGCAAAGACCTGGAAGCGCCCGCCGTCCGGCCTGAAAAGCCTAGAGAGGCCCAGCCCGAGAACAGAAAAGAGTCAACGAACCGCGCAAATTTGGCTGTAACCGGCAATTCTTTTGTGCGCTCAAGGCCGACCTCCAATGCCAAAATCATCACGACTCTCCTACCCGGCACGCGTATCCAGGTCACAGGTCGGACGGGAGAGTACTACAGCATTCGCTCACTCGATACGAAGGGAGTCCGCGGCTACGTTCACAAAGAAGACGCGTTCTTTGGAAGCGCGAAATAAATATTCACAATCAGCCAAGAGAGACAAACGTATTCTGAAGAATGCTTGCTTGCCGATTTCTCTGTCGTACATCACTGGCATCGGTCAGCCGCAAGAGCGCATTGTCGTGACGCACATGATGAAAGTGTCTGATCTGTAATGGACAGGCTTTAAGTATTGGAAAAAAACTGGAGCCACCCGGCGGATGCGAACCGCCGACCTACTGATTACGAAAAACAGCCAACCGGTTGAAAACTTGAGTCAACCAGAAAAACTGCAGAAAAAACGGCGTTGATAATTGTCCATGACGCCGATTCTTATGATTGATGTGGAAACAAAATGGAAACAACTCAGCCGGATGTGCTTTGGATTGATAACCGGCGCGTTTTTTTAAACCGGGACCCTATGCCGCCCCTAATAAAACTCCGTAATCGGTCGGCTGGCGCGTACGAGCCCTAATAAGATCGCGCCGGCGACGTCGTAAAGTTTCATAACCACCGTCTGCTTCGACGACTCAAGCAACGCCTTTGCCCAGTTCCGTCGTGCACGGGCATTGGTCGGGGAAACGCCCACAGTCGATGTCAGGCTCCGCTGTCGGTTTGATTTCACCACGATCTTTTTTTATCTCGATTCGCATTTTCTGCGTTACGAGCAGCCAGACGGCAACCGTTGCCAAAGTGGCCCAGCCTATCCAGTTCGTGTTGAGCGGCATCGGAATCACACCGCCGATCGCTACCTGCTTGAGCCAGAGAAGAATGGCCACAGCACCTATAGCCTCCGCAATTCTGGCGGCGATCCCGTCCACCGCGATTTTGACCGAAGAGCGGTCGGATGAATCCACGGGGATGAACGCCTGTTCCCAAATCGAGCGGTGCACGGATGAGCGCAGCCCTCCTTCTGTAACCCGCAAAACCGATCGGCTGAGAGCCGTCGCCGCGGCGGTAACAAAACTGGCGCCCCCGATAAGCGCGATCGGCAAAACCATCAAGCCGCCACGCAGGCCGACTTTATCCTGGATCTTCGGCGTTGCGAAGAGTTGCAACAGGAGCGAGCTGAAATTCAGGAGAATGTAAAAATTGGCGAAAAAACTTGCATTGCCTTTGCTCCCCATGTTGGCGCTCGCTGCTGCCGAGTAAAACTGAAAATCGATTAACAACCCGGCAAGCGCGCCCGTCATCGATATAGCCACGAGCGTGAGTGAGTATTTATTTTTGAGTGGTGCCAACAATCCGGACTTGTTCTTTGGTTCATCAGTTTTTTTCGCGACTATATTGGTGGGGTATCGATTATGAATGTATGCGACGAGCGCGATCACGGCGGCGATGACTATTGCTCCCGAAAAGATTAGCCATTTGGCATCAACGTGAGCTGCCAGCACTTTGGAAATCAGGCCGCCGATCATTCCGCCGGCAAGCGTACCGGCGCCTATTTTGCTAAACGCGCGTGCCGCGACTTTTTTCTCGGTTTTTTCGAAAATGTCCGAGGCCAGAAGCCAGAGGCTTGCGAACACGAGCCCGAAGATCGCGGGAATGAACATAAACATGATCAGGAGCAGCGTGTTGTCGCCTGGCTTTAGAAACGGCGCAGCCGCAGCGATCACTCCTGCGGCGATCGACAAGATTCCTATGCGCGCCGGACGCGCTCCCCAGCTTTTCATTGCTTTTACGAATATTAGAGCGAGCGGCAGCGACGCGCCGGCAATGTTGATGTAGATGAGCGGCAGTTGCAGCAGTCCGCCGCTTCCCTGGAAGAAAAGCGCATCGCGACCGGTTTTGGCGATAATGAAAGCGAGAGTGGTAAGCCCGAGCGTGAACGCGAGCAGAAAAATGCGCGACCGATCTGGAGGCGCTTCGGTCATTTGCAAACTATGCTCTTGCCGCGTCGAATTATCCAGCATATTGCTGGATCAATTTCGCTACCAGACCGGTCCAACCAGTTTGGTGACTTGCGCCGATGCCTGCTCCGTTGTCACCATGGAAATATTCGTGGAACGGGATCAGATCGCGCCAATACGGGTCATTCTGAAATTTCTCACTGTCGCCGAAAACTGGTCTTCTCTGATCGGGGTCCTGTAAGAAGATGCGCATCAGGCGCTGTGAAATTTCTCCCGCGACTTCCCATAAAGTCATCATCTTGCCTGAGCCGGTCGGACACTCCACTTTGAAACTTTCTCCAAAATAATAGTGAAACTTCTGCAGCGATTCGATCAGCAGGAAATTTACGGGAAACCAGATCGGGCCGCGCCAATTGGAATTTCCGCCAAAGACTCCCGTGCTGGATTCCGCCGGCTCGTAGTCCACTCGGTGGTCCGTGCCATTCACCTGTAAGTGGTACGGATGGTCGCGGTGAAACTGAGAGAGCGCCCGAATGCCATAGGGCGAAAGGAACTCGCGCTCGTCCAGCATATACTTGAGAATTTGCCGGAGTTGATCCTGCGTGGCAATAGAAAGCAGTCGGCGCTTGCCCACTCCGGGTGTCCTCATGCACGCCACATTGCCGGTGAGGTCCGGCCGATGGTCGATGAACCATTCGAGCCGCCGCTTGAAGCCCGGTAATCGCGCCAGTAGTTCCGGCTCCAGGGTTTCCACCGCAAACAGCGGGATCAATCCGACCATGGAGCGAATCTTCATCGGAAGATGATTTCCATCGGACAGACGCAGCACGTCGTAGAAGAAGCCATCCTCTTCGTTCCATAGTCCAGTGCCATTCTGGCCGCGGTGGCTCATAGCATGGGCGATATGGATAAAGTGCTCCCAGAATTTGCTCGCTACGTCTTCATAGGCTCGGTCTTCCTTCGATAGCTCGAGAGCAATTGCCAGCAGATTGAGCGTATACATGGCCATCCAGCTCGTGCCGTCGGACTGTTCGATATAGCCGCCAGTAGGAAGCGGGGCGCTGCGATCGAATACGCCGATGTTATCCAAACCAAGAAAGCCACCCTGAAATATGTTCATGCCGTTCGCATCTTTGCGGTTGACCCACCACGTGAAATTCAGCAGAAGCTTGTGAAACACGCGCTGGAGAAACTCGCGGTCGCCTTTTCCACGGCGCTTCTTCTCGACTTTGTAAACCCGCCATGCGGCCCATGCATGCACCGGCGGATTCACGTCGCCGAAACCCCACTCGTACGCGGGGATCTGCCCGTTCGGGTGCATGTACCACTCGCGCAGCATTAAACAGAGCTGGTCCTTCGCGAAGTCTGAATCGATGAGCGCCAGCGGAATGCAATGAAACGCGAGATCCCATGCCGCATACCACGGGTACTCCCATTTGTCCGGCATGGAGATGACGTCGCCGTTGTGCATATGGGCCCATTCGTGATTGCGGCCGTTCTTGCGCTCTGACGGCGGCGGAGGGCCAGCGGGATCGCCGCCCAGCCAATCCTTGATCACATAATGATAGAACTGCTTCGACCAAAGCATGCCTGCGAATGCCTGACGCATAACATTCCTGGAATCGGAACTCAGGCCTGGCGGCGTGATCGTGGCATAAAATTCATCAGCTTCACGCTTGCGATTGGCGAAAGTCACATTGAAGTTTTCATCGAAGGGTCGCTCTCCCGCAGAGGCCATTTCTCGATCACTCAGCCGAAGCTTCACCGCAGTGCTCTGTCCAGGAGCGATCTTGAAGCTGTAATGAGCAGCGGATTTGGTGCCGCATCGTTGACTGTTAACGGATTCCCCCACGCCGTGAACGATGTAGTCGTTGAATCCATCTTTGACGTAGCTTCCGGTATTTTCGCCGCCGAATAGTCGCCGTGTATTCGTCTCGTTTTCGGTAAACAGTGTCTCCGGGTTGCCTTCACAGTAAAGCCATCGTTTGCCGTAGTAGGAGTGCTGCAATTCGATCGGAATAATGCCCTCGACAGGATTTCCGAGCCGTAACCCAGGCCGCTCCGAGCCAGAAGCCCACGACCACGTGTTCCGAAACCAAACCGTGGGCAGCACGTGAAGCTCGGCAGGTTCGGGGCCGCGATTGATTGCCTCGATTCGGATCAGAATGTCGTCCGGCGAGGCCTTCGCGTATTCCACAAAAATATCGAAGTACCGATCCTCATCGAAAATGCCGGTGTTAACGAGCTCGAACTCGAGATCACGTTTCCCTCGGGCACGATTTTCCTCAACCAAGCGCCCGTAAGGAAACTCGCTCTGCGGGTACTTGTAGAGATATTTCATGTACGAGTGAGTGGGCGTGGAATCGAGATAAAAGTAATATTCTTTTACGTCCTCACCGTGATTACCTTCGCTGCCGGTAAGGCCAAAGAGACGCTCTTTGAGGATCGGATCACGACCGTTCCAGAGAGCCAGGGCGAAGCAGATGTACTGGTGCTTGTCGGAAATCCCGGCAAGACCATCTTCACCCCACCGATATGCACGGCTGCGCGCCTGGTCGTGCGAAAAAGAATTCCACGCATCTCCGGAGGCGCTGTAATCTTCACGTACGGTGCCCCATTGCCTTTCAGAGACGTACGGCCCCCACCGTTTCCAGTTCGCCTTCCGTTCCCGATCCTCGTCCATTCTAAGTTCTTCTTCTGTCACGGCTTGTCTCCTGTGCATTGTACGTACTTGGATGCTTTCTAGGCGCCAGAGGATGCACGGATCTTCGGTATTTCCGAAATTCTCATGATGGTTGGAAGGAAACCCGAGGAGTTCTGCTGAGCGTTTCAACGGGTGTCGGGTTATGTGAGCAGGGCATCGATGGTTTTTGAGATCAGACCGAGTTCGGGTGGCAGGTGTACCCTAGGAAAAATTGCAGGACAAATGGACGATTCCTATTTTTCGATAATCCGCAAAGCATGCCGATCCGGGTCGCGCACAAGAAATCCACTATGGATACCCAACGTTCGATCCGGAATCGTGACAACACCCGCCGAAATGAACTGCACCCGGCCGGTTTTCAGTCTGTCGGCAGCCGTTTCGGCGCCGCCTACTTTCACCGTTGTTTGCCAGTGCCACAAATCATTGGCTCGTGAATCCGCCGGGGCGCGCCGGCCATCGCGTGGCGTCAGGTAATCGAGAAATTCGATGCCGAGCCCGGCAGCAGCCCGAAGACCGGTAATGCGCACTCTCGATCCAAACACATTATTGAGGTGCTCCTGTTCCGTGCCGTAGTTTTCGCTCGCTCCGGCAACGTTTATACCCAGGAGATCACGATAAAATTGCAGGCTGCGCTCAGTATCCTTTACGACGATGGCCGTGTGATCGATACCTAAAAAGAGATTTCCGCTTGCCTGTTGCCACTTCGGGTTGCCTTTGCCCGTCGGAAAATAAATTAGCTCCAGATTATGGTCGTCGGGATCTTTGAAGTAGAACGCTCTGATGCCGCCTGCTGTTTTGTTCCAGTCAGGAATTCGCTGCGGCCCCGTCGAGGTATGCTGCACCTTGTGCGCACGCAATTGCTGGTAGGCTTTCTCCATGTCGCTCACGACGATCGCGATATGCTGAAACCACTGATCGTTGCTCCGCGAATCCACCGCGATCGGCCGTCCTCTCGGCGCGATGTACTCCGTCAGCTCGATCGTTTCGTCGCCCAATCTCATTCGAACAATCCTCATCCTCGCCCCAAATACTCCTTGCAGGCGCTCGTATTCGCTCCCCGCGACCTCGATATCGGATGTTTTTTCAAACGACAGCACTCTGGAGAAAAATTCGACTGAACGGTCCATATCCGAGACCGTCATTCCCACCGTATCGACAGACTTGACGAGCTGCGCAGCGGCCATGCTCCAGCTGGTCGCAAGCGCACTCATGAGCACGAGAGCACTCAGGAACTGTCTAATGCCGGTGGAGCGCCTGTTGAGTATCAGCTTCATCCTTCCGCCTTGCTACTTCATCCTTTGAATCAAGTGCTCTCCCACCCGAAGCGCGTTGGCCATAATGGTTAAAGCCGGATTCACCGCGCCGCTGGAGCAGAAAAAGCTGCCATCGACGACATAAAGATTGTCCACATCGTGCGCTTTGCAGTTCACATCGAGAGCACTCGTTCTAGGATCGTTTCCGAAGCGGACCGTGCCTACCTGGTGCGCTACACCCGCAAGCGGAATTCGCTGGCCGACGTACAGGTTCCGGGCGAACAATCCCTCGTGACATTCATGGCCATGGATATTGCACGCCGTCTGCTGTTTCATTAATTCCTTGAGCTTTACAATCAGCCTCTTGTGGCCCTCTTCGTTATTGGGCCTGTAGCTGAGGACGATACCGCCGTTTGCGTCGACGGTAACGCGATTCTCGGGATCGGGGAGATCTTCCGAGGTGAGCCAGAAATCGAGTGAGTGGCGCGCCATTGTATCCAGAGTCCAGCCGGGAGTGAGTGCCGGAGCGCCGCCTTTGAGCGTCTCGCCATCCAGCTTGCCGACGAACGAAATATGTCCCATCGGATAATTCCAGCCAGCGGTGCCGAAGTAGAAATCGTTTACGGAAAGCGATTTCTGAAAAATGGTTGGATTGGGACATTTCGATACCGCCATCAAAACGGAGTTGACGTGGCCCATGTAGTGGCGTCCCACTACATCGGAGGTGTTGGCCAGCCCGCGCGGATGCTTGTCATTGGCGGAGCGGAGCAGCAAAGCCGCGGAATTGATCGCGCCGCAAGATGACACGACGATATCAGCGCAAACCTCTTCGCGAACGCCATTATTTCTGATGATCACTTTACTGATGTGGCGGCCGGAGGAATTCGTTTCCAGGCGCTCGACGAATGAGTTGGTCATCAGCGTTACACTAGAGTGCTCGAGCGCTGGATCGACGGCGCATACCTGTGCATCAGACTTGGCGTTGACGAGGCACGGAAAGCCATCGCAGCTGTTGCAACGGATGCAGCGGCTGGCGTGAGGGTCCTTTTCGTTCAGCATAACCCCGAGCGGCGTATGAAACGGCCGCAGGCCTAGTCGAGCAAAGTCGTCAGATAATTGTTGAATGCGTGGTTCGTGGCTCACCGCCGGATGCGGATATGGAGCGCTGGTGAATGGCTCCACGGGATCTTCACCGCGGTTCCCGTGGACGTGATAGAGCCGCTCCGCCTCGGTGTAGTAGGGCTCGATGTCCTCGTAGCGAATCGGCCAGGCAGGGGAGATCCCGCCGTGATGGCGAATCTCACCGAAATCCGCTTTTCTGAGGCGGAACAGCGCGGCCCCATAGAATTTCGTATTGCCACCGACATAGTAGTTGGTGTGCGGATGGAGTTCCTTTCCGTCCTTGTCATGCCACATCTCGTTAGTTTGATATTTTCCTTCAAGATTGACGGCGCGAGGGTTCCAGTTATCTTTTTCGCGCGGAACGTAGCCGCCGCGCTCGAGGAGAAGGATCTTTTTCCCCGTTGGGGCGAGCTTATGAGCCAGCGTGCCGCCGCCAGCGCCGGTGCCGATGATGATCACATCGTAATGGTTTTGCGTAAGCACTTTCGTATTCCTTTCTCATCCGGCAGATCGTTACCATTGCTTCGCTGACGCGGTGAGACATGACAGCCGGATCGATTAAGCCTTCTCGGATCCAAGAGTGGCGGCACCGAAGTTGACGCCGAAACGGGCGCACCAGATGCTGACGGATTTGTACTTATTCAGGTCGACATCGGCCGGCACTTCGTAATTCTGGTCGCCCTTATTGCCTTTGAGCGAACCCAGATCGATAAAGCCCGACTGTTTCACTGTTGCATTATCTTTTGCGACTTCGGCTGCCACGAGATAGACATGCACGTCGGGACCATTTGACGTCTCAAAGTTGCTGAGCCGGAGAAGCCGCTTGCCGTCCGGGAGTTGATAGAGAGCGGCGAGGCCTTTGGTTTCATGCGCGAGACCGCGAAAATCACCTTGGGACAGAACCGTCGGACGAGTCGATGCCATCGCTAACGACGCGGCGCCGAAGTTCACACCAAAACGGGCACACCAGATACTGACTGATTTATATTTGTTCAGGTCAGCGTCTGTGGGGATGTCGTAGTTCTGATCGCCTTTGTTTCCTTTTAGCGAGCCGAGGTCGATGAAGCCGGCTTGTTTCACGGTTGCATTGTCCTTGGCCACTTCGGCGGCGACCAGGTAAACGTGAACGTCAGGCCCGTTGGAAGTTTCAAAATTCGTAAGACGCAGTACGCGTCTTCCCTCGCCGAGTTGATGAACCGTCGCTGCGCCTTGAGTTTCGTGCGCGAGGCCGCGAAAGTCGCCTTGTGCGAGAATCATAGGCTCCGTCGACTTGGCCATTGCCATGGAACCCGACTGAGCCGTTGGCAGCGCTTCGTTGACAGTCTTATTCACGAAGAGCAATTCGGGTCGAAACGCGTACCACGCGCCCGCCAAAGCAATCAGACCGATGCCGATATAGATTTTTCGCTTACTCATGAATAATCCTCCATGAATTTGTTGGTGAGATGATCGAACCTGCTGCTTAGATGCGAAGTGCCGGTGGAAGGGTGCATGCGGGAACGAAGTGGTGATCGCGTAGTTTCGGGCCAGATAGCGCTGGGATCAATAGTTCCCGACCAGGAGACTGTGGCGCAATGCTAAAAACACAAGAATGTCATTCCGAGCCGCAGGCGAAGAATCTCGCATTTCTTGCCACGTACGAAGGCGAGATTCTTCGGTTATCGCCTCAAGGATGACATTGCGACAGAGGCTCCAGGCAAGGGCGGTTCAGTCAGGCTGCTAATTTATCGTAGGAGAGGAAGGCTCGCTGAACTGTGTCAGGGAGTGCCTGAAACTAATTCGCCGGCGCTTTGTAGGGCGCCGGCGGAATTTGGCTTACGATGTTTCCAGATTTTCTAGTTCAGTTGGCCCCTGCCATCTGTGCTGGTTTGATGGTGACGCGCATAACACTCGACACGTTCACAAATGCAGCGCCGTATTTCACATCCTTCGCATTGCGGACGACGCCGCTCTCGGTTTCTCCGGTATTGGGCGCTTTTTGGCGAGGTCCCTGATTGGGGCCAATGCCGGGCTTTTCGTTTACTTCGGTTCCAGCGTCCCAGAGAATCATTTGGGAAGTGAGATCGCCGCTGATTGGGTTGCCGTTCTTAAAGAGCTCGATGCCAGACTCGGCCGGAGCATAAAACCAATCGTTAGATTGTCCCATCATAGTGGTGATCGACAATCGATCTCCCGGAACTCCTGATACCGTAAACTCATACGCTCCGCCCGGCGTAATCGGGCCTGGCCCGCTCACACCGACAGGCGTGTTAAAAACCGCTACCGACTTGATTCCCTTTCCGTTTTCGAGGGATTTCGCGAGCATGCTTGGGTCGCCATCCTCGGATTGCGCCTCCAAACCTTTGCCGCGGTCTTTCTTGCCCGCGCTGAAGATCGGGGCCTTCTCAGTATGAACAACCGCTACACCCGGCGAGAATGCAAGCGACCATTTAACGCCGTTAGATGCCGTGAATGCATCCGGATTGGTGATGTTTTCAATGCGAACAGTAAATTTGGTCGGCGTCATGTCCGCACCGGAGGCAACTGACGCGAAGCTCAAACTTAGACCCGCTGCGATACTCAATAATTTCGTAATCACTTTTGCTTCCTCCTCAATCGTTATTTTTTGGGGGGGCTGAGTCCATTTGCTGGTCTTGAACTGGTTCCTGGCACATTGGATGCTGTTAACCGTACAGAGGATGCGGGGCACGCATCGTTTTGAGGAAAACCGGCATCGAATGGCGAAGGGAGACGGTTATGACACGGCGGAGATTATTGCAGGCTTTCGCGTCAGGTATTTGGGTGGCATGGCACGGCCACGGTTTGGCTGCTCAACCGTCATCGATGAAGGAGGTGGACGAGCTGCAGAGAAGCTGGAAGGCGCTGCTTGCCGAAGGTATGAAAGTGCCATCGCCGACTGAAGCGCTCAAGCTATCGAAAGACGAATGGCGCAAGCGGCTAACTGCTGCTCAGTTCGAGATTTTGCGCGAGGAAGGCACCGAACGCCCCGGTTCGAGTGCCCTCAATACTGAAAAGCGACCCGGAGTTTTCATCTGCGTTGGCTGTAATCTCCCGGTCTTCACCTCTGAAATGAAATATGAAAGCGGCACCGGGTGGCCAAGTTTTTTCACTTCCATCCCTGACGCATTCGGCACACGCACGGATTACAAGCTGATCCTGCCGCGCACCGAATACCATTGCATCCGCTGCGGCGGTCACCATGGTCACGTTTTCGACGACGGGCCAGCGCCGACGGGCAAACGCTGGTGCAACAACGGCGTGGCACTGCAGTTTATCCCAAAGAGCGGCAAAGCCTGATTCAAAGCCGCTTAGCAGAAATTACGCTTGCGCATCTCTGAGCTGTTCCTGATCTGAGCGCTGCGCGATCCTTGATGAAACACATTGTGTTGGACCTCAATCACATAGAAGACCGGGGCCAGACACGTTGACAGAAACCACCATTGCTGAGTAATCAGGTCCTGCCGAAAAGGCGAGTTTGCAAAACAACAACGTTCAGCATCCGACGCTCCTACGAAGTTGAATTGAATTCTCGCGATTTGGCGATTGGGAAGTTTCCTGGCAGTAAGTAAAGAGCAAGCAGCAAAAGGTAGATTGCCAGGCTGATCTCGACACTCCAAAAGCAGATTAAAGCGGTTAATGTCGTCGCTGCGGGAACGATCAGCATCCGCGATGTAATCCTAGTGCGGTATTCGGGGGTGACCAACTCGGCCAGCATATCGGGTTGTGAGTTTGCATATAGCCATTGGCACAAAAGCAGCCAACCGATGATTGCGAGATTGGCTCCGAAAAAAAGGGGCGCAATGAAAGCCTGTGAAAAAGCATTCAGGATGCTGGTTGAAAACGGGAGCAATGAAACGGACATAAAAAAGAAGATATTGAGCCAGAGAAGCGTTCGATCGGCGCGCCGAATTCCGTGGTACATAATGTGGTGACCGACCCAGAAGAATCCCAGGCTTACAAAGGCCACTATGTAGCTTAGAAACTTCGGCCATAAAGCGATCAGCGCCGGTGCAACCTCCACATTTGGTGCATTGGCCGGGAGATTCGGGACGTGAAATTCCAGGATCAGAAGGGTCATCACAATAGCGAATATGCCATCGCTAAGCGTTTCGATCCTGGTTTTACCTATTTCAAACGTTGTAGTCTCAAAGGCCATACGAGTACGCGAGATTTTTCTGGCTCAGTCCGACAGCCGAGACTCCACCGCCCCGCATTTCGGACAAGCGTGCATTTCCTTCACCACCCCGCCCAGCGAAGGATTTACGTGCTTCAGGTCCTCCGGCTTCACCGGGTCAACAAACTTGTCGGCGTGATGGTTCATCTCCGCCCCGCACTTCGGGCAAATCATTTTTGTATTTTGAACTACCATCGTTTCCTCCCGGATCAACTGCCGAGCTCGAAATTATCCCGCCCGTACCGGAGTGTTTTCGCCATCCAGATAAGTTCGTTGAGAAATTTATCAGCACGCGGCACGAACGCTTGATCCACAAGGTTCCCCGAGCCGTCGAAGACGCTGCTCACGTTGCCGAAATTCATGTCCCAGAAGATGTTGACCAGACCGAGCTCCCGCATGACCGGCAGAAAATCCTGGATTACACGAACACCACCGAACGGACCTGCCGAGACGCCAACAATGCCGGAGGCCTTGTGGATGTACTCCTTCAAGCAGCTGTCCAGAATGTGCTTCAGCAATCCCGGAAAGCTGTGATTGTATTCCGGCGTCACGATCACCAGCGCATCAGCCATGACCATCTTCTCGGAAAACGATGGGTCTTTGATTCCCTCGCCGGCGTCATCCATCGGCATCGGTAGCTTCGAAATGTCGATCAATTCGGTTTTGACTCCATTGCGCCTTTCGATCTGGCCGACCATGAAACGCGCCGCGTATTCGCTCAGGCGGCCCTTGCGGGTTGTTCCGAGTAGAACGGGAATGCTTAACGGCCGAGTGTCTGCCATGGTTGTCCCTTTCTTAACAAGATTATTCGATTCGATGCGTCAGCGTTGTGCCGCGAGCTTGTTAAGTCCGTCTGCAGGACGAATCCCCGGGATGTTTAGCGGCATCCGATAAATGCTATCGCGCGCGGTCATGTAAAGAATATTTCCGTCCTCACCGCCCCAAGTGAGATTGTGCGGATGTTTCGGCAGGATAATCGTTCCCAGATGCTTTCCCTCGGGTGAAATGATCCATAAGCCGCCGGGGCCGGAGACATAGAGATTTCCTTGCCGGTCTACTTTCATGCCGTCGAGGGCATCTTCGCGGGGGGCGCTCGTCATGTCGACAAAGACTTTACCGTTCGATAAGGTCGCGTCGGCGCTAACCTCATAGCGCATGATAATTTTCTTGTCCGGATCCCAGTTGGTGACGTACAGATATTTTTCATCGGGTGAGAACGCGATCCCGTTTGGTCCTTTGAGGTCTGTGCTGACGAGCTTGAGCTGTCCCTTGTAAAGAGCGAAGACACCGCTAAAGGGCAATTCTTTGCGCGGATCGTCGAAGAATTTCGGGAGGCCGAAAGGCGGATCGGTGAAAAAGAGTGTCCCGTCGGAGCGATAGACGAGGTCGTTGGGGCTGTTGAGGCGCTTGCCTTCAAATCGATCAGCGAGGACGATCAGTTTACCGTCTTTTTCAATGCGCGTGACGCGTCGGTTGCCGTGCTCGTTAATCGTCAGCCGTCCTTGCGGATCAAGTGTCAGTCCATTGGAGCCGGGCTGGCCATATTCGGCGATGTCCTTACCCGAGTAGCCGCTGTTGTTCTTGAAAACCGAGAGCGTTCCGTTCGCTGCATACTTGTAGATTATGTTGGCGTTGGGATCGCTGAAGAGAAAATCGCCATTTTTCATCCAGATCGGCCCTTCGGTAAACTGAAAGCCTTCGGCGAGCTTAAAAATTTTCGGGTTGGGTGGAACGATGGAATCGATGGCAGGATCGATTCGCACAATTTGCACATTGACTTCCTGCGGCGTGACGGCCACCGGACCGCCAGGCACCTTGTGAAATTCAAGCTTTGCGTAATGTAGATAAATGTAGTTTGTCGGCGGATTGGAAATCGGCCCATTGATGCCGAAAACAGCGAGCTGGATCTTTTGCCCCGGCTTCACATCGCGGCCGATAATCAGTCGGTTTTCGGCGTTCCAACCTTTGATGACCGAACCGCCGCTCTGCCCGACCGCTCGGGGTAACTCTCCATCAACCCAAATCTCGGCGTAGTCATCGATGGATGTCGAGAACACGAGCGTCGAACCAGTAGGATCGAAATTGCCGATGCGTTCCGGCACGGTGATCTTGATTCGATACCAGTTAAAGGCGAGTTTGCCGGGGGAACGCCGTTTATCGAGAGTGGTGGGGTCAATCACTTCCCATTTGGAATCGTCGAAATCTGCTCGTCCGGCGTGGGGCGTGAAATCATAGGCCTTGTTCGGCGTGTTACCGGGTTGCCCGTCGTGGCCTGCGGCCTTGAAATCGACTTCGACAATTTTCGTATCGCTGTAGCGCCATTCTCCCTTGACGAGGTCCACGCCTTCTTTGGTGGCTAAATTGATGCTCGCTTCCGGTTTGCGCTTGGCGAGGATCTCGTCGTTTGCTGCGTGCGCAAACGTCGCCGCAAACAGGAGCAAAGCGGCTAGTATAATCGCGATGCCGATCTGACTGGCGGCGGTATTCGCCTCATCGCCATGGACGAGAGAGAAGGCCCTCACCCTTATTCCCTCCCAGAATGGGAGAGGGAATCTATTTTCGGGAGAGGCGAAATTTTGAGAATTGTGGGATGCGTTCGGCAAGCCTTGTATTTTGTTCATGAGTTCACCTCAGTTCGCTGAACGTACCTTGACGACGTAATAGTCAATCGGTCCATTCACTTCCTTGAACCAGTGCGGCGTACCGCTGGGAATCACGATCACGTCGCCTTTGGTAATCAGTCGGGTCTCACCGCCTTCGGATTTCCTGCCGCGGATTTCTTCCGGTTCGGTGGTCTTTGCATCGAGTACGGTGCCGCCGGTCACCAGTGTCGCGGTGCCTTCCAACACATGGATGAGATCCGTGTCGCGTGTGTGAACTTCGACAACGCCGGGTTCGTCACGGTGACTGGCGTCGATCTTGTAGTTCATGCCGCGAACGAGCGACATTCCCTTCTCAAATGCCTGGCTGACCTGCTTTGCCGGCAAGTGGGTTACGACTGCCGATGACTGTGCGGTCATCATCGTTGAGAATGCCGCCGCACCTGCTTTGGCGATTTCTTCGTCTTCCTGCGGCGTGTTGCCGCTAACGCCGATGGCGCCTACCACTTTTCCGTTGGCGATAAGCGGCAGTCCGCCTTGAAGTGGCGTTGCGCCGGGCAGGACCAGCGATGCGACGCGACCATTCTTGATTTGATCTTCGAAGTCCTTACTGGGTCGGCGGAAAATCGCCGCTGTCCGGGCTTTACCTATGCCGACATCGACACTGGCGACTTGCGTGTCGTTGAGCCGCTTCAGAACAATCGGATACCCGCCGTCATCCACCACAACAATGACAACGCTTGCATTTCTGTTTTTTGCCTCGGTCTCAGCTGCGACAGCGACTCTTTCCGCTGCCTCGAGGGTAACAACCTTCTTCTCGAGGAGTTGGGCCTGAAGACCGCCTGTCGCTGAGAGAAGAACGACGGCTCCGATAAAAATTTTGATAATTTTCATGATTTTCCTCTTAGAACGATCTGACTATCGAGCGCTTGCTCGATTAGATGTGAGTTCTGCGCGAAACGATGCGTCGGCAGGACGGAGAACGGCTATGGAATATTAGAATTTAATGGGATTTCAGAGGCCGGGCGGCTGCGAAGGAACGGCCTTTGGATTTAGCTTCGCTGGATGGTTTGCCACAGAAGATGCAGCGTTTGTCGTTGTCGTGATGAAGTTTGGCGCAGGCCACGCTTTGGCGACCTCTGGTGCGTACGTACAGTTCGGCCGCCGAGAACATCCCGACAAAAGGGGCAGTAAAGTAAATCCATAATGCGCTCCAGTAGTGCGCGGGCACCGCAGAAGCTAAACTACGCGCCGGGTTCATGCTCATGCCTGAGATCGGCGCTTCGAAAGTTATGTAAGTCGCCACCAACGTGCCCGCGCAAAGCCCGGTGAGTTTGTGCAATCGAGTGTTGTTGGAGAGATGGAGAATAACTGTCATGAGAATGAAGGTGATGAGGATTTCGGCAAAAAAAGCGATCCCGGCGCCAACGCTACCTGGCATGGTGACCACGTAATTGACCGACGGATGAGACAACCATGGGGCGAGAATGGCCGATGCCAAAAGAGCCCCGGCTAATGCGCCGACGAATTGAGAAATGACGTAAAGAACGGCATCGGAGGTGTTGATCTTGCCTAGCCTAAAAAAAGTCAAAGTCGTGGACGGGTTAATGTGAGCACCGGACTGCTTGCCCCACGGTGAGTATATGATGGCGACTGCGGTCGATCCCATCGCGAGGCCCATAATAAATCGCCTCAGGAATGGATTCGGAACCGCCTGATAGACGGGAGAAGCCGGATGCCCGAGAATCGCGCCAAAAGTAAATGCCGAAATCATGAACAGACCGAGACAAGCGGCTTCCATAAAATATTCCTGCCAATGGTGTTTCAAAGCGTCCGCCATTTCCTATTGGATACTGAATCCAAAAAAACGATGCGGCGTAGAAACATCATTCTTCCCAATTCAGAAGCATGCAACTCTTGAGGAGATCAAAAAAGGAAAGGGCGCCTGAGCTCTAAAGCCCAGGCACCGCAGGCCGGAAAAAGCGGGGTTTGTCAGGGCCGGGTTTGGACAGTTACTTAGTTAAGCTGGATTACGTTCTTGATTCCTCCGGGTCGGCCGAGAAGAAGATCCTTATAACCGTCCATGGGAAAGCGGCCACTGATCAATCCTCTTACAGCCTGAGGCCAGCGCTTTTTAAAAGTCCCGAGATCTCGAATGGAATTTTCGAAGGAATCCCGTCCGGCATTGACCGTGCCGAAAACAACCTGGTTCTTGAGGACCAAGTCTCGCATGATGAGGTCTGTATCGACTTCGATCGGCCCCTTTCTTCCGGGAACTCCGGTGAAAATGAAGATGCCATTCGTCCCCAGATATTGCATGATTTCAAATGACAAGCTTGAGGCTCCGGTTGCTTCATAGACGAGATCGATGTTGCCGATGTGTTTGGGAAGCATTTCAGGAGTGATTTTTTCTGAGGAAATATAGTGGGCGCCAATCGATTCCAGCAGTTGCGATTTCGGGTTTGGCGCGGACTCTCTGGAGTAGACATAGGTATCAAAATCGTTGTTCACCAAGGCCATAGCCCCGAGCAAACCCACAGGCCCTGCCCCCAGCACCACTGCTCGGTGGCAATGCGCCGCTGCTTTACCCGGCGTGACCGGACAGCTCCAGGGCAAGCGCTGCTGCACTTGCCAAACCTGCATCAGCCCTTTCTCGGCGATCGTCAGCGGCTCGACCAAAATCGCAATGTCACGCATTTCTTTTGGAACCACGTTCATGTACTTTTCGTCGTCGACGACATACTGAGCCATGAAGCCGTGCTTTTCTTTGATCCCACGCTCCTGAAAATCCCCTGTGAAGCAAAAGTCCTGACGATCCGCACGGCAAGCGACACAATACTCGTGAGGGCAAGGACGTCTGACCATCGGCACGACGAGATCGCCGATCTTCACTCGCGTGACCTGCGGCCCGATTTCAACGACTTCGCCGAGCGATTCATGGCCGATCACTAGCTGTTCCGAGCCTTTCGGTAGAGTGCCGTATTCGAAGGCACAGATTTCCTTATCGGTGCCACAGACGCCTGCCTCGAGCATGCGTAGCTTGACCTCCGTCAGTGATGAGATTTTCGGTTCGGCTTGATTGATAATCTGAACTTCCTTTATTCGAGGTGTGACAGCTATAGCTTTCATGATGATCTCCTATCCTGCCGATCAGCAAGTTTGCCATCCTTAATTCAATAGCTCTTCCGCGAGTTTAACCTCGTAGTGCTCCTGCGGCGGCTTACGCAATTTGAGAACCGGCGTCGGCCGCGAATGATTCTTTAGAGTATTACCCATTGCTTCAATCGTTTTTTTGTAGGTGCGTAAAAACGCAGTGCAGTCGGCGCAATATTTCAAGTGCTCCTCAAAGTGTAAACGGCACTCGGAAGAAAGCATCGCAAAGGAGAAATCACCCATCGCACTGACCGCCTCTCTACACGTCAGCTCTACCGTCGTGAATTTGGCCGCAGGGAGTCGCTTTCGTTTGACCACTGCCATCACAGCTTAGATGTTGCGACCGGCGCGAAAGTTACAACTGTACTTGGCCAGAGATTTCGAACGAAAAAGGACGGGTACCACGGCTTACAGCCGCCGAGGCAATTTTTAATGCAGGATTCGGGGGACGCCGCTTATAAGTACAAAGCTGTGAGAAGCGAGAGCTGTGCTATGGCAAGTAAAAAAACTTTGACCGCGCGGTAAATACGTTTGCGTAGGAAAGCCAAAGCATTTTCCCGGACGTTCGCCGGAACCTGTTCCGGCTTAATCGTCCCAGCGGCGGCAATTGTCTTTTTGTAAGTATTAAGAAAGCTCACGCAATCGGGGCAGAGACGTAGATGTTTCATGAACTCGCGCTTGATTCCGCGGGTTAGATTGTCGTTGAGATAATCGAGAACCAAGTCCGTTATCTCTTTGCAGCTTTTGTTTTTTGGAACTTTCTGTGGCAATTTTCGTGTCGCCATTTATGATTTTTATGCTGCGGAATGGCCTAGGTGAACTGCCAGCTTGCCGCGTAAAAAAAGTCTCGCGCGGTGCAGCCTTGTTTTCACCGCCGAAACGGTCAGTCCGAGAGTCGCTGAGATTTCCTTATCCGACATTCCTTCGAGGTCGCTAAGGATGACCGCGCTTTTGTCGAGCGGCTTAAGTGCATCGAGAGCACCGGCCAGGAAACGTTGAACTTCTTGTTGGGAGTATTTTTCATCTAACGTATCGGACCAATCAACCACCGGTCTCACAAGGTGATGTCCATCATCCTGAAACTTCGGCAGATACTCTTCGTACTGAACCTCTTTATTCTTTTTGCTGCGCCGCAACCTGCCGAGGGCCGCATTAACGGTTAAACGATACAGCCACGTCGAAAGTTGCGCGTTTCCCTGAAAGCTCTTGGCCTTGCGAAAGGCCGTCCAAAAAACATCTTGAATGACTTCCTCGGTATCCGCAACATCTCCAAGGATTTTGTGCGCGACATTATAAAGCCGGGTTGCGTAGAGGTTAAAAATCGCTTCCAGCGCACGCTCGTCTCCAGCCTTAAGCCGGTCCACTAAGACTGCGTCTTCCCGAGTCGTAGTCTGTTTTCGAGGTCGTCGGTAAGAGGGCTGGGCGACGTAACCCGCTACCGCGAGTTCTGTTCCAGCGCCGGAACGTGCAAGCACGCAATTGTCGCTACTTGTAGACATGTATTCTGGCATGATCTCTTCTCCTGTTTCCCCAATGCTAGGATTTGAATTCGTCAACATGATCACGTCTCAGTTCGGCCGTCGTGTTCAGAAGGGTCTCTATGAACGGTGAACAGTTGATGATTCGCATATGCTCGTTTCGAAGCTGGACCATTTTTTTTGCAGCATCGTTGTTCATGAACACAACTCCCGCCATGTCCAACACAACGATCCCCCGTCGAGGGTTCTCGACATGACGCGCGAACGCTTCCTCCACTTCCGCAAATGAGGTATCTGAAATGCTGCCGTCCAAGCGCAGTCTGACTGTGTTATCGTCTTCGAAGTTTTCGGTGATTCTAAGCATGCCCATCGACGGAGCATAGCTCATGCCACTAAGGTAACACCGCGATTTAAAAGCAAATACCTGCGAGCGGCACGCGATTGGTGGCGACATATCGTTGTGATATTTCGCAGCCCGTTGCGAAATATCACAATTACACGTATGTGTTTCAGCAGCGAAGGATCGGACTACAAAGAGTATGGCACTACCCGAAGACACCACCAGTTGGACGAGCGGTCTTAAGCCGACCATCTCCGCGCAGAATGACCTCCAGAATGACGAAGAGCGTTTTCGCGCCCTCTTTGAAAACAGCATCGATGCCGTTCTTCTGATCAATGCCGATGGGAGGATCGAAGCCGCCAATCCTGAGGCGTGCCAGCTACTCGATCGAACAGCAGAGGAGATCTGCCAACTCAACTGGGCGGAACTGTTAGATTCCACCGACGGTCGGTTGCAATCGCTACTAAGAGAGCGCGAGCAGACCGGGCGCTTTAGAGGCGAGCTTAATTGTAGGCGAAAAGATGGCTCGGTATTTCAGGGCGAGGTCTCCAGCACTTCGTACCGAGATAAATCGGGAGCCTTCAAAGCCAGCGTATTCATCCGTGACATCACAGAACGCACACGAGTCGCAGAAACTTTGCGTGACATTGTTGAGGGCACGGCCGGTAGCACAGGCGATGATTTTTTTTGTTCCTTGGTGAAGCATTTATCTCATGCGCTTCAGGTGCGGTACAGCTTTGTTGCCGAATGCACCGATGAAACTAAGAACCGGGTTCGCATGCTGGCTTTTTGGGCGGGAGCAGCATTGGGCGAGAAGATAGAGTTCCCACTGGCTGGCACACCATGCGAAAGCGTTATTCAGGGAAGCATCTGTTCTTATCCCGACCAATTGCAGGCGCTCTTTCCAAAGGATGAAGGGCTCGTCCGCCTCGGTGCGCAGAGTTACGCGGGTGTTCCACTAAGAAATCCCTCTGGAAATGTTTTGGGACATCTAGTGGTGATGCATGACAATCCAAGAATCTTCGGGGAGCAAGCTTTCTCGATGCTGCAAATTTTTGCTACCCGGGCAGCCGTTGAGTTGGAAAGAGTGCATGCTCACAAAGAACTTCAGTCCTTAAACGCAGAGCTTGGTGTGCTGCTCGATATAAACCGTGCGGTAGGACGCTATCTGGATCGTGACAAATTGTTCGGCGCTCTTGCTAGCTGTCTGAAGAAGCTCGTGCCGACCGACCGCTTCGGTCTCGAGTTTCCGATCGAAGGCGGCAAACTTCAAGGGCACATCCTGTCCGAGATGCCTACAAACGGAGTGCTGACCGAACCAACGGTATTGTCGGCCGCAGGGACGGCGTGCGACTGGGTCATGCAGAACCGCGCCTGGTTCGTCGCTGCCTCCGGAGAGGAATTGCGCGACCGTTTTCCGGTGACCTTTAACGTGATGTCTATGGCCGGCATGGAGTCACTGTGCGCGTTGCCATTGATCAGCGGCGACCGCATCCAAGGCGCGTTGTACTTTATGGCGGCCGCAAAAGGCGCATATGGAAAGCTGCGGCGGGAGTTTCTTGAGCAGGTGGCCAGCCAAATCGGCATTGCGGTCGAGAACATGACCTCTTACGAACAGATTGCAACGTTGAACAACACAATTGCCGCGTCAGCACAGCGGCGCCGGACCCTGCTCGATATCAATAACGCTATCGTTTCTAAGCTGACGCGGGACGAGCTTTTTACTGCCATCGCCGAGGTCCTAGGCCGGGTGATTTCATTCGATCGGCTCTCTCTGTCGCTTTATGACGGCGAGGCTCATGTCCTGCGGCTTGTTACCTATACGGGCCCATATCGTCGTGACGATTACACACCCATTGGGCGTATCCTTGAGGTACACGACAGTCCCGTCGGCCAAGCATTCGTAACTCAGAAACCCGTTTTGCGCGGTGATCTCGAAACTGAGCGGAGGACTTCATCGGAGGAACGCGCTTTTTCACACGGATTTCGATCGTTGTGTTCGCTTCCGCTCATAGTCCGTGGCAAAAGCATTGGCGGCATCACCGTCGGGAGCCTGACACCGAACCAATACACGCAGGCAGACGCCGAGTTTCTGCTGGAGGTTGCCAATCAAATCGCCATCGCGGTCGATAATATGCGATCCCATGAAGAGACCGAAGCGCTGAAAGCGCGTTTTCAATCTGAAGCTGTTTACCTGCAAGAAGAAATTAAGACGGAGCATAATTTCGAGGAGATCATCGGCCAAAGCGAACCCGTCCAACAGTTGCTTCGAAAACTGGAGCAGGTGGCGCCGACCGATTCCGCAGTGCTGATCCAGGGTGAGACCGGCACCGGAAAAGAACTCCTCGCACGCGCGGTTCATGATCGAAGTCGGCGCAAAGATCGGCCGCTGGTTAAGGTCAACTGTGGTTCAATTCCGTCTGGATTGGTCGAGAGCGAATTGTTTGGCCACGAAAAAGGTGCGTTTACCGGAGCGACACAGCGTCGCATCGGCCGGTTCGAACTTGCCCACGGCGGTACGATTTTTCTCGATGAGGTAACAGAATTAGCGACCGATACTCAGGTCAAATTGCTTCGCGTGCTCCAGGAAGGGGAATTTGAGAGGGTTGGGAGCAGCGAGACGATTAAAATTGATGTTCGGGTGATCGCTGCGACTAATCGAGATGTCTCTGAAGCGGTAAAAAGCGGCGTCTTTCGAGCCGATCTTTTTTACCGCCTGAATGTCTTTCCGTTAGAAGTACCGCCGCTTCGGGAACGAAAAGGCGATATTCCGCTATTGGTGAATTTTTTCCTGAGTAAATTGGGTAAAAAGCTCGGCAAGGAACTGCGCGGCGTTTCTCAAGGGGGAATGGAAAAGCTTGTCACTTATCCATGGCCGGGAAATATTCGTGAGCTTCAAAATGTTGTTGAGCGCGCTGTAATTATCGCCAGCGGACCGGTCGTGGGAATCGGCGAATCCTTCTTGACGCGCTCAGGCGCTGCCGAATCACCGGCGCCAGTGGATACGCTCGAGAGCGTCGAACGCAATTACATTACGCGCGCGTTGAACAATACCAACTGGGTAATTCACGGAAAAAAAGGGGCTGCCGAGATCCTCGGCATCAATCCCAGTACACTACGCTCGCGCATGGCGAAACTCGGTATCGTTAGACCGTCATAATGAGCAGGATCGCAGTTCTTTATCTGCAAGCCAGTTCCTCATAAGGGCGAAATAACCTGATGTCTTTCTTTCCTAACGTGAACTGCTGCCGGCCAGCTTTTTGAACTCGTCCACGGCCGTCGGCTCGCTAGCGACAATGAGCAGTTGGTCTCCATTTTTGAGGCGGGTTGCGCCCCGAGGAAGATGAATCTCCTTCCCTCGGATGACGGCGACCGCGAGTAACTCAGGAAACTGATCGAACACTTCTGCTATACTTCGACCATCCAGTCGGGATCCTTCAGCGAGCGACACCGTCAGCAAGTTGCCTCGTTTTCCGTGAATTGGGATAGGAGTTCCGTGCCGAAGCAGTGACGCCAAGTTGGGCAACGTAACGTTTTGAAGGTTGACAAGCGGACCGCGCTCGAGAACAGCAAAAGTTGCCTTGAGCATGTCTTCCAGATGCGTTGGCGAATCGGTTCTCAATTCTACCTGGGCCTCGTACAGTCGTGGGTATTTGAAATTCGCCGAGACAGTTCTTTCCACCACGAATGCGATAGTCGTTGCGAGCATTGAAGGAACTATCAAGCCATAGCCGCCGGTCATTTCAGCAACCATGATCAATGCGGCAATCGGAACGCGCGCTGTGCCCGCGAATACCGCTGCCATACCGACCACCGAGAAGGCAGCCGTGCTAAAAATTGCACCGGGCAACAGCTGATCCATTACGAACGCGACCCAGGCGCCGGTCATTGCGCCGATATAAACATTCGGTCCAAAGACACCGCCCGATCCGCCGGAAGATATCGTGAGCGACATCGCAATGATTTTCGCCAGTGCGAGCAGGATAAGCGACCAGCCCACATAGCCGCCGGTCATCGATTTCTGGACCCAGCCGTATCCAGTGGAGATGGTTTCCGGAACGATCAATGCGAATAGCCCCATTAAAAGCCCACCAATGGCAGGCTTCACGTGGTTCGGAATCTTGAGCGCGCGAAACGCGTCACGAATCCCATAAAAGATCGCCGGCTCAATTGCCCCGATAATGCCAGCCACAATCCCTAGCACCACGTAGCCGACAAGCGCGATAGGTTCTGTGAAATGAATGGTTTGCGGAAGTAAGAAAATCGGTGACCAGCCAACGAATAAGCCATTGACGGCATATGCGATGACGGATGCTATGACGGTGTAAATTAACGCCTCCGTTTCGAATGCCATACCCGAATAGAGAATCTCGACCGAAAAGATAGCCATGCCGAGAGGCGATCTGAATATTGCAGCCAGTCCCGCAGCCATTCCTGCAAGGACCAGAACGCGTCGATTCTCGTCCGGCAAACGCATAATATCGGCGAGCATCGAACCTACGCCGACGCTGATTTGCGCAGTGGGTCCCTCACGTCCAGCGGCGCCGCCTGATCCAATGGTAATTGCGGACGAAAAAACTTTTATCAAGGGAACGATGGGTCTGACTTTCCCAGCTTTGAAATGAAACGCTTCAACCGCCGCATCAGTGCCGTGGCCCTCAGCTTCAGGAGCGAATGTATAGACCAACAATCCTGAAAGAAGGCCGCCTAGAGTGGTCGTAAGAGGTATTAGCCAGAGGCCGTACGGACCCATGGACGGCTCTGGGTTCAACGTTCCCGGCTCAGGTGGCTGATAGCCGGCAATGCCGACCAAGAACAAACGCTCTGCGATATTCAGAATGCCAACAAATAACTGCGCTCCCAAGCCACCAACAATCCCGATCAAAGCTGAATAGAGAAGAAGGCGATATTCCTTCCATCGTCCGCGTACTCGTGCCACTGTTTCCGATGGCTCGGTTTCATCCATACGACAATTGTTATCTTATTGAGGCCCAAAAAACAGGAAGGCGCGAGTATCTACGCGTCGTACGGAGCCATTGTATACAGCGACTTGGCAAGTGAAGCCCTAGTCCGCACGATTTAGCGGCAAAGGAGGCTCGGTACGGCAAGAGGACTAAAAATCCTGTGCCTGTCGAAATTATTTCTCGTTTAGCAGCCTATGGCAGCGCGGCAGGATAACCGACACTGAAGGGTTCGATTCGTAATCTGTCGAATTTGTGGTGACCGACGCCGCGTAGGAAAGTTTTTGCGCGCCTGCTTACGAAGGCTGGTCTAGCGAAACGCAATCTCCATTTCCTCCGTCATACATTTGCGAGTTTGCTCATACAGCAAGGGGAGAGCCTTGCGTATATAAAGGAGCAGATGGGGCACTCGTCAATCGACATTACCGTCGATATCTATGGCCATCTAGTCTCCGGCGGGAGCCGTCAGGCTGTAGACAAGATTTGACGACGCCTCCAAAATTCCTGACCAGTTTTGTCTGGAAACAAAATGGAAACATTTTGGCGAAATAAGGCTCGGGAACAGAAAGCGGCTTTGCAAGTACCTGAAAAAGGAATAGCCACCCGGCGGATTCGAACCGCCGAGCTAGTGATTACGCTCATTATTTCTGCTGCGATAACTCCGCCCAGATCGCGTGCAAAGACACACCGGGAGATTGAGTCACCACGGCGGTGCACTGGCATCCTCAATATTCGCGCAAAAGCCGACCTAGATTGGTCAGCTTGTCTTCGATCCCTGCCATTCTAAGCGCCTGCCACAGGCCTGCCTGGTTGCTGGTGACGACAGGAAGGCCGAACTCTTTCTCCACAGGTTCTATTGCTTCAAAGGTCCGGAGATTGCCGCAGGAAATAAGAATGCCGTCGGCGCCAGGTGCCGCATTCGCAACGTCGCGCGCGAAGCGTTCAGTCTCGTCGGGCATGACCTTTCCCATGTCGATGCTGCGCTTGATCCCCATGCCGCGAATTCCCGCGATGGCAAAGCCGGATTTTTCCAGCACGTCGGCGAAGCGGGCATCGATATCCGCTAGATACGATGTCGCCACCACCGGTGCTTTGATCCCTAGAATCCTGAGCGCCTGGACGACAGCAGTGAGCGAGGTGGTTGCCTTGATGCCGGTGGCGGCGCTAATGCGCCGACAGAGCTCCTGGTCGTGGCCGAAACCGCGGAAAAACGCAATGGCGGTGCCCGCCTGAAGGATGACATCGACCTCCGCCGACGCGAGCTCTAGCGCGGCGCGCTCCACCTGCTTCACGGTTTCTGCCAATCCCTCGACCGTGACCTCGTGAATCAGCGTGCGGGTTTCGACCAGGCACACGCCCTCCGGCATGACACGCCGCCACTCCTCGCACCCGACCGTTTCCGGGGAAGGCGAAATACGGCCTATCTTTGCGCGCGAGCCGTACATTGTTACGGCAAGAGAAGGATTTTTCCGGTGGAGCGGCGCGATTCGATCTCGCGATGGGCATCGTCCGCCGCTGCGAGAGAAAACTTTTTGCAAATGCGCACATCGAGTTTGTCGGCTTCGATCCAGCGAAAGAGATCGCCAGCACGCCAGGAGACATCGGCCCGGGTTGTAACATTATGGGTGAGACTCGGACGGGCAAGCGAGAGTGAACCCTTAGCGTTCAGCACCGCCGTATCGAACGGCGGCACCGGACCGCTTGCCTGACCGAAGATGACGAGCATCCCGAGCGGCGCAAGCGAATCCATGCTTTTTTCATAAGTTTCTTTTCCAACTGAATCGTAGACGACGTCAACGCCTCTGCCGTCAGTCAGCTTCTTCACTTCCACGGCGAAATCCTGCCGCGTGTAATCAATCGTCGCATCGGCACCCGCGCGCCGTGCCAGCTCTGCCTTTTCCTCGGTCGATACCGTGCCGATAATCCGGCCGCCGAGCATCTTGGCGATCTGCACGAGCAAGAGACCCGTCCCGCCTGCGGCGGCATGGATGAGTACCGTATTGTTCGGCTTTACTGGATAAGTGCTGTGGGTCAGATAATGGGCTGTCATCCCTTGCAGCATGACGGCTGCCGCGGTGGAGAAACCAACAGAGGGAGGTAGTTTGAACAAATGCCAGTCCGGCACGCTGTAAAGCTCGGCGTAGGAGCCGTAACCGTTGGAGATGCCGTAGGCCACCCGATCACCGATTTTCACACTGTCCACCTCAGAACCTACAGCTACAACCGTTCCTGCCGCTTCAGCGCCGGGAACGTACGGCACCGGCCGACGATGATGTCCGCCCCAGTGAAATCCCGAGCGATAGTAGACATCGAGAAAATTAACTCCGGCTGCTTCGATCCTGACCAGGGCTTCGTCCTTTGAAGGTTGTGGATCGGAAATCTCCTCATAACGTAGCACTTCCGGTGCGCCGAGTTCGTGGACGCAAATCGCCTTCACGGTTGCGGTTGAAATCAGCTGTCGAGGATCGCGATGACACGCGCCGGCGCCGACTCGGTTTTCCATTTTGCCGGCAGCGCAATGACCTTCGCGGTGGGACCGATCTGATCGAGGTTGATCAGATTTTCGATCTGAAAAGTTACCCTAGGCAAAATCGTTCGATGCACGCGCATGGCGCTGCCGAGGATTTCATCGGCTTTTTGATAGTCGGCGCCCTTTTCTTCCTGGGCAAAGTCGTAGCCGACGACCGATGGCTTTTTGGAAACCACCCACTCCGCCGCTTCTTTGGTAAGGCACGGGGAATCGTTCCACCAGTTGGGATCCGTCGTGTCGTGACCCTTGGGCCAGTCCGTCCGAAGGAGCAACATGCTGCTCTCGGGGATTTCGATGCCTTGTTCCTTCAGCTTCCTTTCCGCTTCGTCCA
>Ga0075424_100000712_pt1 | contig 26848 bp, 22 predicted proteins | sample SoiMethybrSBSTD3_FD_75301 | JGI IMG/M metagenome (GOLD analysis project Ga0075424, IMG submission 75301) | Bulk soil microbial communities from a Populus tree surrounding site in Tennessee, USA - Soil MetaG P. TD hybrid SBSTD3 | ecosystem: Environmental > Terrestrial > Soil > Tree plantation... | reverse complement strand
GGAGCCGGGGAGCCGGGGAGCCGGGGAGCCGGGGAGCCGGGCCCGAACCGTTGCATAGAGGGCTGAGCCAGGTGAAGGAGCCGGACATGGGGCGTACGATCAAGGTCGCGGCGGCGCAGACCGGCCCCGTGCTCGGCGAGGACATGAGGTCAGGCGTCGAGGTCGCGTGCCGTTTCGTCAAGGAAGCTGCGTCGCAGGGAAGCGACATCATCTGTTTTTCAGAGCTGTTTTTGACCCCATTCTTTCCCAATCAGTTGCGATCGGACTACGAGCACTTCTTCCTCCAGTTGCCAAATCCGGTCACCGATCCGCTTGTCGAGACCGCGCGTCGCTGCAATATCGCACTCATCCTTCCGTTCGCGGAGAAGGCCGGCCAGCACTATTATAACTCGGCCGCCGTGTTCGATCGCGCGGGGCGCCACGTCGGCACTTACCGCAAAACCCATATCCCAGCCATTCTTCCCTCCGATGCAAAGGGTGGCACGGGATCCTACGAGAAGTTCTATTTTACACCAGGCGACGGGCTGCCGATCTTTGAGACGGAGGGGGTGCGCTTCGGGATCCAGATTTGCTACGACCGGAAGTTTCCCGAGGGTTCGCGTGCATTGGCCGTGCAGGGAGCACAGATCATTTTCATGCCCATCTGCGCCGCGACCTACGGCGAGACGACGCTCCGCGAAGACACGTGGGAGCTCCCATTGCGATGCCGTGCCTACGAGAGCGGCGTCTTCGTCATTGCCGTCAATCGGGCGGGCAATGAAAATGGCCGTCGACACATCGGCAAGAGCATGATTGTCAATCCCGTTGGCGCCTCCGTGGTGGCTCTGGCAGGCGTCGATGACCCGCAGCTGCTGGTGCACGAACTCGACCTCGATCACGTCGCGGCGGCGCAGAAGAGTCTGCCCTGGTGGCGCGATCGCCGGCCAGATCTCTACAAACATCTCGTTTGACGGCCTAGGAAGTGGCAATGGTGCAGGCTGATCTGCGGACGACAGCTTCAAGGGGTGCATCCGATCAATCTGCCCTGGCGCGTATAGTGGCCGAGCAAGCACTTGCCATCCGCTTCGATGATATCCCCGCCGACGTGGTTGCGCTTGCCAAGATCCACTTCCGTGATCAGCTTGGCATTGGCCTCGTCGCGGCAACCCTACCCCGCAATCGCCCACTGGCGGCGGTTGCATCGCTATTTGGAACGGGAGGAAATTCGACAGCCATCGGCTGTGCAGCCCCGGTAACGCCTGCCGCGGCCGCGCTTCGCAACGGCGCGCTCATGCACTCCCTCGAATATGATGCCACCCATACCGCCTCGATCACGCACGCAGGCTCTGTGGTGGCGCCAGTGGCACTTGCCGTATGCGAGGAGATCGGCGGCTCCGGCGCTGAACTTCTGCGTGCCTTTGTCGTCGGCTGGGAAATGTTCGTGCGCTTAGGGCTCGCCGCGCCGGGCTCCTTCTCCAAGCGAGGATTTCAGTTCACCGCGGTGGGCGGACCCTTGGCCGGCGCACTCACTGCCGGCCTGTTGCTGGGGCTTGACCGCGATGAGATGACAAGTGCACTGGGCATCGCCGGGAGTCAGGCCAGCGGCGTAATGGAGTGCGTGCACGAGGGCGCGACAGTGAAACCCCTGCACGCTGGCTGGCCGGCTCATGCGGGGCTGCTCGCGGCACGGCTCGCCGAGGCGGGAATGACGGGTCCGTCGAGCATCCTCGAAGGCGCGGATGGCCTCTATGCCGTGTATGCAGGCGATTTGCGCGCACCGACGCGGCTGCGAGAGCACTTGAACACATTCGCTGACCGCTGGCATTTCCGCGAAGCGGCACTGAAGGCGCGCGCTTGCTGCCACTATATCCAGCCGTTTCTGGAATGCGTGGAAGGCTTGCTAGGTCGCGGTCTTGATCCCGAGACGATAGAGGCCATTCACTGTGAGGTACCGACTGGTGAGGAGACCTTGATTTGCGAACCCTGGATGGAAAAGGTGCGGCCGTCCACGGCCTATCAGGCGAAGTTTAGCCTGCCGTACGCTTTGGGTGCGCTGTTGGCAGATGGCGCTGTGACCGTTGCAACCTTTGAGGGCCCCGCGAGAGCACAGGTATGTGCGCGCGCAGATCTCGTGACGTGGTCGCCAATGGCGGATGGAGACTTTCCCAACCGCTACGGTGCGCGCGTCACAGTGACGACGCGATCCAACGACAGGGTTACAGCCGAGGTGGAGGATGTTCGCGGCACGCCGGGGCGGCCCTTTTCTGAAGGTGAGGCGCTTCGCAAGTTCTACGATTGCGCCGCGCCCGTGCTTTGCGACGCTGCGCCCGAGCGGCTTGCTGAGGCTGTCGATCAACTGCACCGCGCACAGGACCTCGCCGCGCTCACGAGCGCGCTTCGGAGCGTGCGTTGAGTAGGCCTGGCAGTCGCGTGGCGGCGGCGGACTGGCGAGGTGACCAATCATGGGGCCTAGATCGATATGGAGACGGTACTTGTCGGCGGCACGTTAATTGACGGGACGGGCTGCGAACCGCTTACCCGCGCCGGAATCGTCATGAGCGAAGGCAAGGTCCAGGCACTGGGACCCGTGGTTGGGCTCAGCTATGGTCGCGATGCCCGCGTCGTCGATGTCGAGGGGCTGACCATCATGCCGGGCCTGATCGACACCCACACGCACCTCACCTATCACGGCGACCAGCCCAACGTCTGGCAGCTCGAGTTTGAGGAGAGCGTTGAGCTCAACACTTTGAAAGCAGCGCGCAACGCGGCGCACATTCTGCAAACTGGTTTTACCTCCATCGGCGATGGCGGTTGCCGCGGATACATCGGGCCGGCGATTCGCGACGGCGTGGCAAAAGGGATCATTCCTGGTCCCCATGTGGTGGCGGCGGGACCCATCCTGACCGGTTCGGCGGGCCTGCTGGACAGCATGCCCGTGTGGATCCGCATGGAAAGCGATCAGGCGCTCGCAATGACGGTCAATGGCGTCGATGAGGTGCGCCGCGCGGTGCGGGCTCAGGTCAAGGGTGGTGTCGACTGGATCAAGGTCTCGGCCAGCGGTGTAGCGGGCTCGCGCTTTGCGACCGCCGAGACCGAGGACTTGAGCGCGGACGAGATCGCTGCGGCGGTGTCGGAAGCGCGCAAGTACGGCAAGCCCGTGCATGCACATGCCCACTCGCGAGAGGGGGTACGCGCGGCCGTCGAGGCGGGGGTGCTTTCGCTGCATTCGGGCGAGTTTGTCGACGAGGAGCTCCTGCTTCTCATGCGCAAAAAGGGCATCATCTTCAGTCCCACGGTCGCCTGGCTACACGCGCGCTGCCTGCCCGGTTACGTGCTCGCCGCGAACCCCGCCTTCGTGCAAGAAGCGTGGCGGGCCTACGCAGCTGCCAAAGTATCGATCGTCAGGGCGCGAGAGCTAGGCGTGAAGATGGCGATGGGTTCGGACGCCTCACACCGCTTCCACCACGTCCCCGATGGAGCTCTCGAGCTTGAGTATTATCAGGAGCTGGGGTGGTCGGCCCTGGAGGTGATCACGGCGGCTACCAAGACCGCAGCCGAGGCTATCAATCGCGGGGCAATGCTGGGCACCCTCGCTCCTGGCAGGGTCGCGGACATCCTCGTCGTTGCGGGACCTGTCTGCGAGGATGTGCGCGTGCTTCGCGACAAGCGCAACATCAAGCGAATGTTCCAGGGAGGACGTGAGGTGGCGCTTGCACCAGACCGCGGCATTTTCGGCACCGATTTCAGGGTCGTCGAATGGCTGGATGAACCTTTGGGCCGGAGCGATCCTCGCCCTCGCGTCGATGCGGTCAACCCATGAAGGAAGCCGATCGCGACGCTCTCATCGCCGGCGAACTTGCGGCCGCTTTTGTCGACGCGCGATTGATCGACGGGATCGCCGACGAGCCAGTCGACCGGGGCTTTGTCAGAGTACGTGAGGGTCGGATTGCCGAAACCGGTCCGATGTCGGCCTATCGCAAGTCCGGTGGTAACGAGCGCATCGTCGACCTCGCCGGACAGACCCTTCTGCCCGGGCTCATCGACTGCCACGTACATTTCGTCTACAGCGGCTTCCGCAGCCTCGAGGAGATCGATCGCTGTCCGGTCGAAACTGCGGCGATCAATGCCATCGTGAATGCCGGGCTGATGCTCGACGCAGGCTACACCACTGTGCGCGACGTCGGCACGATCGGCAACGTAGCCGTTGCCGTCCGTGATGCCATTGTGGCAGGCAAGGTGCGCGGCCCCCGCGTGATCGCGTCGGGCCAAATCATCGGCCCGACCAGCGGCATGGTCGACACGCTTCCCAGTCACTGGAGTGCATCGAGCGGGCTCGGTGTCTGCGTCGACGGTCCCGCGGCGATTGTCAAGGAGGTTCGCCGACAGATCAAGAATGGCGTCGATAATGTCAAGCTTGGCGCGAGCGGCGTCGAAGTCGGCGGCTATGCCTACACCTGGATGACGACGTTGAGCGCTGAGGAAATCACCGCAGCGGTCGCCGAGGCGCATCGATGGGGCCGCACGGTGGCAATCCACTGCCAGTCCTTCGATGCGGCGAAGTTTGCGTTGCGCGCCGGGGCCGATACGATCGAACACGGCACGCGCCTCGACGATGAAGCGTTGGAGCTCTTTGCCAAGTCGCGCACCGCTCTAGTACCCACTCTCTCGACCCTGTTCAGCGTGCTCGAGCTTGGAGAGACCCTCAACCTCATGCCCAAGCAACGCGAGGAGATGGCGGTCAATAAGGATCACTGGCTATCCGCGGTGGCGCGTGCGCGGGAGCTTAAGATCCCCATCGCTGCTGGTTCCGACATCGGCAACCGCTATCCGCACGGCAGGAACGCGCGGGAAATCGAGTTCCTGGTTCGTGCAGGATTGTCGCCCGTTGAGGCGCTCAAGGCGGCGACAGGTACGGCCGCACGCATTCTGGGGAAACAGGGCACCATCGGTGCGCTTACCCCCGGCGCCTACGCCGATCTCCTGGTCGTGGACGGTAATCCACTGCAAGACGTGTGCGTGCTGGGCGACCGCGAGCGCATTCGCCTGGTGATGCTGGAGGGCCGAGCCGTCGCGGGCCGCGAGGTTGCGCCTGCGCATGGCCCAAAATCGCCGGCGCCGTTCCCCATCACGCTTTGGCAGCGCCGCGAACCAGCGGCCCGCTAGTGGCGCAAGTGCGACGATCAGGCAGGCAGCCCGGTGCCGTCGCCGCGCGGGGGGCAGGAGGAGGCTCAGGTCGGTGCCTTGGTGGACGAGATGCTGCGGCGCAGGTATCGCCCATGGCCGATCGCATCGGCACACAATTGCCCATCGCGGTAAACAAATCGGCCACGCACCATGCTGTGGATGACCCTCCCCTTGAAGTGCCATCCGTCATAGATCGAGAAACCCGCATCAGAGTGCATGCTGGCACCATCCGCAATCCATTCCCGATCGAGATCGACGATGGCGAAATCGGCCTCCCGGCCGATGGCGATGCAGCCCTTGGTTTGACAGCCCATCACGCGGGCAGGGTTCTGGCTGAGGACGCGGGCAAGGAGAGGCAACGACAGGCCACGCTTGTGATAACCTTCGCTGAGCATCACAGGCAGAAGTGTTTGGAGGCCGGGGAAGCCAGGCGAGGCTTTCCAGATGCCGCCAGCCTTTGCCGCAACCTGCCGGTGCACGTGATCGGTGGCGACGACGTCGATCTTACCGTCTTTCAGCGCCGCCCATAGCGCCTCGGTATCGCTCGCATGCCGGATCGGGGGGCCCACCTTGCCAATATCGCCACCCGTCCAGTCGAGCGTATGCGTGAGGTAGTGCGCGCAAGTCTCAATGGTCAGGTCGGTCCCGAGTTTGACTTGCGCCAGCGCGGCGTCGAGCGCCTCTGCGGAGGTGCAGTGCACCAGGTAGACGGGAGCTCCGGCCTGACGGGCAAGCGTGGCTACGCGATGGATTGCCTCAGCTTCGACAAATGGTGGTCGGGAATTGTTCCAGGCGGCCAAGCCTCCTTTGCCCTCGGGGTCGGCTGCCATGAGGCGGCGACCCAGGATCGAGGCGACCTCGATGTTTTCGCAGTGGGGGCAAAGAATACCCTGACATTTGGCGACCGCTTCCGCCAGGCGGAACAAAAAACCGTCGTCGATATCGGGCAAGCCGATGCGCAGTCCTTCGCCACCGCGGCTGTACATGAAGACTTTGAAGGATGGAATCCCGTACGCCTTCGCGCAGGTCGCTACCCCGGCCAGTTGTTCTTCGGTGGAAATGACGAGGTGCAAACCAAAATCGACGCGGCTCCCAGCTGCGGTGACGGCGCAAATCTCGTCTATCAGGACCGGCTCGAATGCGCTGCTAGAAATAACGTAGGACAAGAAGGTGGTCACGCCGCCGGCCGCGGCGGCCGCCGATTCAGTTTGCGCATCGCCGGCAGTCCGTGGCCGTCTTATATCGGCGCCATGTCCGAGATGGATATGCGCATCGACGACTCCCGGCAAGATCAGAAGACCATTTAGGTTGACCACAGCCTCTCCCATCAACGTTCCCGGGGCGGCGATGGCGGCGATGTGATCGCCGGCAATACCAATATCGGCCTCAACGATGGCCTCATCCGAGAGGACCGCCTTGGCACCCCTCAGTACCGTATCGAGCACGCGCACAGCCACCTCTCCCTCACTTTGCTCTGGTCCATGCTTGAGATCTCGCGGCGCCCATCGACGCAATCAGCGGCGCGAGCTCGCGCATGATGACATCGCGCGGTGCGACCTCCGGGGCGGCCGGAATGGCCAGGATCACCTCGTCGATGCCGCAGCCTGCTAGAGCCCTCGCTTGTTGCGCAATCGCCGCGTACCCGCCGCAGAAGGCAAAGCGGCTTACGAGCTCGTCCGGGATGAGGCGCGCAAAATCGGCTTGCGCGCTCCCATGCTGGCGAAAGTCATAGGCTTGTTTGACTTTGACTGCGACCTGCCGCGTGAGGTCATCGACCTGGCCCGGGATGTTGCGCAAGATGGCGCGTGCAACATTGAACTTCACGACCTGAGGGTCGGAATGGCACGCGGCCCAGAGAGCGATCTTTACGCTTCCCTCTTCGCGCGCCGCAGCGCGCCTGCCTTCACCCACGATGCGTACCGCCTCACGGATGAGCTCGGGCGCGATGCCGTTCATCAAGATGACTCCGTCGGCGATCCTCCCCGCCAGCTCCAGCATCCTTGGACCCGTCGCCGCAACATAGATCGGCACGGGAGGTCCGAAATGGCTGAGTTGGGCCGTCTTGCCTTCGCCCAATGAGGCCACTTCGCCGGCAAGCAGCTGGCGGCAGAGCGCCACGGTGTTGGCCAGGACTGGCATCTTGGCGGCCTCGAGGTTCATCGACTTGAGTGCACTGTCGCCCACGCTGATGCCAAGGGAGGCTCGCCCTCCGCTCAGCTCGGCGAGCGTGGAGAATGCCGCAGCCGTTACCGTGGGGTGACGCGTCAGAGGATTTGTGACGGCGGTGCCCAAACGGATCCTACGCGTCGAAACCGCAAGTGCACCAAGGAGCGTATAAACCTCGTGGAATAACAGATGCGAGTCGAGAACCCAAAGCGCCCAATAGCCCATAGCATCCGCAAGTTTGGCGCTCGCGATGATGTCGGCGGGCGTTTCGTTAGGGTAGATTCCAACGCTGATCTTCACTCCAGCACATCCCTGCAATGTACCATTCGCGCCCCGTCGAACCCCTGAGAGATACACGCCTTCGATTCTCTCAGCCGGATGAAGCGCTCCGGTCCAGTTGGCGCTGTCGCTCGTGGGCCCCGGGCTGCGGGTGCAGCCACTCGCCCCTCCAGTGTGGGGCTTCGATCGACGTGCTCGGCACGATGCCGCAGGCGTCCGTCTGGGTCAACGGCGAGGCTAAGCCTCCGACATCGTGGCAAATCCCCTAGGGAAAACCGGAGTCTTTAGGCGAAAATCTCGCCAAGTGCAGAAATCGTCTCCAGCGCCCTGGATTGCTCGAGAAGGGGCCATTGCACGCGCATGATGAAATGATTTACGCCGAGCAAAGCGTGATAGCGCTCTATTTCGTCCTTTACAAACGCTTTGTCCCCAATAATGAAACGGTCTTTGACAAACTCTTCGAAGGGTTGCGCGAACGATTCTGCACCCTTCGACTGCTTGTCCAGACCCCAGGACGAATAGGCCGCGTATTTATATTGGAGCGCGGCCTTGCATTCTTCGAGCGCCCTGGCGTGGCTCGACCCTACATAGCACTCCCGCGTAATCGGCGCTTCTGCCGGAAACTCCTTCCCGGCGTCTGCCAGCAGCTTTCGGTACATGGCCATTTGCGGCACGAGCACACTAAGATGTGCGAAGTTTGTGATCAGCCACGCATCTCCAAGCTGAGCCGCTCGTCTCACCGCAGCATCCACCACCGCGGCAAGCCAGATCGGCGGTCCTCCCTTGCGCTGCGGTTTCAGACCGATGCCGAGGTCGTCAATCCGGAATATTCTGCCATTGTACGTAATCCTGCCATCGCACCACAGCCTGCGCATGATTTCGATGCTTTCATTCATGCGCAGTGCGCGCTCGTTGAGCGGCACGTTGAAGGTCTGGAACTCGGCGTCGCGATAACCAACGCCAACGCCGAGCACGTAACGCCCGCCCGATAAGAGATCGAGCGTTGCTGCGTCCTCGGCAACATGCACGGGGTGCAGCAGTGGCATGATCAGGATGTTCGTCCCAATCGTCATGCCCTCGGCGTCTCGCAGAAGATAAGACAGCAACGGCACAGGCGCGAGCATCTGCACTGGATGCGTGAGATAGTGGTGCGGAACCCAAAGCGAGGCAAAGCCGCTTTGCCGCGCCAAGCGCACTTGTTCGCCCATGTCCTTGAGTGCCACAGCGACATTGGCGTCCGGCGGAAACTGCGTGCCGATATAGAGCCCAACCTTATGCATTGTCACCACCTCTCACCTTCATTGCGGGGCCGCCCCCATCATTCGGGGGAAGCCTGGCCGATGGTCAACCGTCGGCAGGCCTCCTTGCGCCCAGCCGGAATGCTCACCCATGCGTCCGAACCAACTCAGAAACGTTGAAGCGAGCCACGGTCGACGCAGGCTTACCATTGGGTGTGAGCTCATTGGTTAGCAAGCTCGAAGGCGGTTTCTGCGAGGATGCGAGCTCCGGCAGCGGCGTCTGTGGGCGTGATGCTCTCGGCCTCATTGTGGCTGATACCGTCCTTGCAGGGGATAAAGATCATCCCCGTCGGGCAGAAGTAGTGGAGATAGCGCGCGTCATGTCCGGCGGGTGACTGCAATCGCATGTGTGAGATGCGCAACCGCTCGGCGATTGTTACAATGCGCGAGCACATCTCTTCCGGAAATTGCAGGGGAGCATCGTAAAGAAGTTCCCGGATTGCAACCGCGCACTTGCCGCGGTTCGCCTCGCATATGCCGGGGATCATGTTGCCTAGCCTCTCGATGACATGGGCATTGTCATGTCTTAGGTCGATTGAAAAGTGCACCTTACCGGGCACGACCGACGGAACGTTTGGGGCTACCTCGAACATTCCAATTGTGAAACGCACGGTGTCGGCTTCATCCCACATCGCTTTCTGTAGAGCGTCGACAACGGCGACCGCGCTGGTCAGAGCATCGCGACGGTAGCGGCGTGGCGTTGTGCCAGCATGGCTCTCCTCGCCGATGATTTCGACGCGGAAGGTGCGCTTGCCCTGGATCCCAGTGACGATGCCCGCGGTACAGCCTTGTTGCTCAAGGGTTTTGCCCTGCTCAATGTGAGCCTCCAGAAAGCCCGCGATCGGGAACCCCAAAGGGCGACGCGGAAGGTCCCTTTCCGCATCGAGAACGAACCTGAGAGCGGTCTCCACCGTGCAGCCGGCGCGATCTTGCAGGGGCAAGATGTCTGCAAGCTTTCGCCTAGCGGTGAACAGCGCGGAGCCCATCATGCCCGGGGCGAAGCGGGAGCCCTCTTCGTTCATCCACGCGACGACTTCAATCGCCCGGCGTGGTCGGTCGCCATGCTGGGATATCGCATGTACCGCCTCCAGCGCGGCCAGCACCCCATAAGCACCATCGAACTTCCCGCCGGTAGGCTGGCTGTCGATATGCGACCCGATCAACAGGGGCGGGAGTCGAGGCTCGCGGCCTTCAAGGGCCAGGAATAGGTTTGCTGCGGCATCGACGGACGGTTTGAGCCCGATGCTCGTTGCCCATGAAAGCAACGCGGCCCGGGCCTGGACCTCTTCGTTGGAGAGAGCCAGTCGACAAACCCCGCCCTTGCTCGTTGCGCCGAATTTGGCAAGATCCATCAGACGCTGCCAAAGGCGGACCTCATCGATCTCTTGAGCGATCCCAGCGATCATTTCTGCTTCCTTCCTTGCTCTCAACCTTTGCGCGCCCCAGAGCGGTCCGCGAAGCTCGATGATGGATTTTCCCGACCGGGACACCCACCTTCTCCTTGTCCATCCTGATCGCGCCGGCCAGAGCTGGGCATAGCGAGCAATCTGCACGAGTTTCTTGTGGTTGCAGTTGCCGGAGGCGCGCTGGCAGACTCATGGCGGCAGGCATGGTGTCAGGCGAGGCCGCACGGGCGACCTCGCTTCCTGGCGCCGGCGATCGGTTCCACTCCATGCCGTCAGGGGCGCTGGGTGTTGTCCAGGACGAGCAGCGCCCGCTCAGATGTTCGGGTTCCATTGCACCGGGATTACCCGATACCCAGAGCCGTCCTTCTCGACGTGCCCCAGTCCCGGGAATGGATAGTGGAAGCCCTGAACCAACAGCTTCTCGGCGACCACCATGTCGTAGACTGCCCTGCGCGTGGCCTCCGCTTGCTTCGGGTCCTGGTCAAAAAACGCATGCCAGCCTGGATTGCGCGCGAACAGATCCGGATGGTTGGTCACGTCGGACTGTAGGTAAACTTTGTCCGAACCGGACGCGAGCACATACGAAGTATGCCCTGGAGTGTGGCCGACGGTTGCGACAGCGGTGATTCCAGAAATCAGCTCCTTGTTCCATTCATAGGGCGTCACTCTATTGTTGAGGCCAGCCTCGAACACTCGCCGATTGTTCTTGAAGAGATCCGCCATGCGTCCTGCAGCTGCACGGCTCATTTCGCCATCGTCAGACCAGAATTTCCACTCGGCTGCTGGCACAAGGATTTCCGCATTCGGAAATGCGGGCTGTCCATCGGCGGCGAGCAATCCGTTGACGTGGTCGCCATGGAAGTGAGAGATGATCACCATATCAACCATTTTGGCATCAATACCGGCTGCGGCGAGGTTGTGAATGAAGAGCCCGACGGCGCCTTTCGAGTTAACGAATTCTCCCGGTCCATTGCCAGTATCAATCACCACCAGCTTGTTTCCCGTATTGATAACTACGGGCGCGAAATGGATGGTCATCTTGTCTCGCGGCATGTAGGCGCTCTCGAGCGCCGCATTGACATCTTCCTTTTTGGCATTGATCACGAAGGTGTCGGACAAGGGGAAAGTTCTGGCACCATCGGATACGACCGTTACCTCCATGGTACCTATTCTGTACCGATAGACGCTCGCAGCCTGCTTTCCGGCAACGGGCGCTGCAGCGCGGGCAGGCGTGCCATCGCCGAGCCCGATCAGAGCGGTCCCTGCAAGCCCTCCAGTGAGCACACTTCGACGCGTGAAGTCGGTCATGGCGTTTCTCCCGGGTTCTTTGCATGTGTGAAGCCAGTAAGCTGATAGTGGTAAAGTATCATCGCGCTCCCTACCGAAAACAATGCGCCCGTTGCAAGGGCCGCCTTACGCGCCCTGGCGAGAGTACCCGACGCTCGTCCTCCGGCGCCTATTGGATCTGAGACCAACGCCCTCTTTGTTGCACTGGAGCTTACGCAACGATGCTCGGCCCGCCGGGTGGAATACGCAAGTCGTTCAAGCCGGCGCTCCAAAAGCATGGGCTTGGGAGGTCAAAGACCTGGCATTGCCGCGACAACAGGCCATGAGCGACGGCCTGCGGGGACCGTGGCCTCCTCGGTTGCAAATCGCCGGCGCGCCCCAGAACGCGCGCGTTGCACCGGCGCAGCGTCTACCAGGTGCTGAACTAGCCGCCCAGCATGAAGCGCCCCCTTCCGCCTTGTGAGCGTCAGATCGTCAGGGCTACAACAATCGAAACGCGGTCCGCGCCAACGTCCGCAGGAGATAGAATTCTACATCGCCGAATTGCTCTCGATACCTTCCAAACGTACGGAGACGCGCCTGCTTGAGCTGTTCTTCAATGCGATCTTGATCGACGGGAGACGGCGGCTTTTTGCGTCCGGGTTCGAGCCGAATTGGCGCAGATACGGCGTGATGACCATGCTGACGACCGAGGTCATGCAGTGGGCGTTGCAGTCGAACTATGAGGTCGTCAACCTTTCCTGTGGGCACGACAGAGGTAAATCGCGCTGGCGCCCCTCGGAAATCACCTTCACGCACGTTGTCGAAAAGTCGCCTGGCCTGCGCGGGCGTTTGGCGATGCGGTCCTACCGCGCACTCGACGATGCTCGCCATCTAAGCGCGTGGCTGCGTGGCTACCGATCCGGCAAAAGCAGCAATGGCAGCGTGACATCGGATTGAGCGCAGGCGACGACCGCGCGGAGATGAGCCTCGTCGATGCCAACCCGAGCCGGCAACCGACCGCCTTTCGACTTTCCAAATCACTGAGCATTTTCTAGCGATCCCTTTCGGCAATCATGCGCAGGAGTATATTTCGGAGTATGTCCGATAGTTGAATGGTTGCCGTCAAATCGCCCTGACATAGCCCCTCCAAGGCCCACTCCCTTTCGAGAATGGTCCGCACTCGAGGCGAGCGGGGGGTCGCTATCGCAGTTCATCGGCCCGCGATGCTCTTCGATCGGCGTCGCGGCCGAAAGGAGCAGAGGGGGAGCGGATGGCCCGCAAGCTTTCCATTACCGCAAACAATGCGACCTTCAGCGCCTACCCTGGACAAATATTGTTGGACGCGGCCCTCGATCAGGGGATCGACATACCCCACGATTGCCGCGCGGGGCAGTGCGGCACGTGCCTGGTGCGCATGAAGCGCGGCGAATTGCTCGGTGGCGAGAGCGCGCAACGCGGGATCTTTCACGCCTGCCAGGCGCGTGTCTTATCGAACGTGGAAATCACTTACGACACGGTGCCGAGGGTCGAGAGGGTTTATGGCTTGCTCGCAGGGATCGAGCGTCTCGCCCCGGATGTGCGAGGTTTGTGCATCAAAACCAGGGTTTCGATGCGCCATCGGCCGGGGCAATACTACCGTGTCAAATTTCGGGGTTATCCGGCTCGCTGTTTCAGCCCAACGCCGCCGTTCGTGGGACGCGACGACCTGAAGACCGTGCGATTTCACGTAAAGCTAGTGCAGGATGGCAAGGTCACGTCGCGACTGGAAACGAGCATCCAGCCAGGGCATAAAGTGATCCTAGAAGGTCCCTTTGGGTCAGCCTTCTTCAGGCCTCGGGAGGGTCAGCGACGCGTCTTGGTCGCGAGCGGCACGGGCTTTGCACCGATCTGGGCGATTGCCAAGGCATCCCTGCGCCGACAGCCCCATGTTCCACTCCTGCTGTTGGCGGGATCGCGGCGGCTCAGTTCCCTCTACGCCGCCCCAGCCCTATGCCGCTTGGCGTCCTACCCAGCGGCTGATTTCATCGCGACCACCGAAGATGCGCAATTGGCATCGGAAATCATTCGCCCCGGCACTCCCGCCGACCATCTGCCAGCGTTGTTCCCCACGGACGCCGTCTACGCGGCTGGTTCCCCCAAGCTGGTGCAAGCCGTAGGGCAGGCCGCAGCGCGAGCAGGAGCTGCGTTTTTTGCCGATGCGTTCGTGCCGAGCGGTGGTCCCCGTGATTCATGGCTTGCCGGTCGGCTCGCGAAGATCTCTCTGGCGGGACTAACAGAACGGCTGTGGGCATGGTCGCTTGCAGGCAGATCCGGGCAGCAGTTGGGGATGAAGACGTGCGAATTGCGCGGTGGACTGGGCGTCCTCGAGGATGCGGGGATCGATAAGGGAGGCAAGCCGAGAAGCGCTTTTTCTGGCGCCATGTCGCGTGAGCCGGGCCGGTTAGGGTTCCCGGAACGTGCGCGATAGCTGATCGGTGAGCGGCTTGAAAAGATAGCTGAGCATGGTCCGGCTTGCTGTTTCCAAGAAGATCTCAGCGGGCATCCCTGGAATAAGCCGAAGGCTCCCCAAGCGACGCACTTCATCGGCCGGCAGCGCAATCCTCACGCTATAGTACGTGGCGCCCGATTGTGCGTCGTGTACGACGTCGGCAGAGACGAGCTCCACAATTCCCGTAAGCTCTGGGGTCGTCCGCTGATTAAGGCTGGACATGCGCACATGCGCCGCCTGCCCGACATGGACCTGATCGACCTTGTCGGCAGCCAAATGCGCTTCAATCGCCAACGTATCGTCGTCTGGCACGACGAGCATCAGAACCTCCGCCGGTGTGACGACACCACCAACGGTGTGCAGCGTTAGTTCGTGAATCGTCCCCGCGGTAGGTGCGCGGATGATGGTGCGGGTCATCTGGTCGCGAGCGGCGAGGTTACGTTCAACCAGCTCGCCCTCCTTGGCTTCGGCTTCGCGCAGGTCGCGCATGACCTCGGACCGGAAGGTCTCCTCTGCCTGTAAGGCCTGCAGCCGCGTCTCGCTCACCTTGGCGCGAGTCTCGGCAATTTGCGCGGTGAGCTGGCCGCCTACCCCGTCGAGATGCGCGGCCTCCTTTTGCAGTGCGGTCGCTCTCGGCAGTGTCACGAGCTTCTGGCGCAGCAACTCCTCGACGCCGCTGAGTTCGCCACCTGTGATATCCGCTTGTTTGCCGTTCGACTTGAGTTGCGCCTCCAGAGCGGTGATCTGTTTTTCGAGCTGATTTGCGCGGGTTTCGGCCAGCTCCTGCTGGCCACGCCGCGCATTTGCGCGGGCGATGAAGAGACCGCGTTCCGATGCTAACAATTCTTCCCGTTCCGAGGGATCGAACTCTGCGGCAAGCTCAGAGGGCCACCGCGGCATCGCTAGGTTGTCGCGTTCGGCTTTGAGCCGTGCGATGCGGATGCGCACCTCGTCAAGCTGCCGTGCAACCACTTGGAGATTGGCGTGCGCTCCTGTCTGATCGAGCCGCACGAGCTCATCTCCCGCACTCACCTTGCTTCCGTTGTGGACGAGTATGGTCGCAACGATCCCCCCCTGGGCATGCTGCACCTTCTTGACGTTGGACTGCATCACCAGGCTGCCCGAAATAACCACGGCGCCTGACAGAGGCACCCAGGCGGCCCAGCCGAATAGCACTATCGCCGCGATGGCAAGGATGCGCGAGCTCCGTCGCCGCTCGTGCGCAAGGGCTCGCTCCAGCTTTTGCCCGATCGATGAACGAATCTCGAGACCGGCCGGCGGGCGCTGGTTGGAAATGACCTTGCCGAACGAGCTGCGGACGAAATAGCGCGCAACCTTAAAGCAATTGTTTGATACTTCCTGCGTGACGTCAATGAGCTTGTCGACGGATATGCCCAGGGGACGCGCGCCGTGATCGTTACCACCCTCGGGCCGCCGCGCCTCTTTGGTCAACGCGGGCGAAGGCGGCGCCGCAACCAGGTTAGGGCCTCGGGCCCAGCCTACCTCGCGGTCCTCGGCGGCCGCAGCGACGGCATGCATTATGGCAATCCACTCCGCACGGGAGGGAAGCGGCGGCGGTAGCGACCGCGGCAGACGGGCAGCCGAGCTCATGCGAGCTTCCCTTCAGCTAATCCGGAGTGGCGCGAATGGGCGGCGCCTTCGACCGACCGAGGCACCCCCTTGCCAAACCGGCTCGCAAGCCTCGGCCATACCTCGTCCCGAGGGCCGAACTCAACAAGGCTGCCTTTGTTTACGACGAGGACCATGTCGAGTTCGCTCAGCGCGCTCAAGCGATGCGAGATGACGATGACAATGGCCTTTCGTGCCCGAACGTGTTTGAGTGCACGCGCCAGCGCCGCTTCGCCCTCGGCGTCCAGGTTTGCGTTGGGCTCATCGAGCACGACGAGAAACGGACAACCATAAAGGGCCCTGGCGAGACCTATGCGCTGGCGCTGGCCTGCCGACAGCAGCGCTCCGCGCTCGCCGATTTGCGTGGCATAGCCGTTGGGCAGCGAAACAATGAGGTCGTGTGCGCCCGCCACTGTGGCAGCTTCGAGTATCGCTTCCTCGCTAACACCGTGCTCGAAGCGACAGATGTTGTCGGCGATGCTGCCCTCAAACAGCGAGACCTCTTGCGGCAGGTATCCGATGTGCCGCCCGAGCCGATCGCTGTCCCACTGGTCGAGGCGCGCCCCATCCAGTCGGACCTGGCCGTGCGCGGGCTGCCACAACCCGACGATGGTCTTGGCCAGCGATGATTTCCCCGAGCCGCTCGCACCCAGCAGAGCCAGGCCACTCCCGGCAAGCAGAGAGAACGAGATATCGCGCGCAATGACCCGATTGGAGCCCGGCGGTACAACGGCAACGTGCTGGACCCAGAGATGGTTGGAAGGCGAGCGCAGCGTCACCGCAGGTGGAGGAGGCGAGGACATGCCGTTCAGCGTTTCATCGAGCCGTCTAACGGCGTCACGAGCGGAAATGAGCTGTTTCCAAGTCCCAAGTACGATTTCGATCGGAGCCAGCGCGCGTCCCATGATGATCGATGAGGCGATCATGATGCCGCCACTTGCCCGTTCACCGATGACAAGGGCAGCGCCGACGCCCAGTACTGCCGATTGCAGGGCGTAGCGCAACATTTTCGCGGCGGCACCGATGTCCGCTTCGGCATCGCGCATGGGGACGGCATGGGCGATGTGCGCCTCGTTGAGGCAGCACCACGCGGCCTTGAATCGCTCGCGCATACCGAGTGCATGAATCACCTCGGCATTGCGGCGGATCTCGTCGGCGAGCGCCGCGCGCTCGGCGCTGCGTTTGGCGACTCCAAGAGCGAAAATTCTCGATTGGCGCTCCGCGAAGAGCGCAGCAAATATGATCAAGGCCGCGCCGGTGATGGCAACAAGGCCAATCAGGGGATGGAAGAGAAAGAGTACGAGCACGAAGATCGGCAGCCACGGCATATCCAGAAATGCCGTTGGACCCATCCCAGAGAGGAAGGCCCGGACGAGCTCCAGGTCCCGCAGCGGTTGCTGCACCATCGAAGGGGCCGCGCCGCGCAGCGGAAGACCCGCCAATGCCCCGTAAATCGGCCCCTGCAGGGCAGCGTCGAGCAAAGCCGAAATTCTCGCCAGCATGCGGCTTCGAATGGCGTCCAAGCATCCCTGGAGCAGGTAGGCGGCAAGCACCAGAACGGACAGGCCCACGAGCGTCGAGATATTTCTGCTCGGCAGAACGCGGTCATAGACCTGCAGCATGTAGATCGAGCCGGACAGCATCAGCAAATTGATGGCGCCGCTGATGCCGGCGACACGCACGAGTCGTCGCCGTACATCCGCCAATGCGTTGGCTACCGAGTTAGGCCGCTGCGCTACCCTCATGGTGGATCGTGGCTAGAGAACAAGCAACGGACGCTTCTCCAAATGTCGCGTCGCATCGATGAAGATCGCGCCGGCCTGCGCAAGGGTGGAAAGGACGTTGGCTGCCACCATGGCCGTTTTCTCCTGCATAAAATTCCGCGCATGTGGACGTTAATCGCAAGCTAGAAATAAATCGGTCGATAATGTGACAATGCTCTAATGCCCAGAAAATTTATAAATCAGTATTGCTCATCTTCTGTTTTATTCAGGATGCGGAAATGCTCGGCGAGAGGTCAATCCGACAAGAGATCGAATCTTCGGACGATCCCGATTTCTGCCGTGTTTTGACGAGAGAAGGGGTGCGCGGGGCGTGCGCACCATGCGCGAAGCATGAAGCGTAGATCCAAACTCCTAGATCAGTTGCCCCGTGGCTTGCCGACGCAGAAAAGTCGCCCCTCCCTGGTTTGGATGTGCGCCCGGTGACGGTGCGCTCCGTCGCCGCCAACGCATGGCGGTTCTCATCGGCTCGGCGTTCTCGATCCTGACCTCCGGATGTGCGGTCGGCCCCGATTTCCAGCCTCCGCCCGCGCCGTCGACCTCGCTCTCGCCAACCCCGCTTGCAAAAACAGTTGGCCGCAGGGGCGAGCGGCAGGCCTATGTTGAAGGTCTCGCGATCCCTCAGCGATGGTGGGAACTCTTCCATTGTTCGGCCCTCAATTCGATCCTGACCCGGGCAATTTCCGCCAATCCCGATCTGCAGGCCGCACAGGCGGCGTTGCGCATCGCCGATGCCAATATGCAAGCGGCACGTGGCAGCTTCTTTCCGCAAGTTGATGCCAATGCCGGTGCTTCCTCGCAGAGGCCTAATCCCGCGCAGACGCAGCCGCCGGGAAGCGTCACCTCGCCCTATTCTGTCGCGTTTGGACAATTATCGGTTTCCTATGCGCTCGACGTGTTTGGCGGCAACAGGCGCCGGGTGGAATCTTTGGCGGCGCAGGCCGAGGCGCAGTATTTCGAGGTCGAAGCGGCTTATCTCACTTTGACGTCGAAGATCGCTCTGGCCGCCATCGGGGAAGCTTCCCTCCGCGACGAGATCCGTTCGGCCGAGACCAGTGTCAGCGTGGGGCGCGATGTTCTAGGAATCCTTAAGCAGCAGGCCGACGCCCAGGAAGCAACCCTCGTGGATGTCTCCACCCAGGACGTGGCCCTCAGCCAGTTCGAACAGACCCTTCAATCCTTGAAAAAACGCCTGGCGGTTGGCCGGAACTTGATGGCCGCGCTCGCCGGCGGGTTGGCCGGCGATGGCATGCAGGAGAAGTTCGAATTCGCCTGCCTTCAGCTTCCCAAGGAACTGCCGCTCAGCCTCCCTGCTGATATCGTGCGGAGGCGTCCGGACGTGCGCGCAGCCGAGGCGAACATGCATTCTGCCACCGCGGATGTCGGTGTCGCGGTGGCGAACCGATTTCCTCAGTTCAATCTCACAGCCAGCGCCGGGGCGAGCACGGTGGCCAAATTCGCGGGCGCCTGGCCACCATTTCTGTTCTGGTCACTGGCGGGCAGCGCCGCCCAGACGTTGTTTGACGGCATGAGCCTGGCGCAGAAGCAACGCGCCGCCGAAGCAGGGCTCGAGCGCTCGGAGGCCCTCTATCGCAGCACCGTCATCGCCGCGTTCCAAAACGTCGCCGACGTGTTGCAGACCATCGATGCGGACCGGCGATCTTTTGTCGTCGCGCAGCGCGGTATGGAGGCCGCGAAAGTCAATCTCGAACGCACGCGCATGCTCCTTGCCAAGCGGCTCGCGAGCGCCGTCCAGGTGCTGAACGCCCAGCAGCTCTACGCACAAGCGAGCTCGAGCCATGCGCAAGCCAAGGCGGCGCTGCGGGCCAACAGCGTCATGCTGTTTCAGGCCCTTGGTGGGGGATGGAAGGGCGATCAACCGAAGGGCAATGCATGGGTCACCACGGTCTCCAATGCACCCCATCGACCGGTTTCGGGTGAGCCGGGCTCACCCAACAATGCGATGCGGTCAGCAGCGGAAGAGGCGGCGGTCCGATGAGCATGCGGAGCTCGCCAAGGACCGACATTGGTACAGTCCTTGTACATCTGGTCCTCATGGCGTCCTTCGTCGTGACGCTGGGCACTGGCCTACGCATCGCGTCCGATGACCCGGACGCTGCTTGGCTATCCATTCTCGATCCGATTCTGCCAATGGAGCATCTCTGGTTTCGCCATCTCATCGCAGGCGTGGCTATGGCGGGCGCATTGGCAGGATATGCAGTCTACGTGGTAAGAGCCCGTCTTGCCGCTCGCATCCGCTTCGACGTTGCCCGGGCAAGAGCGATCTGGCGCGGTGGCCAAGCCGGGGTATCGGCGCTGAATGTCGGCGTAATCTGGCTTCTGCTGATCGGCTTGACGTTCGAGATGATTTCCGGAGCCGCGATCTTTTGGGATGCCGGGCAAACAATGATTGCGCTGCATCACTGGGTTTCATGGCTCTGTCTGGCTTGCGTGGTGGCGCACATTGGCCTCCAGGTAACGCATGGGGGCGTCCGTTACGCGCTCAAAATCTTCAGGCCGGGCCGCTTGCGCATTGCCCCGCCGCCCCCTGATTTGGCCGAGCTATTGGCCGAGGAATTGCGCCGACGGACCTCGCCACCAGTCGATCATGACGCATCATCCTCTGCCCAGGAGCCTTCCCTGCACGCCCATCCCCTGGCCACAGCCTTTGCTGTGGCGCTCGTGGTCGCGGGCATCGCATGCGGTTCGGAGACGCTCACACGGCCAGTTCTAACCATCGTCGCCATCCCCAAGAGCGAAGCACCGATTGTGGATGGCGACGTATCAGATCCGGTTTGGAGCAAGGCGCGTCCCGTCAGCGTCACGGCGACACAAGGCGGGGACTTCGCGGGCACGCATCAATCGCGCATTGAGATTCGCGCCTTGCACGACGGGGAATTCGCATACTTCGTGTTCACCTGGGATGACCCGACGCGCTCGCTCAAGCACCACCCCCTCGTCAAGACTAAAGACGGTTGGCGCGTGGCATCGAGCCGTCCCGACCTCGCCGATGAGGACGTCTACCATGAGGACAAGTTTGCCATCCTCCTCAGCCCTTCAACATTTCCCATCATCGGAGCTGCCATCCATCTCTCTGTCCGGCCTCTGCAGGGCAAACCCGCTGGCAGCACGGGACGTGGGTTGCACTACACTCTTGATGGGAGCATCCTCGACGTGTGGCAGTGGCGGGCGACCCATGAGGGTGCCGACGGGCATATCGACAATTGCCACTTCGGGGGACCGCGAGAGGCCTCGGAAGTCGCAACCACCGCCCCCTATAGCGGCGGCTTTGCTCTGGACCCCGGGCCGCCACGCTATGCGAGCAACGCCTCGGGCCTCACTGGCTCAGAAGCAATTTATCCTCGACGGTTGCCGAAGGACCTTGTGGCGATAACCCAGGCCATGGGACGGATCAGCGATGCCACGAACGAGAGCGAAAGCGAGAATGCGCGGTGGTGGATGACGGTTGCTGAATCGGTGCCCTTTACCGCCGACGGTGACGCGGCACTCCCCATCGGGACGGTGATCCCCGGCGTCATCGTGTTGGAGAAGCCGGAAAGAGAAGGCAACGAGATCATCGGCTTCGGGCGCTGGGCCGCAGGTCGCTGGACGTTGGAGGTCGTGCGGCGGCTGAAGACTGGCAGCGCCTATGACGTTGAGCTCAAGACCGGTGTCCTGATGTGGGTCGCCGCATTTGATCATTCGGAGAAGCGCCACGCCCGCCACCTGCGGCCCTTTCGGCTTAAAGTCGAGTAGACGCAGGTTGCAAATCCGCAGCTGGGAGTGCGCCCGGACGTAGAGCAACTGAGAAGACCGCAGCGGCGTTAGCCCTCCCCCAGGAACCGCCTGACGTTGCGATCAACGATAGCGCCGGCCTCCCGCGGGGAGAGCTGCTGTGGCGTGGCCCGCTCGGGGGCGGCTTCTAAGCGGCGGATGTGCGCTTCCTCCTCTCCGGGATCGGGAAGGACCTTTGCGAGCTCCGTGAGGCTCCCCTGCAGGTCCGTCAGCTGCGCGGGGTCCGATGCTGCCTCTGCGCTGGCGGCCCGTGGCTGCGGCACAGGAGCGTCAATCCGCTCCGGTCCCATGTTCGTCGGGCCAGGCAGCGTGAGCACGCCTTCAAAGGTCGCAGCGACAGCGTCCCGTTCGCTCAAAGGACCGCCCAAATTGAAGCGCTTCCTCAGCGTCGCAATAATCGACGTATGGTCGAAGGGGGTGTCGCCTGGCGGACGAAGTACGAGCCCTTGCTGGATGTAGGGCGACACAAGCACCGCAGGGACACGCACGCCATATCTGTCGAAATTAAATGGGTTCGACGCCCGCAGCGACGGGGGAACTGCGGCCGGCGGGGGAACGTGGTCGAAACAGCCGCCGTGCTCATCGAAAACTATAATGAGTAGGCTCGACGTCCAAAGGGGGCTTTGGCGCAAGGCGTTGTAGACGGCAGCAATGAGACGCTCGCCTGCCGCGACGCTTGTTGGTGGATGCTGATCATTCTGGGGACCAAGGAAAGAGAGGTAATCTGGTTCGATGAATGTGTAGGCTGGAAGTCGAGATTCCTGCGCGTCCGACTGGAACTTCGAAAAACGCGTGAAGCGATGTCGAATCCGCCACAGTCGCGACAGGGCGGAGGACTGAGCGACATCATGAAAGTATATTCGCCAGCCGTTGACGGGGTCCATATCCTTGAGGCGGTCGAAGATGGTCGCCATCATGTATGGAAAATGCGGAGGCGCGTTGTTCTCATAGCCATTGGCAGTTGCCGCATGCGCGAAGAAGCGGTTTGGCCAAGTCTGTGTTGGGGCTGACGCAAACCATCGATCACTCACGGCGAACTGTCGCGCCAGTTGGCTCAACACCGGAACTTGCTCTGGCATAAAGTAGTGCATTATCCGTTTGGGATCGTAGCGCTCGGCGGGCCATTTGGTCTGCTTGAGATAATTGCGCACGAAACCGTTCATTTGCGGAATGGCGTCCGCCGGCGGGTCAATGACACCAAAGAGTTGCTCGTTGATATCTGTCCAGCGCTCCCCCGGATTCGGGTCGGGTATGGTGAGGACATCCGCCGTCATACCCGGGAGATTATTGACATGGATCGGCTTTCCAGCTGGATCTAGGTTGAATTCATCCCCGGACAAGCCGTCGAATGTATTGGATTTTGGGTACAGTCGGCCCAATAAGTTGTCGAATGATCGATTCTCGAGCATGAGGACGACAAAATGGTTTATCTTCGAGAGCGCGGCTTGCGCCACCGCGAGATTGCCAGCCGCGATTGTTGCCGCGGCTGAACCGGCGGTCAATTTTAGAAATTCTCGTCTGCGCATGTATCCCCCGATTGTCCCTTGGCCCGGTGACGCGTCGTGAGCGCCGGGTGTGTTGCACCTTCGCCCGCGTGTAAAAAATATTGGCCGGTTGATCGCAATCTCGATTGGCTGTTTCGGGATGACGTCACAGGCCGGGCGAGTTTTGCGCACAAGATGTTGCTTTGTCCAGGCGCGACGGTCCCATCGCCCCGATCGCGGCTGCCGTTGCGCCTTGAGGCCGCGCACGCGCTCGCCGGTCGGACCTAGTCATGCGGTCTGAGGGCCAGCGGGGATGGGCGCGATGCGACCAGCATCGGCAACGGTGCAGCCGGCGCGTTGCGATCGTGGACGAACGGCGCTTGCCCCTTTGCCCTTGCTCCTGAGCGTCACGGCGTTGATCTGGCGGCTGCCCTGCAACGAACCCATGTTGGCGTCGAGGGTCAACGTCTCGGGTGCTGTCGGGGACAGGCCGACTAACCTCGCAAGACCCAATGCCCCTACCAAGGATGAGGCTGCGGCCTTGGCGCGGAGCGGCCTCATGCGCATCTGTTCTCTTTGCGCGGCCTCGTCTAGGCTCGCCCGGCAGGAAGCTCCCCGAGGACCCTTCCATGGCAGACCCTTACGCAGTCTTGGGTATCAGCCGCGAGGCCACGCAAGAGGAAATCCGCAAGGCCTACCGCCGACTGGCCAAGGCCAGCCATCCGGACTTGCATCCGGGCGATAAAGGCGCGGAAGCCCGCTTTAAGGAGATTGCCGCGGCCTATGGTATCCTGGGCGATGAGAAGAAGCGCACGCGCTTCGACAGCGGCGAGATAGATGCATCCGGTGCCGAGCGCCAGCCCGAGCGCGAATTCTACCGCCAGCATGCCGAGGCTGGCCCAGGCTTCAAGTATGAGCGCCGCTGGCAAGCGAGCGGGCCAGACGATGAGGACGACCTCTTCGCGCAGATCTTCGGCCAGAGCCGTGCCGGGGCGAAGGCGAGAGGGTCCGATGTCGGCTACACGATGGCCGTAGAGTTCACAGAGGCCGTGAACGGTGCCAAGAAACGGGTGACCATGGCCGATGGCAAGACGCTTGATATTGTTATTCCGGCCGGCTTGCAGGATGGCCAGGTTCTGCGGCTGCGAGGACAGGGTCGTCCGGGCCCGAAGGGCGGCGAGCCGGGGGACGCGCTCGTGGAGGTCCACGTCACGGCGCATCCCATCTTCCACCGGGACGGCAATAATATCCGATCGGTTTTGCCCATTACTCCGGGTGAAGCCCTGGCCGGAGCGACGGTCGAGGCTCCAACGGTGTCGGGAGCCGTTCAGCTGCGAGTGCCAAAGGGGTCAAACACGGGCAGCATTCTGCGTCTGCGTGGCAAGGGAGTGGTGTCGCCCCAGGGCAAGGGTGATCACTTCCTGGAATTGCGGGTCGTGCTGCCCGCGCATCCTGACGAAGAGCTCGTGCGCAGCCTCACGCAGTGGGAGGCCAAGCATCCCTACGATCCCCGCAAGCAGGGAGACCAGGCATGACGGACCGTGCCATCGCCGAGAAGGAGGTCATCGACGCGGTAGAGCACCTCGAAGCGCAGGCGCTACACCGCTGGGTCGATCTGGGCTGGGTGCTTCCCCACCGGGACGGCGAAAGCCTTTGGTTTGAGGCATCCGATGTGGCGCGCGTGCGCCTCATCTGCGAGCTGCATTACGAGCTGCACATCGAGGAGGACAGCCTCTCTGTTGTGCTGTCACTGATGGACCAGCTCTACGAGGCGCGGTGTCGCCTGAACGCCCTCCTGTCGGCCGTGGATGCGCAGCCACAGCATGTTCGCGCCGGCATCGCCGCGCGCATCAAAGGCCAGGGCTGAGGGCTAGGGAAGCGCCCGGCGCCCTCCGCGAGCGCGCCGGCGCATCCGGTGCGGCGCGATATGCCGGTTTGATGGCTTCGCCAGCGGCTTGCGGAGCAGTATCGTCTGGTTCGCCGCGATAGCAATGCCGTAGCTTGCTTGCGGCGCCGGTGGTAGCGTTGCCGCGACGTGCCGCTCGGGCACGAGGTCAGTTGCGCAGGACATCTCCCGATGCCGACAGAATTGCCCGAGTACGAGGTGTTTGCGCTGCGCTATGCCACCCGCGAGGCGCAGCGCCGCGACCATTTCATCGGCGGCGATCCGCATGATGGACCCATGCCGATGGACTACTTTGTATGGGTGGCCGTGGGGCGCGGCGGCGCCTACGTGATCGACACGGGGTTCACGCGCGAAATGGCGCAAGAGCGCAAGCGCACCTTCCTGCGCTGCCCAATTGAGAGCTTGGCGCTCCTGGGTGTGGAGGCAGGCAGCGTGCGCGACGTAATCCTCACGCACCTGCATTACGACCACGTTGGCAACTTCCACAAGCTGCCGAACGCACGGTTCCACCTGCAGGAACGCGAGATGGTGTACGCCACGGGCAAGTACATGCGTTATCCAAAGCTTGGCCATAGCTTCCACGTCGAGGACGTGGTGGGCATGGTGAGATTGAATTTCAAGGGACGCGTCGAAATGTACTCGGGCGAGGCCGAGATCGCGCCCGGCATCAGCTTGCATCCCACTTACGGTCATTCGCATGGGCTGCAATCGGTGCGCGTGCACACCAAGCGTGGATGGCTCGTGCTCGCCTCCGACGCTACGCATTTTTACGAGAACATGCGCACAAACCGCCCGTTCGCCACCGCGTTCCATATCGGTGAGATGTTGGACGCTTTTCGCACCCTCGAGCGGTTAGCCCCCACGCCTCGCCACATCGTACCCGGGCATGATCCATACGTCATGAAAGAATATCCAGCGCCGAAGGGATCGCTGGAGGGGATCGCTGTGCGCCTCGACGTCGAGCCGAGCGCGCCGGCGCTGACGTTCGAGGACCCTGCTGCGCGTTAGCGCTTGTCGCTCGACCGCTTCGGGGTCCCGTCAGACCGCAAGGCGCTGCATGATCGGGGATCTGGCGTGCTAGGCCCTCAGCACGCGCGCTGCATAGCAGCCCGGTGCGGCAAAGTGAACGTGGAGATACTCCGCCTCGGCCGCCTGGAACAGTCTCTCGATTGCGCCCTCAAGGTCGCGTCCGTGCACCAGCTCGTGGCCGAGCATCATGCCCTTGGCATCGAAGGCTCGCACGGCAAGCGTGCGGCTGCGCAGCTGATCGGGCACTTCGTCGATCTTGTTGTAAGTCCTGTCGCCCTTGCGCACGTAGATGGCAAAGCGCATGCGATAGGGAGAGGCGACCGGCAAATGCTCGTAGTTGAGGAGCAAGAGCTCGTCGCCTGGATGTGAGTCCGTCAAGCTCACGCGGCAGGGATAACCGGGTTTGCGGTCATCGGCGATCCGGCGCACGGCTCCCAACCGCGTCAACTCCTCGTCTGAGAGCGCGAACAAGTGGTCAAAGTTCTCGGCGGCAAGGCCTTGGATGCGGAAACTCATGATCCGATCTCCATCGTTTGTTGGAGGTGAATATCGGGCGTGAGTGCTGCCGTTGCGACCCGTTTCATGTCCTGGGCCTACCATCCTCCGAGGGTTGAGCCTTCGCATTTACCTCGTATTAACCAAGCTGGTGGCTTCTCTCAGGTGTGGTCGTCGAGCACCTGAGGGGCAAATCCATGACAAGCTTGGAACAAGCGCTGGCCAGCATCCTGGAGCTGATCGAGAAGGCCAAGGCTGCCGGTAATTCTCTGGCATTGGCTACGCTCATCGCGCGCAAGCACGCGATCTGTGCCGCGCTCGCGGCGCCGGAGCAACACTGATTCCGATCGGGCGCCCCAGGAGCTGTACCCCAAAGGCGCCGGTCGCAAAGCGACACTGCCATACACACCCGGCGGCGTACCCGCTCGCTGCGGGCCGGGGTGGTCGGGGGAGAGTCGGACCCAGAGTCGGGGCCAGAGTCGGGGCCAGAGTCGGGGCCAGAGTCGAGGCCAGAGTCGAGGCCAGAGTCGAGGCCAGAGTCGTGGCCAGAGTTGAGGCCAAAGTCGGGGCCCGAGTTGAGGCCAAAGTCGGGGCCAGAGCCGGACCCAGAGTCGGGACCAGACACAGGCCCAGATTCGGGCCCAGATTCGGGCCCAGATT
>Ga0075424_100000709_pt1 | contig 26860 bp, 30 predicted proteins | sample SoiMethybrSBSTD3_FD_75301 | JGI IMG/M metagenome (GOLD analysis project Ga0075424, IMG submission 75301) | Bulk soil microbial communities from a Populus tree surrounding site in Tennessee, USA - Soil MetaG P. TD hybrid SBSTD3 | ecosystem: Environmental > Terrestrial > Soil > Tree plantation... | reverse complement strand
CCCTATCGGGAGAGTATCGCCGCGCTCACGAAGTGACGGCGCTGCCGAAATTCGTTGCGCTCTACGCCGCGATGTACGCGGCCTACGGCGTTGCGTCGCCTTTCCTGCCCGCGTTTGTGAGCGAACGCGGCTTGTCGCCCGAGGAGATCGGGCTGGCGCTCGCCGCGGGCACCTGCGTACGCCTGGTGTCGGCGCCCTTGGCGGGGCGCATTGCGGATCTGGTGCAGTCGCTGCGCGTGATGCTGGTGGTCGCCATCGGCGTCGCAGCCCTGGTGACGCTGGGGTATCTCCCCGCACGCGGATTCTGGATGGTGCTCGCCGTCATGATGCTGCACGCATGGGCGCTCGCGCCGATGACCGTGCTCGCGGACGCGCTGGCGATCGGCACGCACGGCTTCGAGTACGGCCGGGTGCGGGGCACGGGATCAGCGGCGTTCATCCTCGGCACCCTGGCTTCGGGCCAGGCGATCGGCGCCTTCGGCCTGGTGGTGATCGTGCCGCTGCAGGGGCTGCTCCTGGGTGGCGCCGCCTTTGCCGCAACCCGGGTGCCGGAGATCGAGCACCGCCCCCGGCCGAAATCGGATACGACCGCCGGCGCAGGCGCCTTGCTGCGAATCGTGCGCTACCGCAACCTGGTGCTGCTCGCGGCGCTGATTCTTGGCAGCCATGCCATGCACGACGCCTTTGCCGTGATCCGCTGGAGCGCGGCCGGCATCAGCGCGGAGACATCGAGCCTCCTGTGGTCGGAAGCGGTCGCCGCCGAGGTGCTCGTGTTCTGGTTCATCGGCCCGGCGCTGATCAGGCGGCTGACGCCGGCCGGCGCGATGGCGCTCGCCGCTGGCGCCGGGGTGCTGCGCTGGGCGGTCATGGCGCAAACCGCGGACGTGGCCGCGGTTGCGCTGGTGCAGCCGCTGCACGGGCTGACGTTCGCGCTGCTCCACCTCGCCTGCATGCGGGTGCTCGGGCGCACGGTGCCGCCCGGATTCGAGGGCACCGCGCAGGCGCTCTATGCCACGGTCGGCGTCGGCGCCGCGAGCGCACTCCTCACGCTCGCTTCGGGCTCGCTGTACGGCTCGCTCGGGGCGCAGGCGTTCTGGTTCATGGCCGCGCTTTGCGCCGCCGCGCTTCCCCTCACCTTCAGGCTGAGAGGTGCCTGACGGCCCTACCAGGGAATCGGTGAGCCGTCGTGCGAGTAGAACTTGCCCGAATCTTCGCGCCGCAGGCCGCCGAGCACCTTGCGGAGTCCGCGCACCGACGCCTCCGGCGTGAGCGGAGCGCCCTGCCCGCCCATGTCGGTCCTGACCCAGCCGGGGCTCAGCGCGGCGACGATGATGCCGCGCGGCCGCAGCGTTTCGGCGAGGGCCTTGGCGAGCAGGTTGAGCGCCGCCTTGCTGGTCGAGTACGGCAGCGTGGAGCCGCTCGTTTCCGCGATCGAGCCGAGGCGGCTCGACATCAACGCGATGGTCTTGCGCTCGCTCGCGGCGACGTTGTCGACGAGCGCCTCGATCACAGCGGCGGCCCCGAGCAGGTTCACGCGCAGGACCTTCTCCCAATCGGCGTAGTCGAAGCTCCCGAGCGCCATGCCGCGCTTGCCGATGATCCCGGCGTTGCAAAAGAGGACGTCGAGCGCCGCCCCTTTCAACCTCGCCGCCAGGGTCCTGACCTGGGCGAAGTCGGTCACATCGACCGTCAGGGACTCGGCGCCGATCTTCTTCAGGTCTCCCTCGCGCACGCTGCCGATGACGCGCCAGCCGTCCTGCGCATACTGGCGGGCCAGCTCGAGGCCGAGGCCGCGCCCGGCCCCGGTGATGAGGATGGTCGGCATGCCTACTCCTTGATCTCCACTGGCGTGTACGGCGGAACGAGGTCGAACAGCTCGACGATGTCGGCGTTGCGCATGCGGATGCAGCCGATCGATCCGGGCTGGCCCATTTGGGCCGAGTCGGGCGAGCCATGGATGTAGATATAGCGCCGCATCGTGTCGACGTCGCGGAGGCGGTTTTTTCCGGGCTCGCAGCCGGAAAGCCACAGGATGCGCGTGAGGATCCAGTCGCGCCCGGGAAATTTCCCGTGGAGCTCGGGCGACCAGACTTCGCCGGTCGGGCGCCGGCGCACGAACACCGCGTTGAGCGGCTGTCCGGCGCCGATCTTGGCGCGCACGATGTGCCGGCCGCGCGGGGTCTGCAGGCTGCCGTTCTTCTCGCCGGGGCCTTTCTTCGCCGTGGAGACGGAGTAGGTTTTCACCACCTTCTGTTTTCCATCGCGCAGCACGAGGGTTTGGCCCGGAATGCTGATCTCGATCTTCATCGGCGGGAGGCGAAGAAACCGCTGAGGAGCGCGCCGCATTCCGCGGCCAGGACCCCGCCCTGGACGAGCGCATGGTGGTTCAAACGCTTTTCCTGAAAGAGATCCAGGGTGCTTCCTGCGGCGCCGGTCTTGGGATCGGCAGCGCCGAACACCACGCGCCGGATGCGCGCATGGAACATGGCGCCCACGCACATGGCGCACGGCTCCAGCGTCACGTACAGGGTCGCGCCGACCAGCCGGTAGTTTCTTCGGGTCGCAGCGGCAGCGCGCATCGCCTGGATTTCCGCGTGCGCAGTGGGGTCGGACGCGGAGATCGGGCGGTTCCAGCCCTCGCCGACGATCTTCTCGTCGAGCACCACCACCGCGCCCACCGGGACCTCGCCCTCGTCCTGCGCGCGCCGCGCGAGCTCCAGCGCGTGGCGCATGAAATCCTCGTCATTTACCACGACAGTGACTTGTACAGCTCAGGCTTGAAGCCGACGATCACCCTGCCGCTTAGCTCGACCACAGGGCGCCTGATCAAGGACGGGCGTGCCGCCATGAGCGCCTGGGCCTTTTGCGGGTCCAGTCCTTGTTTTTGCGAATCCGCCAGGCCGCGGAAGGTAGTGCCGGCGCGGTTGAGGAGTGCCTCCCAGCCGAGCTCACCGCACCAGCGATCGAGCCGCGCCATGTCGATGCCCGAGACCTTGTAGTCGTGAAAGCGGTATTCGACACCGCGCTGGTCGAGCCAGGCGCGCGCTTTCTTCACGGTGTCGCAATTGCGGATGCCGTACAGAATCACCGCTGCCATGACTTTTCCTGACGATCGGGACGTATGGGGAGGCTCGTATTGGTTATTGTATTGGCAGTCCGGATCGGCTTTACTTGCGGCCGATGAATCCGAGTCGCATCCGAGGCGTCGCGCTGTGCGGACTCCTGCTCTCGCTTCCTTCCATCGGCCAGGAAGCGCCGGTCCAGGTGCAATACGTGCACGCGGAAAATTTCGCCGACGTCGGCAATCACCGCTTCAGCGACGAGCGGATACGCGCGGCCTATCTGGAGCAGCTGCGCGGGCACCTGGTTAAGCAGGCTGCCGCCCGGCTCGGCGCCGGGGAGCGGCTCAGCGTCTCGGTCACGGAGCTCGACATGGCAGGCGAATTCGAGGCCTGGCGCCCGCCCTCCAGCGATGCGCGGATCGTGAAGGACATCTATCCGCCACGCATCGATCTCAACTTCAGGCTCGCGGCGGACGACGGCAAGGTCATCAAGGAAGGGAGGCGCACGCTCGTGGATCCGGCATTCATGCTCGGTGCGAACCGGTATCCCGACGACCCGCTGCGCTACGAGAAGGCCCTGATCGACCGCTGGCTGGAGCAGGAGCTGAAGGGCCGCTAGCCTCCGCGGCAAGACGGATGCAAGGAGCGGGCGCGCCGCTTGCTGCGGCGCGGCCATGGATGAATCCAGACGCCGCTTCATGCAGAGCGCCGCGGCGGCGGCGGCCTATGGCACAGCCCCCTACGCCACATCGCAGACCCCGCTACCCGACGCCGCTGCCGCGGGTGCTCGGGGCGAGCATATCCAGCAGGTCACGCTGAGCGTCAACGGCCGACCCTACGTGCTCGCCATCGAGCCGCGCGTGACGCTGCTCGACGCGCTGCGCGAGTACCTCGGCCTTACCGGCACGAAGAAGGGATGCGACCGCGGGCAGTGCGGTGCATGCACCGTGCTCGTGAACGGCCGGCGCGTCAATTCGTGCCTGACGCTCGCGCTTGCCCACGCAGACGATGAGGTCGTCACCGTCGAGGGTCTTGCCTCGTTTGGCAAAGCGGCCGGGAAGCCGCATCCGGTGCAGGCGGCCTTCGTCGAGCAGGACGCCTTCCAGTGCGGCTACTGCACGCCGGGTCAGATCTGCTCCGCGGTCGGCCTGCTTGCCGAGGCGCGCGCCCAGGGTTTCCAGCTTACCGAAGACGTGATCCGCGAGCGCATGAGCGGCAACATCTGCCGCTGCGGCGCCTATCCGAACATCGTGGCTGCGGTGAAGAAGGTGGGAGACGCCGGATGAACTCCTTCACTTACGTGCGCGCCAGCAACCTGGATGCGGCGGTGCGCGAAGGCGCGCGGGCCAACACGTATTACCTGGGCGCCGGCACCAACCTCCTCGACCTGATGAAGGGCGGCGTCGAGCAGCCCATGCGGCTAGTCGACGTAACGCGCCTTCCGCTCGCCGCGATCGAGGAATTGTCCGACGGGGGCCTGCGCATCGGCGCGACGGTCTCCAACGCCGACGCCGCGAGCCATCCGCTTGTCACAGCCCGCTACCCGCTGCTCTCGCAGGCGCTGCTCGCCGGCGCCTCGCCGCAGCTGCGCAATATGGCCACGACCGGCGGTAATCTCCTGCAGCGCACGCGCTGCTCCTACTTCTACGACACCGCTTTCTCCGCCTGCAACAAGCGCAAGCCAGGGTCGGGCTGCGCGGCGCTCGAGGGCCACAACCGCATGCACGCCATCCTGGGCGCGAGCGACAAGTGCATCGCAGTGCATCCCTCCGACATGGCGGTCGCGCTCGCCGCGCTCGACGCCACGGTTCGAGTGCGAGGGCCGAAGGGCGAGCGCGCGATTCCGATGAGCGACTTCCACCGCCTGCCCGGCGATGCGCCGCAGCGGGACACCACGCTCCAGCACGGCGAGTTGATCACCGCCGTCGATCTGCCTTCTGCGCAATTCACGAAAGCGCACTACCTGAAGGTGAGAGACAGGGCGAGCTACGCCTTTGCCCTCGTCTCGGTCGCTGCGGCGCTCCAGATGGAAGGCGAGCGCATTAAGGCGGCTCGCATCGCGCTCGGCGGTGTGGCGCACAAGCCATGGCGTGCCACGCGGAGTGAAGAGATGCTGGCCGGCTCCGGCCTTCAAGAGGATTCCTTGCGCAAGGCCGCGGCGGCTGCCGTGGAGGGGGCGAAAGGCTATCGCGACAATTCGTTCAAGATCGAGCTCGCGCAGCGCGCCATCGTGCGTGCGGTGCGTACGGCCGGAGGTGCGGCATGAGCGTCGTCAGCCAACCGCTCGACCGGACCGACGGCCCGCTCAAGGTCGCCGGCGAGGCGCGCTATGCCGCCGAATTCCAGCTGCCGGGGCTTGCGCACGCCGTCATGGTCCAGAGCACGATTGCGAAGGGCACCATCACGGGCCTCGATCCCGCCGCCGCGCAGAAGGTCCCGGGCGTGCTGCTCGTGCTCTCTCACCTGAACGCCCCGAAGCTGCCGAAGGGCGGCAAGGCGGGCGTGAACCCGCCGGCCGGGCGCGTCCTCTCGCTGCTCCAGGACAACGTCGTGCACTACAACGGCCAGCCGATCGCGCTCGTCGTCGCGGATACCTTCGAGCACGCGATGGCCGGCGCCGAGCTCCTCAAAGTCTCCTATCGAAAAGAAAAACCACAACTCGACTTCGCGGGCGCGAAGGCGTCGGCTTATCCGCCGAAAAAGATGCCGCAAGGCGAGGCCGCCCTTGCTTGGGGCGACGCCGACAAGGTGCTCGCAGGGGCGCCGGCGCGCGTGGAGCAGACCTACACCACGCCGATGGAGACTCACAACCCGATGGAGCCGCACGCGACGATCGCGGCCTGGGACGGCGACCAGCTCACGCTGTACGACTCCACGCAGTACATCTCGGGCGTGCGCGACACGATCGCCAAGACGCTCGGCATCCAGCCCCAGCGCGTGCGCGTCGTGTCGCCCTTCGTCGGCGGCGGCTTCGGCTGCAAGGGCTCGACGTGGTCGCACGTCGCGCTCGCCGCGATGGCCGCGCAGCGTGTCGCCCGTCCGGTGAAAGTCACGCTCGCGCGGCCGCAGATGTTCGGGCCGGTGGGCGGGCGGCCTTGCACCGAGCAGCGCGTCGCGCTCGGCGCGGAGAAGAGCGGCCGGCTGCTGGCGATCCGCCACGATGTCGTCTCGCACACCTCCTTCATCGAGGACTTCACCGAGCCTTCGGCGATGCCGACGCGGGAGCTCTACGCCTGCGACAACGTGGCGACGAGCCACCGCCTCGCGCAGCTTAACGTCGGCACGCCCACGTTCCAGCGAGCGCCCGGCGAGTCGAGCGGCACGTTCGCGATCGAGTCGGCGATGGACGAGCTCGCCTACGCCCTCGGCATGGACCCGCTCGAGCTGCGCCTCGCCAACTATGCCGAGAAGGAGCCGCACACCGGAAGACCCTGGTCGAGCAAGATGCTGCGGCAGTGCTATGCCGACGCGGCCGGCCGCTTCGGCTGGTCGAAGCGCTCGCGCGAGCCGCGCAGCATGCGCGACGGACGCACGCTCGTCGGCTGGGGCATGGCGAGCGCGACCTATCCCGCGCACCAGCGCCCGGCGAGCGCGATGGCGCGCATCCTGCCCGACGGCACGGCGCTCGTGCGCTCCGGGACGCAGGACATCGGCACCGGCACGTACACCGTCATGACTCAGGTCGCCGCCGACGCCCTCGGCATGCCGCCGGAGCGCATTCGCTTCGAGCTCGGCGACACCCTCATGCCGCCTGCGGGCGTCTCGGGCGGCTCGACCACGGTGGCGAGCGTGGCCCCGGCGGTGAAGGCCGCGTGCGAGGAGGCGCGCAGGAAGAAGGACGCGGCCGTCGCGGCCGGCCGCCCGAACGAGGTGATCGAGGCGCAAGCGCACGCGCAGGAAACCGAGGCGGCGAAGAACTTCGGCACGCGCTCGTTCGGCGCCGTGTTCTGCGAGGTGCGCGTCGACGAGGACCTCGGCGTCATCCGTGTGCCTCGTATCGTCGCCGCGTACAGCGTCGGACGACTCATGAACGCGAAGCTCGCGCGCAGCCAGCTCATCGGCGGCCTGGTCTGGGGGGTGAGCATGGCGCTCTTCGAGGAGACGCTGCTCGATCCGCGCGACGGGCGCATCGTAAACGCGAACCTCGCCGAGTACCACGTGCCCGTCAACGCCGACATCGGCATCATCGATGTCAGCTTCTGCGACGAGAACGACACGAACTTCAATCCGGTCGGGGCGCGCGGCATCGGCGAGATCGGCATCACCGGGATCCCGGCGGCGATCGCGAACGGCGTCTATCACGCGACCGGCCGCCGCATCCGCAAGCTGCCGATCCGGCTCGACAGCCTGATCTAGGGCGCCGGCCTTGCCGCCAGCTTCGCGTCTGTCATCCGCCCGGCGTGGATGGTGAAGGAAAGATCGACCCGGTCCTGCACGCTGAGCGCGCCGCCGAAGACGGAGAACGGCTCGATGCCGAAGTCGGTCTGGTTGATCGCGAAGCTGCCGCTGACCTCGAGACGCTCGGCACCGGCATCGATCTTGGCGGGGATGCGCAGCTGTCGCGTCACGCCGTGGAGCGCCAGCTCACCCTGCAGCGTGCCCTGCTCCACCGCGCGCACCCGCAGTGCCACGAAGGGAAAGCGCTCGGCCTCGAGCACCTTCCCGAGCATGTTGCTGCGGGTGCCGGCGATGTCGGACTCGCTCGGGGTGCTCTCGAAGCCGGCGGCGGCGCGCTGCGCCGGGTCGTCGACCGCCAGGCTCTCCACCCCTACATAGAAGTCGCCGCGGCCCTGGTCGGCATCGATGAAGCCGCGGACGTCCCGGGTAGACACTACGTGGTCGTGGCCCAGCTTCGCCAGCCGGCCGCCGCGGTAGACCCGGACGACGACGAGAGAATCCCCCGGCTCGGCCCCGTAAACCTTTGCGCCACGCTGCACCGCGTCGCGGTAATAGGCCGCGTCGAGATCCGGAGCTCCGGCGGGCGCCTGCTTCGGCGGGGCGGCCGTCGGCACCGGCGCGCATCCTGCTCCCAGCAGCGCCAGGCCAAGCAGCAACCGCGAGACCCGCGGCACTCAGCCTTCCTTCCGCAGCCGCACGTTGAACTTGACCCGCACGCCCAGGCCAATGGTGCTGCCGTTCGCCCATTCGCCGGTGCCGATGCCGAACTGCAGGCGCTCGACGTTCACTTCGCCCTCCATCGTCGCCGCGCTGGCCGACTCCTGCCAGGCAAAGGGCACTTCGAGCTCCTTCTTGACGCCCTTGAGGCTCAGCACGCCGCGCGCCAGATAGCGCCCGGGCGCGACGCGCCGGATGTCTTCGGCGTGGAACTCGGCTTGCGGAAAGCGCGCGAAATCGAACCATTCCGGACCGCGGATCGCGCGGTTGACGTCGCCGCTTTTCATGTCGGCGCTCGTGACCTTGACGGTGACGTCGAGCTTCGCGCCCTCGGGCCTGTCCGGCTCGAATCGCGCGAGGCGCGTATCGAATTCCTTGAACACGCCCGGCGCCGCGTTCTTCTCGAAGCTGGCGACGAAATCCAGGCGGCTCGCCCCAGGATCCATCTTCCAATCGGCGGCAAGCGCGTGCGCACACATCAGGAAACCGAGCGGGACGATCCAGGCAGGCGTCAAGCGTGTCTCCATGTTTCGGGCAGCATGCGCAGCAGCACGCTGTCGCGCTTGATGAAGTGATGCCGCAACGCCGCGCCGATGTGGACGGCGAGAACCAGGCACAGCGCGATGAGCAGCGACAAGTGCGCCAGCTTCGCGAGCTCTTCCAGGCGCTCGTCCGGCGCGACGATCGAGGGCAACGGCACGAGCCAGAACACGCTGAACGGCACCCCCGCCGCCGAATTGATCACCCAGCCGGAAAGCGGCAGGGCGAGCGCGAGCCCATAGAGCAACGCATGGCTTGCGTGCGCGGCAGTGCGTTCCCAGGGCGGCGTGTTCGCCGGCAGCGCCGGACTCGGGTTCCCGAGCCGCCAGGCCAGGCGTGCGAGCATGAGCACCAGGATCAGCACGCCGGTGGATTTGTGCCAGACGAAGAGCTCGAGCTTCATTGGCGAGAGCCGCCACGCCGCCGCGGTGAAGCCGAGCGCGATCTGCACGAGGATCAGGACCGCGACCGTCCAGTGGAAAAACTTCGCGGGCGTGCCCCACGATTCGGCGGTATTGGCTAGCATCGCGCAGGCACTTTACTCTCCCGACCTGACGTGGGGATTGCTGCCTTGTTTCAGCGCGGTAACAGCACTCAGGTGAGCAGCTTGTCCACGACCCAGGCGACGCCGTACGAAAGCACGCCGGCTACCACGAGGATGCTGGTGCTGCGTGTCATGCCCTTGGGGAGCTCGTGATCGTCGGCCCAGCGCATGAGGTAGTAGCTAAAGGCGAAAAACGCGAACGTGGAGACGATCAGGCTGCGCACGGTCTGCGGTCATTCCCACTCTATCGTGGCGGGGGGCTTGGAGGAAATGTCGTAGGTGACGCGGTTTACGCCGCGCACTTCGTTGATGATCCGGTTCGAGACGCGCGCAAGCAATTCGTGCGGCAGCGGCGCCCAGTCGGCGGTCATGAAATCGGTGGTCTGCACCGCCCGCAGCGCGACCACGTATTCGTAGGTGCGCCCGTCGCCCATCACCCCGACCGAGCGCACCGGCAGGAAAACGGCGAAGGCCTGCGCTGTCTTTTCATACCACCCTTCCTTGCGCAGCTCGTCGATGAAGATCGCGTCGGCTCGCCTCAGCAGCTCGGCGTAGTCCTTGTTCACTTCTCCAAGGATGCGCACCCCGAGACCCGGTCCCGGAAACGGATGGCGGAACACCATCTCGCGCGGCAGGCCGAGCGCGAGGCCGAGCTCCCGCACCTCGTCCTTGAAGAGCTCGCGCAGCGGCTCGAGGAGCTTGAGGTGCAGCGTCTCCGGAAGGCCGCCCACGTTGTGGTGCGACTTGATGGTGGTGGCTTTTTTCCCGCTCGGACCACTGCGGGCGTCGGCGGACTCGATCACGTCGGGATAGATCGTGCCCTGCGCCAGCCATCGCGCATTCCGGATTTTCTGCGCTTCTCGCTGGAACACTTCCACGAACAGGCGGCCGATGATCTTTCGCTTCTCCTCCGGGTCGGCCACGCCTTTCAAGGCAGACAGGAAATCTTCCGAGGCGTCGACGTGAAACATCTTCACGTGCATGTGCTTCGCGAAGGTGTCCATCACGTGCTTCGCCTCGTCCAGGCGCAGCAGCCCGTGGTCGACGAACACGCAGGTGAGCTGGTCCCCGATCGCACGGTGGATGAGCGCCGCCGCGACCGACGAGTCGACACCGCCCGAGAGGCCGAGGATCACTTCCTCGCTGCCAACCTGCTCGCGAATGCGTTTTGTGGATTCGGAAACATAGTCGGGCATGTTCCAGTCGCCGCGGCAGCCGCAGATGTCGCGCACGAAGCGGTGCAGGAGCTTCGTCCCCTGGCGGGTGTGGGTGACCTCGGGATGGAACTGCACGCCGTAAAAGCGCCGCGTCTCGTCGGCCATGCCGGCGATCGGGCAGGCTTCGGTCGAGGCCATCAGCCTGAAGCCGGCGGGAAGCTCGGTAACCTTGTCGCCGTGGCTCATCCACACCTTCAGCATGCCGTGACCCTCGGCGGTGCGGAAATCCTCGATGCCTTCGAGCAGGCGGGTGTGGCCGCGGGCGCGCACCTCGGCGTAGCCGAACTCGCGCACGCTGCCCGCCTCGACCCGGCCGCCGAGCTGCTGCGCCATGGTCTGCATGCCGTAGCAGATGCCGAGCACCGGCACACCCGCTTCGAAAGCGGCGCGCGGGGCTTTCCCGGTCGACTCCTCGTACGCCGACATGTGGCTGCCGGAGAGGATGATGCCGCTGGCGCCGAAGCCGCGCACGAAATCATCGGCGACGTCGTGGGGATGGATCTCGCAGTAGACCTTGGCTTCCCGGACGCGCCGCGCGATCAGCTGCGTGTACTGCGCTCCGAAATCCAGGATAAGAATCTTCTCGTGCGAGCTCATTCCACCCGGTAGTTCGGGGCCTCCTTGACGATCTGCACGTCGTGGACGTGCGATTCGCGCATGCCCGCGCTCGTGATCTCGACGAACTGCGTGCGGGTGCGCAGCTCCTCGACGGTGGCGCAGCCGGTGTAGCCCATGCTCGCGCGCACCCCGCCGGCGAGCTGCTGGATCACCGAAATGACGCTGCCCTTGTAGGGCACGCGGCCCTCGACGCCCTCGGGCACCAGCTTGTCGACGTTCATCTCGGAGTCCTGGAAGTAGCGATCGGCCGCGCCCTTCTGCATCGCCGCGAGCGAGCCCATGCCGCGGTACGACTTGTAGGAGCGGCCCTGGTAGAGCTCGATTTCGCCCGGCGACTCCTCGGTGCCCGCGAACATCGAGCCGAGCATCACGGCGTGGGCGCCGGCGCCGAGCGCCTTCGCCACGTCGCCCGAATAGCGCACGCCGCCGTCGGCGATGATCGGCACGTCGGTCTTTGCCAGCGCCTCGGCGACGTTCTGGATGGCGCTGATCTGCGGCACGCCGACCCCGGCCACCACGCGCGTGGTGCAGATCGAGCCGGGCCCGATCCCCACCTTGACGCCGTCGGCGCCGTGATCCACGAGCGCGCGGGCGCCGTCGCCGGTGCCGACGTTGCCGCCGACGACGTCGATCTTGAAATTCTTCTTGATCCATTGCACCCGGTCGAGCACGCCTTGCGCGTGGCCGTGGGCGGTGTCGACGACGATCACGTCGACTCCGGCTTCGACCAGTGCGGCGACGCGTTCTTCGGTGCCCTCGCCCACGCCGACCGCCGCTCCCACCCGCAGCTTCCCGTGCGGGTCCTTGGCCGCGGCCGGATGCTCGCTTTCCTTGGTGATGTCCTTCACCGTCACCAGGCCCTTCAGGTGGAACTCCTCGTCGATCACCAGCACCCGCTCGAGGCGGTGGCGGTGCATGAGCTCCTTCGCTTCCTCGCGGCTCGCGCCCTCGCGCACCGTGATGAGGCGCCGCTGCGGCGTCATGATCGCCTTCACCGGCTGGTCGAGGTTGGTCTCGAAGCGCAGGTCGCGGTTGGTCACGATGCCGACCACCTTGCCCGACTTCACCACCGGGAATCCCGAGATGCGGTGCTCGCGCTGCAGCGCCATGACCTCGCGCACCGTCATTTCGGGCGTGACCGTCATGGGATCGCGCAGCACGCCGGACTCGAAGCGCTTGACCTTCGCCACCTCCGCCGCCTGCGCGGCCGGCGGCAGGTTCTTGTGCACGATGCCGATGCCGCCTTCCTGCGCGATGGCGATGGCGAGCCGCGCCTCGGTCACCGTGTCCATGGCCGCGGACACGAGCGGCAGATTGAGCTCGAGCCTCCGGGTGAACCGGGTCTTCAGCGAGACTTCTCGGGGCAGGACGCGGGAGTGGGCGGGGAGGAGGAGAACGTCGTCGAAGGTCAGCGCCTTCTGAATCACCCGCATGAGAATTCTTTCACGCAAAGCGGCATTATACGCGAGGGTCTGTGGAGCCCTTGTTTGACCCCCCCGGTGAAAGCCGATAGTGTCGGCGCACCATGATGCGATCTCTCGTATTCGCCGCGGGGCTCCTGGTTGCAGGCAGCGCTTGCGCTCAGTACAAGTGGACCGACCAGAACGGACGGGTGCAGTACAGCGACACGCCGCCCGCCGGCGTCAACGCCGCGCCGATGCGCCAGAGGTCGGCGCCGCCGCCGCGGGCCGAGTCTTCGGACAGCAAGGACGACGCCAAGGACGCCAAGGACGACGCCAAGGACGCGAAGAAAGGCCCGCTCACGCCGGCCGAGCAGGACGCGGCGTTTCGCAAGCGCCAGCAGGAGGCCGCCAAGGAGCGCGAGAAGCAGGCCAAGGCGGAGCAGGACAATCAGGCGAAGAAAGACAACTGCAGGCGCTCCCAGGAGGCCGTGCGCTCGCTCGAGACCGGCCGGGCCATGCGCACCGACGCCCAGGGCGAAAACTACTACCTGGACGAGGCCCAGATCGCGCAGGAGAAGTCCAGGGCGCAGCAGCTCATGCAGGAGTGGTGCAACTAAGTTTCAGGTCTTCTTGAACGCGCGCCGGCGGCGCGCCTCCTTGGGGTCTACGGTGAGCGGGCGGTAGATCTCGACCCGATCACCGTCGCGAAGCAGCGTCCCCGCGGTCACCACCCGGCCGTGGATCCCGATCCGCTGGTGTCGAAGGTCGATTTCCGGATGGCGTTGGAGCACGCCCGAGGCGCGCACCGCTTCCCCGGCCGTCGCGCCGGCCGCGAGCGAGAGCGTTACCGCGTCCTCGTCCAAAGGCAGCGCGTACACCACCTCGACCCTAAGGCTTGCCATGAACCTCGTGCGCGCGCCGGGTGAAGGCGTCGACCATGGTGTCGGCGATGTGGTCGAAGAGCGGTCCCAGGATCCTCGCGAGCGGCCCGGCCATTTCATACTCGAGCGAGAACTCCACCGCGCAGGCCTGCGCCGAGAGGGGCTTGAAGCGCCAGGCAGCGGCGAAATGCCGGAACGGTCCCTTCACCAGGCGCATGTCCATGGCCTCGGGGGGGCGCAGCTCGTTGCGCGTGCTGAAGGTCTGGTTCAGGCCGCGCATTCCCACGCTCAGCGTGGCCTCCACCCGCTCGGCGGTGCGCTCCTCCACCTTCGCCGCGCGGCACCAGGGAAGGAAGCGGGGATACGACTCGATGTCGTCCACCAGCGCGAACATCTCGCCTGCGGAGTGCTCGACGATCGCGGACCGGGCAATTCGCTTCATGGGAAAATCGGGGTCAAATGTCGATCGTCGAGAACCGCAAGGCGTTCCACGACTATTTCATCGAGGAGCGCTACGAGGCCGGCATCGCGCTCGAGGGCTGGGAGGTGAAGGCGATCCGCGGCGGCCGGGGCAACATCGGCGAGGCCTACGTCATGGTGCGCGGCGAGGAGCTGTTTCTCTTCGGCGCCCACGTGAGCCCGCTGCCCACCGCGTCCACCCACGTGAACCCGGACCCCACGCGCACGCGCAAGCTCCTGCTGCGCGCCGAGGAGATCCGGCGCCTCGTCGGCAAGGTCGAGCAGCGCGGCTACACGCTGGTGCCGCTCAACCTGCATTACAGCAAGGGCCGCATCAAGCTCGAGGTCGGGCTCGGGCGCGGCAAGCTCAAGCACGACAAGCGCGCCGACCAGCGCGAGAAGGAATGGAACAGAGAAAAACAGCGCCTGCTGCGCAGCAAATAACTCAGGCCGCGGCGGACTTTTTCGCCGCAGCGGCATCCTCGGCGAGCGCGGTCCAGGTCGAAACCACGGTATCGGGGTTGAGCGAAAGGCTCTCGATGCCCTGCTCCATCAGCCAGCGCGCCAGGTCCGGGTGGTCCGACGGCCCCTGGCCGCAGATGCCGACGTACTTGCCGTGCTTGCGGCAGGCGCCGATCGCCATGGCCAGCATCGCCTTGACCGCGGCGTCGCGCTCGTCGAAGCCTTCGGCGACCAGTCCCGAATCGCGATCGAGGCCGAGGGTGAGCTGGGTGAGGTCGTTCGAGCCGATGGAGAACCCGTCGAAGAGCTCGAGGAACTGCTCCGCGAGGATGGCGTTCGACGGCAGCTCGCACATCATGACCATCTTCAGGCCGTTCTTTCCCCTTTCGAGCCCATTCTGGGAAAGCAACTTGATGACTTCCTTTGCTTCGCCGATGGTCCTGACGAACGGCACCATCAGCTCGACGTTGGCGAGGCCGAGCTCGTCGCGCACCTTCTTCATCGCGGCGCACTCGAGCTGGAAGCACTCGCGGAAGTCCTCGGCGACGTAGCGCGAGGCGCCGCGCCAGCCGAGCATCGGGTTCTCCTCCTCGGGCTCGTAGCGCTCGCCGCCGAGGAGCTTGCGGTACTCGTTCGACTTGAAGTCCGACAGGCGCACGATGACCTGCTTGGGCCAGAACGCCGCCGCGATCGTGGCCACGCCCTCGACCATCTTCTCGCGGAAGAAGTCCTTCGGGCTGGCGTAGCCGCGCGCCTTTTCCTCGAGCTTCGCCTTCAGGGGCGCGGGCAGCGCCGGGTACTCGAGGCAGGCGCGCGGGTGCACGCCGATCTCGTTGTTGATGATGAACTCCAGCCGCGCGAGGCCGACCCCCGCGTTCGGCAGCTGCGCGAACTCGAACGCGAGCTCGGGGTTGCCCACGTTCATGGTGATCTTCACCGGAATGCGCGGCATCTCGCCGCGGGCGCGGCTCGTGACTTCGAAGGGGATCAGGCCCTCGTAGACGTTGCCCGTGTCGCCCTCGGCGCACGACACCGTGACCTGCTGCCCGTCCTTCAGGCGCCTGGTCGCCTCGCCGCAGCCCACCACGGCGGGAATGCCGAGCTCGCGCGCGATGATCGCGGCATGGCAGGTGCGCCCGCCGCGGTTGGTGACGATCGCAGCCGCCACCTTCATCACCGGCTCCCAGTTGGGATCGGTCATGTCGGTGACCAGAATGTCGCCTTCCTTCACGCGCGACATCTTCGAGGCGTCGGCAATCACCCGCACGGTGCCGCTGCCGATCTTGTTGCCGATCGCGCGGCCGCTCACGAGCACGCGCGAGCTGCCCTTCAGCGCGAAGCGCTCCTCGACATCGCGTTTGCGCGATTTCACCGTTTCCGGCCGCGCCTGCAGCACGTAGAGGCGCCCGTCGCCGTCCTTGCCCCACTCGATATCCATCGGCCGGCCGTAGTGGCGCTCGATGGCCACGGCGTAGCGCGCCAGTTCCAGGGTCTCGTCGTCGGAAAGGGAAAAACGATGCCGCTCGGCCTCCGGCACGTCCACGACGCGGGTCGACTTGCCGGTGGTCGCGGACCGCGAGAACACCATCTTCTGCAGCTTCGAGCCGAGCGCGCGCCGCACGATCGCCGGGCGGCCCTTCTCGAGCATCGGCTTGTGCACGTAGAACTCGTCGGGGTTGACGGCGCCCTGCACCACCATCTCGCCGAGCCCGTAGGACGCGGTGATGAAGACCACGTCGCGGAAGCCGGACTCGGTGTCGAGCGTGAAGAGCACCCCGCTCGCGCCGAGGTCGCTGCGCACCATCTGCTGCACGGCCGCCGACAGGGCGACCGCGCCGTGCGCGAACCCCTGGTGAACGCGGTAGGAGATCGCCCGGTCGTTGTAGAGCGAGGCGAACACGTGCTGGATCGCCTCGAGCACGTTGTCGACGCCGCTGATGTTGAGGAAGGTTTCCTGCTGGCCGGCGAACGAGGCCTCCGGCAGGTCTTCAGCGGTGGCCGAGGAACGCACCGCGAACGACACCTGACCGCCCACCTGCTGCTCAAGCTGCTGATAATGCTGCCGAATCTCCTGCTCTAACGCGGCCGGAAACGCGGTCTTCAGGATCCACGAGCGGATTTCCTTGCCGGCAGCGGCGAGCGCGTCGACGTCCGCGGGGTCGAGCCGGTCGAGGCGCTCATCGATGCGCTTTTCGAGCCCGCCCTGCGCGATGAACTCGCGGAACGCCTCGGCGGTGGTGGCGAAGCCGCCCGGGACGCGGATGCCGGCCTTGGCCAGCGCGCCGATCATCTCGCCGAGCGACGCATTCTTGCCTCCGACCTCGGCAAGATCCTTGAGGCGGAGGTCCTTAAGCCACGCTACGCGCATAGAGCCAGGCTAACCGCATTGCAGTATTTTATCGCCATGGATCGGCGCACCGTGTTTTTCGTCTCCGACGGCACCGGCATCACGGCGCAGATGCTCGGGCACAGCCTGATGACGCAGTTCGAAGGGGTCGAATTCAACCAGGTCACGTTGCCGTTCGTCGACAGCACCGAGAAGGCCGATGAGTGCGTCGCGCGCATCGCCGCGGAGGCCGGCAACGGCCGCGCGATCGTGTTCTCCACGCTGGTGAACCACGACGTGCGCGCGGTGGTGCGGCGCGCGAATGCGCTCGTCATCGACTTCTTCGAGAGCTTCATCGACCCGCTCGAGGCGGGCCTGGGAGTCAAGTCGAGCCACACGATCGGGCGCTCGCACAGCGCCATGGACAAGAAGGAATATGCGCAACGCATGGAGGCTATCAACTTCTCCATGGCGCACGACGACGGGGCGTCGCACCGGGAACTAGCCCAAGCGGACGTGATCCTGGTCGGGGTATCGCGCAGCGGAAAGACGCCGACCAGCCTGTACCTGGCGCTCCAGTTCGGCGTCAAGGCCGCCAATTACCCCCTCATTCCGGAGGATTTCCAGCGCGGCAAGCTGCCCGAGGCCCTCCGCGCGCAGAAAACGCGCCTCTACGGGCTGACCATCGCGCCGGAGCGGCTTCACGAGATCCGCAAGGAACGCCGGCCGGGCAGCCGCTACGCCGAGCTCGACAACTGCCGCTTCGAGGTCGAGGAAGCAGAGAGCATGATGCGGCGCGAAGGGATCCGCAGCATCAACTCGACCACGAAGTCGATCGAGGAGATCGCCACGACGATCCTGCGCGAGCTGCGCATCCAGCGGCAGGTCTACTGAGGCCTCCGCCTTAGGTACCCCTCGTACAGGCAGATCGCCGCAGCGGCGGCAACGTTGAGCGACTCGGTTCCGCCGGCCATGGGAATCGTCGCCTTCAGCCTGGCGTCCCTGAGCACGGTTTCACCGACGCCCCTCCCCTCGGAACCGAAAATCCAGCCGACGCGCTCGCCGAATTGGATTTCCTTCAGCGGCGTTCCGCCGCTGGATACCGTGCAGACCGTGGTTCCCTGAAAATCCGCGACGCTCTTCGCGAGGTCGGCCACCTGTCGTAGCGCGAGCTTGAAATGCGCGCCCATCGCGGCGCGCAGGACTTTGGACGACCACGGGTCGGCGCACGCGCGGTCCACGACGACTTCGCCCACGCCGAATGCGGCGGCGCTGCGCAGGATCGCGCTTACGTTCGCCGGGTCCTGGACGCCCTCCAGAAATACCGCCGGAGCGTCTGGTTTCTCCAATACCTTTGGAACTGCGATTTCGGCCGCGATGCCCGGAGGCGTCTCGGCGTCGGCGACGATGCCGAAGACGTGGTCGCCCAGGACGACCGGCTCGCGCTGCCCGACGAGCTTCCGGACCTCGGCCTTCTTCAATCCGGATTCGCTCACGATCAGCGCGACCGGCTCGAGTTGCGCCTGGAGCGCCTCGGCGACCAGGTGGGGTCCTTCGATCAGGACCCGCCCTTCGCTTCTCCGGAACCGGGCATCCGTCGCGAGCTTTGCCCAACGCCTCACCCGAGGGTTGTCGCGCGAGCGGATGACTGCGGTCATACCGCGCAGGTGCGAAAGCCCGCGAAGATGTCGGCGCGATCGGGAGTGTAGAAGTTGCGAAAGCGCGCGCGCGCGATGCGTGCCGGCGTCGCGAAGCTGCCCCCGCGCAGCACTTTGTGGGTGCCGAACCAGGGCTCGGAGTATTCCTTGTACGGGTCGCGCACGAACCCCGGATAGGGCAGGAAGTCGCTCGCGGTCCACTCCCACACCTGGCCCGTGTTTTCCAGGCCGTGCAGCGCCGCGAACTCCCATTCGGCTTCGGTCGGCAGGCGCCGCTTGGCGAACCGGCAATACGCCTGCGCTTCGTGCCAGCTCACGTGCATCACCGGCTCGTCCGGGGCGCGCTCGATCCAGCGGTCGAAGCGCCGCTGGTGTTTTCCCTTCCAGTAGCGCGGCGCAGTGCCGCCGGCCCCCACGAACGCCTCGTACTGCGCGTTGGTCACGCACCCGCGTGACATGCGAAAAGGCTGCAGCACGACCGGATGGCTCCACTTCTCGTTGTCGAACACGAAACCTTCGCCAGGTCTCGACCCGAGGCGGAAGATTCCACCTGCGTACTCGATATCGCCTGCAGGGCTCTCTGCAATGGCTGGCTGCGCGCCTTCCGGTTCCGGATACGAGAGCGTCTGCCGGGTGTAGTGGAAGGCCTCCGCGTGCATATCCTCGTGGCGCACGGCGAGCTGGACGAAATATGGATCCGCATCCCCTTCCTTAATACGGGCGACGAGCCGCTCGGTGACCTCGTCGCGATACGCGAGGGTGTCTTGAAACGATGGCAGCGGGAGACCCCAGCGCGTGGCATGAGCCACCTTGGCCGAGTCGTAGAACCGGTCGGCATTCTCCAGGATCGAGGCCCGGTCCTCGCGCGCGTCCCTCAGGCACCACCACTCCTGGAACCAGCCGACATGGCCGACCTCCCAGCGCGGCGGGTTGACGATCGCGAGCCGCGGACCGAATTCGCGCTCGCCGTCCAGCCCGTCGGCGACGCGCCTGAGGTGGGCGCGCGCGGAGCGCAGCTCCTCGATGAGTTCCGCCGTCACCCGCCCCAGTCTAAACGAAACTGCCTAAGTATCTGATTCCGAGTCGTAGGTGATTCGCCCGTCGTCGCTGATGGCCGCGATCATCATGACCACGAGCGTGGAATCCCCGAACCCGACGCCGCAGTCCGGGCGCAGTGCGCACTGGTTGTCCCCTCCTTCGCCAAGGATGGCCTGCGGCAACCTAAGATGGCAATAGGTTGAGAATCGCTCTTGTGACACCGGCGGGGCCGGGCATGCGCAACGGCAACCGACACACGGCGCTGCGCTGGGCGGCGTTCTTGCGCGCCGCCGGGCACGCCGTGGAGGTCTCGGTGCAGTGGTCGCCCCTGCAGTCGTCGCGCCATGGGGCCGCGGACGCGATGCTCGCGCTGCACGCGCGCCGCAGCTATCCCTCGATCAAGGCGTTTCCCTCGGATCGGCCGCTCGTGGTGGCGCTGACCGGCACCGACGTCTATCGCGACATCCGCGAGTCGGCCGAGGCGCGGGAGTCCCTCGAGCTCGCGCACCGGCTGATCGTGCTGCAGCCCATGGCGGCGCGCGAGCTGGCGCCGCGGCTGCGGCAGAAGGTTCGCGTGGTGGTGCAGAGCTCGTCGACGGCGCTGCGACATGCTCCGGTTGGGCGGCGCTTCCGCGTCTGCGTGATCGGCCACCTGCGCGCGGAGAAGGATCCGCTGCGCACGCTCGCCGCCCTCGCTTGCCTCCCGAACGAAAACATCGAAGTCGTCCACCTGGGGGCGCCGCTCGACGAGGCACTTGGCGGAGAAGCCAAAGCCGCCATGGCGCGCGAGCCGCGCTACAGGTGGCTCGGCAGCGTGGCGCATGCTCGCGCGCTGCGCTGGCTTGCCTCGAGCCACGCGATGGTGATCAGCTCGCGCATGGAGGGCGGCGCGAACGTGGTGTGCGAGGCGCTGCGCATCGGAGTTCCGGTGCTCGCGTCGCGCATCCCGGGCAACGTCGGCCTGCTTGGCGCGGGGTATGCAGGCTATTTTCCGTTGGAGGACGAGCGTGCTCTTGCGCAGCTCATCCGCCGCGCCGCGACGGATCGCCGGTTTTACCTGAAGCTGAAAACGCAGGTAAACGCTCTGCGAGGAATGGTCTCGCCTCGCGCCGAGGCGCGCGCCCTGCTCGCCGCGCTATCCGCTGCAGCTTTCTGAGCGCACGACTTCGGCCTCGCCATAGCGGAACGCGGGGCCGGAGGCCTTCGGTCCGGGAATCACCTGCACGCAGTCGCCGACGGAAAACTCGCGGTCCGACTGCGCCATGATCTGGCCGGTGGGCGTGCGCACCACGTACTGGAGCGTCTCCGAGTTCTTACGCAATGCCGGCTTGAGCACGCTTTCCCACTTGCCCAGGAGACTCATTCCGGGCAGGTCGGCTCCTTGACGGACTACGCGCAGGACTTTCTGAACGGTGCCGGCGTAGCCTGCGCGGTCGCTCGACTTGTCGGCCGGGGACCTGTCGGTCGGGGCGCCGGCGCAGGCCGCGAGCAGCAGGAGCGAAAGGCAGGCGGGTCGAATCACCCGGATAGCATGCTGCCGGTTGCATGACGTACGACACCGGGGGGGACCCTCCGGCGGGTGTCCGGGATTCCCCTATCGGGTGGGCGTCGGCGTGCGCTTTTGCCGCCGGGGGGAGCCCAGCTCCGCCTTCGCGGCTGACAGCACCTGCTCCATCAGGTCGGCGTGCGGCGACGCCTCGGCGCATCCCAGCACGTCGGCGTAGTCCCGCCTCAGCCGCCGCTCCTCGAGCCGGAACTGGGCGAGCGACAGTCCCGGGGCCGCGGCGAGCTTCTTCGCGCTGCAGTACATGCGGTAGCTGCGCACCCGGAGCGGCTCCGCCATGCCGCCCCAGCTGTCGGCGAAGAGATCCTTCTGGAAAAACACCCCGACGGCATAGAAGCTGCGCCGGTGGATCTCGCAGGGTCCGAGGCGGCCCAGGGCGTCGAGGTGCTCCGCGGTGGCGTAGCCCTTGTGGCGGTCGAAGCCGTAATGCGGGTAGCGCGTGGAGAGGACGCACATCTCGGCGTCGCGCTCGGTTTTCGCGAGGATCGACGCCGCCGAGATGACGGGATGGAGCGCATCGCCGTCGACGATGGTTCTGGTCCTGCAGGACAGGCCCGGGGAATGGGGGCCGTCGATCCATGCTTCCTCGGGTCTCACGCCGAGCGCCTGCACGGCACGGCGCATGGCCAGCATCGAGGCATGGAAGATGTTGATGCGGTCGATCTCCTCGACCGTGGCGTGCGCCACCGCCCAGGCGATCGCCCGCTCCTTGATGCGCCCCGCGAGGACGTCGCGGCGCTCGGGCGCGAGCACCTTGGAGTCGGCGAGGCCGTTGATGCGGCGTTTCTTGTCCAGGATCACCGCCGCGGCGTACACCGGCCCGGCCAGCGGCCCGCGGCCCGCTTCGTCGACACCGCACACCAGGACACTATCCATTTTTCTTTTCTAGTACACCCATGACCGCCTCGGCGGCTTTCTCGGCCGTATTCTGCCGCAGAAGATGATGGAAGTCGTGGAAGCGCGCGACCTGCCGCTCGCGCGCCGGCTTGTCGTGCCAGAGCGCGAGCAGCGCCGCGCAGAGCGCCGCGGGGGTCGCGTCGTCCTGCAGCAGCTCCGGCACCAGCCGCTCGCCGGCGAGAATGTTCGGCATCCCCACGTACGGCAGGTAGAGCATCCTGCGCATCAAGCGGTAGCTGATCGGCGACTGGCGGTACGCGATGACCATCGGCGTCTTGAAAAGCGCCGTCTCCAGCGTCGCCGTGCCGCTCGCCACCAGCGCCAGGTCGGCCGCCGCGAGCGCCTCGTGCGAATGGCCGAAGAGCAGCGTGATTGGCAGGTCGGTGCGCTGCTGCTCGTGCAGGGTGCGCTCGACCAGGTCGCGCGTCGCCCGCGTCACGCTCGGGCACACGAAGTGCACGTCGCGCAGCTCCTGCCGGAAGCGGTGCGCCGCGAGCACGAAGCTCGCCGCCATGTGGTGCACCTCCGAGCGCCGGCTCCCCGGAAGGAGCGCCACGATCAGCTTGCCGCCGGGCAGGCGCAGCTGGGCGCGCGCCTCGTCCTTCTTCGGGGCGAGCGGGATCACGTCGGCGAGCGGATGGCCGACGTAGCTCACCGGGATGCCCGCCTGCTCGTAGATCGGCTTCTCGAACGGGAACATCACGAGGATGCGGTTCACGGCGCGGGCGACTCTTTTGATGCGGCCGCGCCGCCAGGCCCACACCGAGGGGCTCACGTAGTGGATGGTCGGAATGCCGGCTTCCTTCAGGCGCTGCTCGAGGCCGAGGTTGAATTCGCTCGAATCCACGCCGATGAACAGGTCGGGCCGCTCCTGCAGCATCGCGCGGCCGAGGCGCCGGCGGATCCCTGCGATCTCGAAGTAGTGGCGCAGCACCTCGGTGTAGCCGCGCACCGAGAGCTTCTCCATCGGAACGTGCGATTCGAAGCCCTCGGCCATCATGCGCGGGCCGCCGATGCCGGCGAACATCATCGAGCGGCGGCGCGCCTTCAGCGCCGCGATGAGATGCCCGGCGAGCAGGTCGCCCGAGGCTTCGCCGGCGACCATGCCGACCCGCAGGAGCTCGGCCATCTACCGGATGATGCCGCGGGTGCTCTTGGCCAGAAATTCGGTGAGCAGCCCGAGCTCGGGGCAGGCGGCCGACTGCGCCTCGAGCTCGCGCCTCGCATCCTCGAGCGAGAGGCCGCTGCGGTAGAGCGTGCGATAGGCGCGCTTGATCGACTGGATGGTCTGCGCAGTGAATCCGCGCCGCCTCAGACCCTCGCTGTTGATGCCGTAGGGGCTCGCCATGTGGCCCGCCGCCATGACGTAGGGCGGCACGTCCTGCGAAATGAAGCTGCCCATGCCGGTGAAGGCGTGCGCGCCGATGCGCACGAACTGGTGCACCAGGGTGGTGGCGCCGAAGATCACCCAGTCTTCCACGGTCACATGGCCGGCGAGCTGGGTGCAGTTGGCGAAAATCGTCTTGTTGCCGACCTGGACGTCGTGCGCGAAGTGCACGTAGGCCATGATCCAGTTCTCGTTGCCGATGCGCGTGACGCCGACGTCCTGCGCCGTGCCGCGGTTGATCGTCACGTATTCGCGGATGGTGTTGTCGTCGCCGATCTCGACGCTGGTCGGCTCGCCCTTGTACTTCTTGTCTTGGGGAGCCGCGCCGATGGACGCGAACTGGAAGACGCGGTTGCGCCGCCCGATGCGCACACGGCCTTCGATCACCACGTGCGGGCCGATGGAGCTTCCCTCGCCGATCTCGACCTCCGCGCCGACGACGGCGAACGCGCCGATCTCGACGTCGGCGGCGAGCCGCGCCCCCGGGTGCACCACCGCGCTCGGATGGATGCGGCCGGTCATGGCTCGGCGCGCCGCATCGCGAGGAGGATGGTGGCTTCGGCCGCGACCTCTCCCGCCACCTGCGCCACGCACGAGAACTTGCCGATGCCGCGCAGCATCCGCTCCACCTTGACGTCGAGCTCGAGCTGGTCGCCCGGGATCACCGGTTTCTTGAAGCGGGCGTCGTCGATGCCGACGTAATAGTAGATGTTCTCGTGATGGTTGGTGCTCTTGTCGCTGCTGATGATGAGGGCGCCCGCCGCCTGGGCCATCGCCTCGAGGATCATCACGCCGGGCATGATCGGCCGTCCCGGAAAGTGGCCCTGGAAATAGGGCTCGTTCGCGGACACGTTCTTGAGCGCGACGATGCGCTTGTTGGCCTCGCAATGCTTCACCCGGTCGATCATCAGGATCGGATAGCGCTGCGGCAGGTTCTTCAGCACCTCGAAGATGTCCATCTCGGTCATTTCTTTTTCTCCTTCTCTAGCGAGCGCACCCGGTCGGCGAGCCGATCGAGGTGGCGCACCCACGCGGTATAGCGCGCCCACGACGCGTTGTCGGAAGAGGGATACAGGCCGGTGTAGGTCCCGGGCTTGTGGATGGAATGGGAGATCGTGGTGCAGGACGAGATCTGCACGCGGTCGGCGATCTCGAGATGGCCGAGGATCTGCGCGGCGGCGCCGATCGCGCAGTGCCTGCCGATGCGGGTGCTGCCGGCCACCCCGGTGCAGCCCGCCATCGCCGTGTGCGCTCCGATGCGGCAGTTGTGGCCGATCTGGATCTGGTTGTCGAGCTTGACGCCGTCCTCGATCACCGTATCGTCGAGCGCGCCGCGGTCGATGGTGGTGTTGGCGCCGATCTCGACGTCGTTGCCGATGCGCACCACGCCGATCTGGGGGATCTTGATCCAGCGCCCGGCCTCGTCCTGCGCGCCGCCGAACCCGTCGGCGCCGATCACCGCGCCGGAGTGCACGATGACCCGCTCGCCGAGGGTGCAGCCGTGGTACACGACCACGCGCGGGTAAAGGCAGCTCCCGGTTCCGATGGCCACGCCGTCGCCGATCACGCAGCCCGCGCCGATCGACACGTCTTGCCCGAGTTTCACGTTCCTGCCGAGAACTGCCGAAGCGTGGACGCCGGGAGGCTGGCTGGTAAGCGGGTTGAAGAGCTGCGACACGCGCGCGAAGTAGAGAGCGGGCGAGTCGCACACGATCCGAGGCAGCGCAGTCAGGTCCTCCGACTCCTCGGAGAGAATCACCGCCGAGGCGCGCGTCGCGGCGAGCTTCGCCCGGTGCTTCGGGCTGGCGAGGAAGGTGATCTCGCCGGCGGCGGCGTTCTCGAGGGATCCCACCTGGCTCACCCGGACGCCCGGGTCGCCGGCCACGCGCCCGCCCAGGCGCGTGGCAATCTCGGCGAGCGTCAGCGCCCCCGGCATGCGCGTCACTTCGCCGGCGGCTTGCCCGAGTCGAGCGCCTTGATCACCCTGTCGGTGATGTCGATGCGCGGGCTGGCGAAAACGGCATCCTGGAAGATGATGTCGAACTTCTCCTGCTCCGCGATCTGCCGGATCACCCGGTTGGCGAGCTCCACGACCCCGGCGAGCTCCTCGTTCCTGCGCTGGTTGAGATCCTCGCGGAATTCGCGCTGCTTGCGCTGGAAGTCGCGGTTCATCTCCTGGAACTCGCGCTCGCGGTTGCGCCGCTGGGTCTCGCCCATGGTCATCGCGTTCTTGTCGATATCGTCCTGCATGCGCTTGAGCTGCTCGGCGATCTTGGCGAGCTCCTGGTCGCGCTTCTGGAACTCCGCCTCGATCTTCTTCTGGGCGCGCTGCGCCGGCAGCGCGTCGCGCAGGATGCGCTCGGTGTTGACGAACCCCAGCTTGCCGGTGACCGTCGGCGCCTGAGGCGCCGGCTGCTGCGCCGTCACGGGCAGCACGGCCGACCCCAGCACAGTAGCGGACACGATGGCGAAAAGCGCTTTTTTCATGTTCAGAATCCGGTGCCGAAGGTGAATTGTAGCCGCTGCACTTGGTCCCCGTCCTTGCGGTTGATGGGGTTGGCGATCGAAAGCCGCAGCGGCCCGAACGGCGACAGCCACTGGAGCGCGAAACCGCCCGCGTAGCGCAGCTCGCCAAGGCGGACCTGGGTGTCGGCGGCGTAGACCTGGCCGAAGTCGATGAACGCCCCCAGGCGCAGCGACTGCTCCGCGGTCGCCCCGGGCATCGGGAACAGGAGCTCGGTCGCGCCGATGACCTTGAAGGTGCCGCCGGTGGAATTTCCATCCACGTCGCGCGGTCCCAGCGAGAACGGCCGGAAGCCGCGCACCGAGTCCGGCCCGCCCGCGTAATAGCCCTTGAAGAAGGGTACCGGCTTCTGGCCGAGGCCGTGGGCGTAGCCGAGCTCGCCGCGCGCGAGCAAGGTGTAGATCCGGCTCAGGCGCCAGTAGTAGCTCTGCTGGAAATTGAGCCGGTAGTACTCCAGGTCGCCGCCGGCGACTTCGCCGCTCAGGCGCGTGAAGCCGCCGGCGTTGGGGGTGATCACGCTGTCGCGGGTGTCGCGCTGCCAGCCGGCGGTGAACGCCCCGTAGACGTAATCGTTGCCGAACTGGTTGACGAAGTCGAGGTAGGCCCGCGGGCTGGTGTCGAACGTGGTGAGCGTCACCGACTCGAGGTTGACGCCGACGTCGACCGAGCTGATCTCCGAGACCGGGTAGCCGAACTTGATTCCCCCGCCGACCGCGTTGGTGATGTAGGCGCCCGTCGCGAGGCTCGAAGCGTCGGTCTTGCGCTTGTAGACGTCGAAGCCCTGGCTGACCCCGTCAACGGTGTAGTACGGGTCGTTGTACGACAGCGCGTAAACGGTGTTCACCTTGCCGCTGTTGACGTTGGCGGAGATGAACTTGCCGGTGCCGAAGGCGTTCGACTGGCGGATCGAGGTGGAGATCGCGAACTTCTCCACGCTGGAGAAGCCCACGCCGAAGAGCAGCGCGCCGGTGGGGCGCTCCTTGACGGTGTACAGCACGTCGACCTGGTCGGCGCTTCCCTCGACCGGCTGGGTCTCGACGGTGGTCTCGCTGAAGTACCCGGTGCGCTCGATGCGCCGCCGCGACAGCTGGATCTTGGAGGCGTCGTAGAACGCGCCCTCGAGCTGGCGCATCTCGCGGCGCACCACCTCGTCGCGGGTCTTGGA
>Ga0075424_100000708_pt1 | contig 26864 bp, 21 predicted proteins | sample SoiMethybrSBSTD3_FD_75301 | JGI IMG/M metagenome (GOLD analysis project Ga0075424, IMG submission 75301) | Bulk soil microbial communities from a Populus tree surrounding site in Tennessee, USA - Soil MetaG P. TD hybrid SBSTD3 | ecosystem: Environmental > Terrestrial > Soil > Tree plantation... | reverse complement strand
CGCGGCACCACCGCGGCACGCCCCCGGCACCACCGCGGCACGCCCGCGGCACGACCGCGGCACCACCGCGGCACGCCCCCGGCACCACCGCGGCACGCCCGCGGCACGACCGCGGCACGACCGCGGCACGCCCCCGGCACGCCCGCGGCACCACCGCGGCACGCCCCCACCACCTCGGCTGACGCCGGTGGCAGCCCAATTGCTCCCAGCCGGCACATGACGAACAAACAGCAGACGGCTCTCGCCGCCAGTGCGCTCGCCGTGGGCGCGGCGCTCCTCGCGCGCGGCCTTCGCGGCGCCCGATCAATCGACTTCAAGGGACGCACGGTCGTCATCACCGGCGGATCGCGCGGGCTCGGCCTGCTGATCGCCCGTCAGCTGGGCGCCGAGGGCGCGCGCATCGTCATCGTCGCGCGCAGCGACGAGGAACTGCAGCGCGCACGTGAAGATCTCAAGACCCGCGGCGTCGACGTGACCGCAATCACGTGTGATGTCGGCGTCCGCGCCGACGCGGAGCGTTTGATCGATGAAGTCGTCGATCGTACCGGACGCCTCGACGTGCTGTTCAACAACGCCGGGATCGTTCAGGCCGGACCTCTCGAGCACATGCAGCTGCAGGACTTCGAACAGGCGATGGCCGTGCACTTCTGGGGACCGCTGTACACGACGCTGGCGGCCGCGCCGATCATGCGCGAGCACGGCGGCGGACGCATCGTGAACATCTCGTCGATCGGCGGCAAGATCGGCGTCCCGCATCTGGCGCCATATTGCGCGAGCAAGTTCGCACTCACCGGCTTGTCCGAATCGATCCGCGGCGAGCTCGCCAAGGACAACATCTACGTGACGACGGTCTGCCCGGGCATGATGCGGACCGGCTCGCCCTACAACGCCTGGTTCAAGGGGCGGCACCGCGAGGAATTCACCTGGTTCGTGATTTCCGATTCGATTCCGATGGCGTCGATCAGCGCCCAACGCGCCGCGGCGCAGGTGATCGACGCGTGCCGTCACGGGGACGCCGAGCTCGTGATCACGCTGCCGGCAAAACTCGCCGTCCTCGCGAACGCCGTGATGCCCGAAGCGATCGCTCTCATCATGACGCTCGCCAATCGCCTCATCCTTCCGGGACCGACCGACGAAACCGGCGATCGCGCGCGCAGCGGCTGGCAAAGCCTGTCGAACTGGGCGCCCTCGAAACTGACGACGCTGACGGATCGCGCGGCTGCCGAGAACAACGAGCTGCCGCAGTGACACCGGTTCATTTGGCATCTGGTTATCTGGTTATTTGGTCATTGATATTGGGTTATTGGGCGCGCGCTCGTCCCATGAACCAATCCAATGAACCAATAACCAGATGAACCAATGACCAAATGGCCTCAATGCACCGTCTCAGTGTGCGGCTTCAGGACCACCTTGATGCAGTGATCGCGCTTCTCCTTGAAGATCTTGTAGGCGTTCGGCGCATCGTCGAGCGGCAGCCGGTGCGTGATCACGAACGACGGATCGATGTCGCCGCGCTCGATTCGATCGAGCAACGGCTTCATGTACTTCATCACGTGGGTCTGACCCATCTTGAATGTCAGCCCTTTCTGAAACGCCGCGCCGAATGGAATCTTGTCGAGGAACCCTCCGTACACGCCCGGTATCGAGACGATCCCGCCCTTGCGACATGCGTGAATCGCCTGACGCAGCGCGTTGGGACGATCGGTCGCGAGGAACGCCGCGGTCTTCGCCTTGTCGATGTATGCGTCGAGCGTCGAGCCGTGCGCCTCGAGGCCGACCGCATCGATGCACGCATCCGGACCGCGGCCGCCGGTCAGAATCTTGACGCGTTCGAACACCGACTCCTGATCGAAGTTGATGGTTTCGGCGCCGCCCTCCGCCGCCATCCGCAACCGATCGGGAACGTCGTCGATCGCGAGGACCCGATCCGCGCCGAGCAGGAGCGCGCTGCGGATCGCCATCTGTCCCACCGGACCGCAGCCCCACACGGCGATGACGTCGCCTTGCTTGATCTCGCAGTTCTCTGCGGCCATGTAGCCGGTCGGAAAGATGTCCGAGAGGAACAGCACCTGTTCGTCGGTGAGACTATCGGGTACTTTCATCGGTCCGACGTCCGCGAACGGGACTCGCGCGTACTGCGCCTGACCGCCTGCATAGCCGCCGGTCAAGCGCGAGTAACCGAACAGACCGGACGTCGTGTAGCCGTACAGCTTCTCCGCCATCCACGCGTTCGGGTTCGAGTTGTCGCAGAGCGACCACAGCTGCTTCTCGCAGAAGAAGCAGCGGCCGCACGCGATCGTGAACGGGACGACAACACGATCGCCGACCTTCAGGCGCGTGTTCTCATGCCCGACTTCGACGACCTCGCCCATGAACTCGTGACCGAGAATGTCTCCGGCCTGCATCGTGGGAATGAAACCGTCGAGCAGATGCAGGTCCGATCCGCAAATCGCCGTGCTCGTGACCTTCACGATTGCGTCACGCGGATTCAGAATCGTCGGGTCCGGAACTCTCTCCACCCGCACGTCGTTCGTCGCATGCCACACCAGTGCTTTCATCGTCTCCTCGTCAGTCGTAGTTGAGAATGGATTGCCGTCCGCGGGGCTGGCCCTTGGTCGTCGGAATCTCGCCCGTCTCCATCAGCTGCTTGAAGCGGCGCAGATCCTCCTGAATGGTCTGTGACGGCTCGAGGCCGAGCAGCCACGCGACGGCGGCGCCGGCTTTTCCGGCGGGCGGCTCGTACTGCATCCGAACCCGCACTTCGGTTCCATGCCGCGGCGCCGGCTTGAAACGGACGGAGCCGGCGCTGATGACGTCGGCGCCGTCGAGCGTCCGCCACCCAATCAGCTCGTTGGGGATCTCGTTGACGATCTCCGCATCCCATTCGACGGTGCGGCCCGCGGGCGCCCTCGCCACCCAGTGCGATCGGCGTTGATCCAGCTGCTTGACTGAAATGAGATGGTCCATGAACCTCGGCAACTGCTCGAAGTTCCGCCAGAACGCATACAGCTCTTCGGGCGAGCCGTTGATCGTGACGGCCTCCTCCACGAGAACACCACGACTGCCGCCGAGCGCCCTCTTCGTCTCGGTCCCTGCGTCGGCGGCCGTATTGATCCCGGCCGCTTCGTACATCGCGCAGTGGCCGGTCGCGCCGCGATAGATGAGTGCGGTGCCAGCCGCCGCGAGCGCCGCACCCATCGGCGATCGATCCTTCAGCTGCTTGATCGCGTACGCGGTTAGCGCCGCGCCGCCGAGTGCCGACGCCCAGCGTTCGGCCCCGGCCACGTTTATTTCTGACGTCATCGGTTTCTCCTTTTCGGCGCCGGAACGTTCATTAAGCGTGCCGCTCGACGCGACTACCTGAGGAGTTCACGGCAGGGCGTCGAATCGGTGTTACCCTTCGTCCTTCAACTCACACCATGGCTACAGTCGCATCGACACCCGAACGACTTCCTCGTACGCTCGGCCTGTGGAGCTCGGTTGCCCTGGTCGTGGGCATCACGATCGGCTCCGGCATCTTCCGAACGCCTGCCGGCGTGGCACGGCTGGTGCCGCATCCGCTCGCCATGCTCGGGCTGTGGGTGGCAGGCGGCGTGATCACGCTGTGCGGCGCGCTGTCTCTCGCCGAGCTGGCGGCAGCGTTTCCCCAGACGGGCGGCTTTTACGCGTACCTGCGGGAAGGCTGGGGACGGCTGCCAGCGTTTCTCTTCGGGTGGTCCGAGCTCGTTCTCATTCGCGCGTCAGCGCTCGGCGGCATCGCGGTCGTCTTCGGCGAATATCTGCTTCGCAGTCTGGGTGTCGATCCGGTCGATCATTTCGTTCTCGCGCGCGCTCTCTCGGCGTTCGCTATCGCCTTTGCCGCCGCCGCAAACATCCGCGGCGCCAACGTCGGCGCGTTCATCGTCGGCGTGGCGACGTGGGCGAAATTTGCGGCCCTGGCGGTACTCGCGGTCTCAGCGTTCGTGCTCGGCGGGAGCCATGGCGCGAGCGTGTCGAACCTGACCACGGGAACCGGCGCCAGCCTCGGCATCGGCAGCATGGGGCTCGCGCTCGTGAGCATTCTCTGGGCGTACGACGGTTGGGGCGATCTCTCCTTCGCGTCGGGCGAGGTGAAGGATCCGACCCGCAACCTGCCGCGCGCCATCATTCTCGGCACATGCGCCATCATCGGGATTTACATGATGACGAATGTCGCCTACGTGTATGTCAGCCCGATCGAAGCGATCGGCCGATCGCCGCTCGTTGCCGCCGACACGATGCTGGCGCTGTTCGGACGAGCCGGCGTCGTCCTGGTGTCGATGTTCGTGATGATCTCCTCGTTCAGCTCGCTGAACGGCAGCATGCTGGCGTCGCCGCGCGTCTTCTTCGCGATGGCCGACGATGGGCTCCTGTTCCCGGCGATTGCAAAAGTGCACCAGAAATACCGAACGCCGTACGTCGCCATCCTCGTGGCCGCGCTGCTCGGAATGGCACTGGTGATGAGCCGCAGCTTCGAACGGCTGACCAACACGTTTGTCCTCGCCATCTGGCCGTTCTACGCGCTCGGCGTGGCGGCCATCTATCCGCTGCGCCGACGCCTTCCCGATTTGCCGCGGCCCTACCGCGCGGTCGGCTATCCGGTCGTGCCCGCGCTCTTCATCGCAGCCGTTGCCGCTTTTGTGATCAACTCGCTCGTCAACGACACGCTGAACAGCGTCGTCACGTTTGCAATCATCTTCGCGGGTGTTCCAATCTATTTTTTTACGGTCGATCGCGTCAGATTTCGTTGACGCGATCCGGAACGGCTGCTACTCTGTTTTTTGCGCTCGAAAATTTTCAGAGGAGAGCTGGAGATGATTGCATTCGAGGCGCAATACCGGCGCCGAGGTTTTTTCCTGCACTCGTCGGAGTCCGGCGAGCCCGACACCGGCGAACACGAGAACCCGGAAGGGTTCACCGTTCGCTCACGAGGTTCACGTCGGTCCGTTCCACGTCAGACGGCCAGCAGCGGTCGATCCCGACCGGAAACGCGCGTCGACGAGTCGCGCCCGGAAATCAGATCAGGGAGCGTGACTGGCAGCCGTCAACGGGCACACTTGCCCCGCTGACCCAGCTCGCCCGCGGCGACACGAGGAACGCGACGACCGCCCCGACCTCTTCGGGGCGGCCGAACCTCCCAAACGGCAGCTCGCGTCGCACGAAGTCGGCCATCCCCTCGGGATCCTCTTTTACCCGCCGATCCCACGAACCACCCGGAAACAGAATCGAACCAGGCGCCACACTGTTAACGCGAATGTTGTCGCGAGCCAGCTGCTGGGCCATGGCCTTTGCGAGGCTGATCTCGGCAGCCTTCACGGCGTTGTAAGCCATGCGACCGCCCGATTCACGGCCCCAGATCGACGCGATCATGACGATGGAGCCGCCGCCGCGCCGCCGCAGGTGCGGCACGGCCAGTCGTGACGCGCGAATCGCCGGAAACAGCGTCTGATCGAACGCCTCCTGCCATTCGCGGTCGGTCGTGTCGACGATGCCGGCGCCCTTCGCGACGCCGACGTTATTGACCAGGATATCGAGCCCGCCGAAGGTCTCGACGGTTCGCGTGACGACCTCCGCCGCCCCGGCCTCGGTCGAGACGTCGGCCCGGAGCGCCAGAATGCGATTCGCGGGCGCGAGCGCCTTCAGTTTCGGGGTGGCGGCGGAGAGTCCTTCCTCGCCGCGAGCGCAGATGGTGACGCTGGAGCCTTCCTCAGCGAGCGCGGTCGCGATGGCTAGTCCAAGGCCGCGAGTGGAGCCGGTGACGATCGCGACTTTCCCGCCTAGTTGAAGGTCCAACCGCCCTCCACGCCTCCTGCGTTTCCCGGCCCTCCTGCCCTCCCGCCACCCCTCCTGCCCGTCCCCTTACCGCCCACCTCGTCCCGTCAGATCGTTGAGATGCCAGTCGAACGGCTTATAGGCGACCTGAAACGTGTTCTTGTCGAGGAATTCCTTTTCGATGGTCAGCAGTTTGGGACCGACGAAGGCGATGACCGCGCGTTCGATCGGACTGCGGTTGGAGAACGTGGGCGGCGCTTTGTCGGCGTAGGCGGCAACGAACTCCTTTTCGCGCCACGAGAAGATCGCCGTGGCGTTCACCTTGCCGGCGTCGCGATCGATCTGCACGCACTCGGTCCGGCTGATGCACTCGTTCGCCACTTCGGTGAGCTGCTTGTCCACCTGCTCCGGCGAAAACGCTTCACTGCGAAGGCGGCCGCCACCGAGCGCGCCGCGGCCGAGCGCGAGATACACGCGCGGATCGTTGAACTCCGGCAGAACCGTCTGCTCGATCTGATCGAGCGTGACCGTGCGACCGGCAAGGTGGTGCGGCAGTCGCTCGAACGCGCCGGGAATCTGCCGGATGCTGCGCGGCGGGTAGTCGGAGGAACGGTTCTGAATCGGATAGTGATCGATGACGGTGCGCAGAACCACCGCGTTGTAGGCATTCAGCCAGAACGCCAGCCGCTCTTCGCGCGACAGCTTGTCGATCGACGCGCTGCCGACCATGTTGAGGTACCCGTCGAGTTTGCCGCGGTCCGACTTCAGCGCCCGGTAATACACCAGGCCGTCGCGCACGTACGAGTCGAGGATCTGATCGAACGCCTTGCGGCGCGCGGCCTCCGTCAGGGATTCCTGCGCGGCCGGGGCCGCTATCGCGCAGGCCGCGAGCAGAGTCGCCACGATTGATTTGAGCATCGGTTTTCGAACTATACCCGATGGTCGAGGAACCGCGCGAGCGTCTGGTTGAAGGCGTCGGACTGCTCGAGGTTCGAGAGATGGCCCGCAGCGGGGATGACCGCAAGCTCGGAGCCGCGAATGCCGCTGTGCAGTTCCTCGGCGCGCGCAGTCGGTGTGACCGTATCCTCGGCGCCGACGACGATCAGCGTCGGGCAGTGGATCGATTCGAGGAGCGGCGACGAATCGGGTCGCGTCATCAGCGCGCGCGTGGCGCCTGCGATTGCCTCTGCCGAATTTTCGAGCACGAGCGCTCGAACCTGCTCGACTATGTCGGGCCGCGTCTTTTTGGTCGTTTCGCCGAGAAGCACCGGAATCATCTGGTCGGCGACACCGGCCGGTCCCTTTTCATCAAGTATCTGGAGCAGCCGCTGACGTCCCGCGACAGCCTCCGGCGTATCGGCCTGCGAACGGGTGTCGCCGAGGATCAAACCGCGGATGTATCTGGGCGCATGGCGAAACAGTGCGAACGCGATATATCCGCCCATCGAGAGGCCGCCGATGACGGCGTCGGGAACGTGGAGCGCATCGAGAAGATCGATGAGGTCCCCGGCGTAATCGTCGATCGATGCGGCCGGAGGGTCAGCGGCGCCGCTGCCGAACCCGCGCAACTGCGGCGCGATGACGCGCCATCCGCGCTCCGCCAGCGCCAGCTGCCGTTCCCACATCCGCGCATTGACCGGGAACGCGTGAATCAACAGCAGCACGCCGCGGTCGCGCACCGCCGATCCGCCCGGTACTCGATCGCGCGGCGCCGCTTCGAGATAGCGAAACCGGCCGACTGAAGGCATGCGCCATTATCACCGGAGCGCGAGCCTTTCAGGGAAGTGGCGCGGCCGCAAATCAGCGCGTCTCGGATTTCACGAGCGCGGCAAGCACGCGATTTTGATCGTATTGCGATCGGATGCTCTCGGCGGCGCTGACGAACGCCGGCCGCGACGCCGAGGCCACCGCGCGCGCGTTCAGAAATGCGAGCAACGCTTCGGCGCGATCGTAGTCCGAGCGCATGCTCTGCACCAGCTCGAACGCGCCGGTCTGCACGTCGCTCGACACCACGCCTTTTTTCACGATCTCCGCGAGAACCCGCCGCCGGTCGTAATCCGAGCTCATCGTCTTCAGCGCGGAGAAGAACTGATCGCAGACCGCCGACTCGACGCCGTACGCCTGCACGTAGCTCGTGAGAATCTCCGCGCGATCGTAATTGGATTTCACATCGACAGCCGAGACGAGGATGCTCTTCTTCACGTCGAGCGTCGGCGAACCTCGAGCGATCAGCGTGGTGAGCACCATCCGCTTGTCGTAATTCGATCGCATCGTGGAGATCGCCTGCGCGTACGACGCGGTGGCGCGATCGTCGAGCTTCACATTGCCGGCGATTCGCTCGAGAACCATACGCCGATCGTAGTCGGATGAAATCCGCGCTCCCGCCTGCTGCAGGACCGGCACGACAGAGCCCGCATCGAGGTGGCCGTTGTCGATGAGCGCTGTGAGGTAGACGCGGCGCACGTGGTCGGACTCCAGCAGCGCGATTTCGTCGAGCACGCCCTTGACGCCGCTCTTCTGCAGGATCGACTTCACGCGCGCTTCCGCGCCGAGCCCGGTGCGCCTCACCAGCCGTGGCAGTTCCGATGCGAGCCAGCGCTTCGCCTCGTCGTCCCACGGGCGTTCGGCGCCGCCGACCCAATAGCGGCGCGTGATCGAGCCGCCGGAGGATCGCATCTCGACCTTGTGCTCGGATCCACCGGACGAATGTCGAAGCGTGAACGTCCCGCCGTCGGACAGGCTCTGAACGTCGGTCAGGTCGTCGGTGAACGTGATCGTCCCGTGCGCGCTCGCATCGACCCGTTCGTTGTTGTTCGACCACTGCATCGACCAGTTGCTGTCGCTCGAGGAGAACGACGTGTGCTGGCTGCCTGCCACCTCCGGAGGCGGAGCCGGTGGTGCCGGCGGCGCTGGTAGTGCCGGCGGCGCTGGAGGCGCAGGCGGCGCGGGGCTCGCCTGAGCCGGGACCGGTGGCAGCGGAGGTGGTGGAGGCTGCGCGAAGTCCACGTCGGCGATCGCCGGCACCGAGGCGATGGCCGGCACCGAGGCGATGGCCGGCACCGATGGAACAGCTGGAGCCGCAGCAGCCGGCGGCACCGGCGCGATCGCCGGCTCGATGTTCTCCGGCCGCGCGGGGGGCAGCGGCGGCAGCGCGGGTATCACAGGCACCGTCGGCACCGCCGGCACCACGTGGGGCGCCGGAGCTTCGGGCGCAGGCGGCTGCGCGACATCCGCGTTCTTTGCCGCAGGAACGTACTGAATCGTCCCTGCGCCCGCCGTGAAAATCATCGTCAACGCAAGCGTCGCGGCCCAACCGGGCGAGCGCGGCTCCTCGGTGACCGGTGCGCGCAGAATCCGCCGGACGCGATCGAGCAGCGACCCGCCGGTTGCAGCCAACGCGATTGCCAGCGAACCGGCGCGTGCCGACTCGAGCGCTGCCAGGGCGCGCGCATAGGCGACGGCATCGCCGCTCATCCGCACTGCGATTTCGTCGCAGCAGTGCTCCCGCTCCCCGCGAATGCGCCGCGACAGCCACCACACCGCCGGGTGATAGAAAAGCAGCGTCTCCGCGATCGTTTGCAGCAGGTTCACGGCGTAGTCGTGTCGCCGGATGTGCGCGAGCTCGTGCGCGAGAATCGCTTCCACCTGCGCGGGCGTCAGCGCCGCAACCGCGGCAACCGGCAGGATGATCGCAGGCCGAAGCCAGCCGACGACGGTCGGCACATCGACCAGATGAGATTCGACGACGTGCGCCGCGGCGGGGAGACCAAGACGATACGCGATGCGGCGGCACGCAGTCTGCCAGCGGCACGATCCGGTGGCGAGCGCGATGCGGTGCAGCCTCCGGACGTACCACCATCCGCCTGCCATCCGCGCGAGCAGGAGGAACACGCCAGTGAGCCAGGCGGTCGCGATGCCGCGGATCACAGCGTCTTCGCTCACGCCGGAAAGGATCGACCGCGCCGACGCCGCGGCCGGCGCGGTGATTGCGGCGAACGCCTTGAACGACGGCACGTCGCGCGCGGTTGCGCCCGACTGATACGGCTGGAGGATGTGCTCGCCGGCAGCGTCGCGTGATGCTGCCGCGGTCCAGAGCAGACGGCCCGTTACGATCGGCGCGGCGAGCATCAGCGCAAGGCCGGCGCAAGCGATGACGTAGCGGCTGTTCGGCGTGCGGTGCGCGACCATCCGGAGCGCGGCGGCGGCGACGAGCGCGATGCCGGCGCCCTGCCACAGGAAATGAATGACCGTCCAACCGGCAACCTGCATGAAGAGGTTCATTTCGTCCCCCGATCCAGCAGCTTCCTGATCTCCGCCAGTTCCTCCGGCGACGCCTTGCTTGCGGCCAGCGCCTGCACGACGAGCTTTGCCGCCGAGCCGTCGAAGACGCGATTGAGCAGATCGGCGACGAGATGCCGCTGCGTCTGGTCTTCGCTGAAGGCCGCTTCGTACACGTGCGTGCGCGTCGATTCGTCGCGTCGCACGAGCTTCTTCTCCGTCATGATCTGCAGCAGCTTGAGCACGGTCGTGTAGCCAGCCTCGCGCCCCATGGCCTCGGCAACCTGCCGAACCGTGCTCGGCCCGCGCGTCCAGAGCACGCGAAGAATCGCGAGCTCGGCATCGGTCGGTCTGCGGCGCAGCGATTTCATGACGGCCGATTATCTACGAGGGCTTTCGTAGATGTCAATACGAACGTTTTCGTAGGAGCCGTGCCACGCGGGTACCACGGTGCTATCGGTGCCCACGGTGCTTGGTGCCACCGTCGAAATCAACACCAGGTGAGGAATTTGGAATTTGGAATTTGGAATTTGGAATGCTGTGGCCGGCCTGGTTCTCCGGGCCGGCCTTTTTTGTGCGACAAGCTGGACGTTCGATGCGCGCGATCCCCGCGATCCTCGCCGCACGTATCACGTCGTCGTCGTGGGCGGACTGACCATTCTCGACGGCACGCGCGTCACCGGCATGCCCGGCTATCCGGGAATCGAACGCGACTACGAGCGGACGTTCGAGACACTGAAACACATGCCGTGCGACGTCTTCCTCGGCGCGCATGCCTCGTACTACGGCGGCATGGCAAAGATGGAACGATCGCGCACCCAGCCCGACACGAACCCGTTCGTCGATCCGCAGGGCCCGCCCAGCCTGCGTTTCCCGCCGGCTTCAACGCGAAGGACGGTCCGGCCGGCGTCACGTTCTCGGGTCGCGCGTTCAGCGAGCCGCGGCTGATCGGACTTGCGTACGCGTTCGAACAGGCGACGCACGCGCGGTTCCCGCCGGCCAGCACGCCGGCGCTTCCAACCGATACCGTGATCCCACGGTGAGAACGTCGCCACGCCGGCCGATCGTGGAGGGCGCGCGCACACGGCGCGCGTCCTCGCCGACATCGTTGTAACGGCGATCCCGTTCTCGTAAGTTCACATCTCGTACACGCGCGAGTTCTTGCGCTTCCGGCGGCTGCCTGCTGGAACGCGGCTGGCATCTATCAGCCGCTCATGACAGGCCGGCGTGCGATTCTTCCGTTCGTCCTCGCGCTCGTCACAATTGCACGCCTCACCGCGCTCGCGCCCGGAGCGCCGGCGCGCGACGCACAGAATCCGCAAAACGCGAGTGACGCGGTGTCGACGCTCACGCGAATGCTGGAAGACGAACGGCATCTCGCCTGGAACGATCCCGCGTGGCTCTCGCTGAAATCGGAGCTCGACGTCGAGGTTCCCGCGCAGCCTGACGGTCAGCTCGCGAGACTCGCGCGACGCGCTGCTGCGCGCGTCGAACTCAGTGCGAATCCGCTCATCGCAACGGCGAAACACGCATCGACGCTCACGCTCGACACGCGGCCGTGGTTCACGATGCAGACCGAGCTTCCTTATTACGTCGAGGTCCGGGGCTCGCTCGACGGCGCCGCGCCCATCGTGCTCGCGGGTGCCTTCGGCGATGCGCAGTGCGAAGTGAAGATCGGCGACGTCGCGTGGGCGCGGCCGCTCGGAACGGGATTTCACCGCGTTGCGATTTCGGTCGACGTCGCATATCTACGCCGTGCGCCGGCATCGAAGCGATGCGCGTTTCGTCCACGCACGGCCAGCCGTACGACGAGGCCGATGGTCCGACCCGCGGCGACTGATGTCATCACGCATGAGCAGCGGATGCTGCCGGGACTCTCGTTCGGCATCTTCGATACTCCATCGGCCGATGTCGTCGTCCGCGCCGCGCAGGCCGCGCCGGCGCGGATGCTCGATTCGCGTCTGGCGTCGGTGCCCTTCGAGCGATGGTTCGGCACGATCACCGGACGTGCGCAAATCGACTGGCGTTCGGGATTCTGCAACGAGGACGAAGCATTGTGGTGGCATCCGTCGAACGGCGACACCGACCAGGGCTACTGGCGAGCGACGATGGACGCGCGGCGCAAGCCGCGGGAGCTGTGCGCGACCGCGCTCGCCGCAACGCAGGACGGCAGTCGATCGGTCGGCGTGCGGATCGCGGTCGGCACCCTGCTCGAGGACAGCGGCGACTGGCAGTTCATCCCGCCGAAGCTCTACGAGGCCTTCATCGACGCCGACGCGAACACGCTCGACGTCCGCAGGCTCGCCGATCTCGCCGAAGCCGTCGGCGCGTCAACCGACAAATGGCCGCGCACCAATCTGTCGGTCCACGACGTCACGTACACGCCGGCGCATCCGGCCCCTGGACAGTCAGTGACGGTGCGCGCCGTCATTCGGAACACCGGTTCCCGCGACGTGCGCTACGCGCACGGATCGCTCGTCATCGTGCCCTGCTGCGGCGTCGCACGCAAAAGCGTCGAAGACTTCGTGCGGACCATCGCGGCGGGTGCGACGTTCGTGGTCGAGCGCACGGTGACGTTGCCCGACGCGATCGCTGGAGTATCCGCGTGTGTGTGGCCGTTCCCGCCAGACGGCCGTGAAGACAGCCGCTGGCGACGCAGACCCACGTCCGACGCAAACCCGGCCGACAACTGCGCGGAGATCAACATCGGTAGGGTTCGGAGCGAATAGGGCGGGATGGGAGGGCAGGGCGGGCGCCCTTGCTGCCCTCCCTGCCCGTCCCTCCCGTGCCACGTCAGGCCTTCACGCTCTGCCTGGCCTCGCGTTCCATTCGCGCGTCGTAGCTCTCGCCGTAGATCGACGGCACCTTCGCGCCGATCGGCCGCAGATACACCGACAGCTGGCCGCGATGATGAATCGTGTGGCTCACCGCGAGGTTCGCGTAGACGACCGCCGGAAACTGGAAGATGCCGCGGAAGTCGATCGGCTTCGTCAACTGGTCGCCCGAGAGGCGCTTCAGGCGATCGAGGTTCGCCGTGAAGCGGGGCGCGTACCATCCGTTTACGTCGGCGGCAGTGCGAACGTTCTCGGGCCGCGGAAGCGGCGTCAGATCGAAGGCGCCGGACAAGACCGCCTCGAGAAAGCGGTTCTCGGCGGTGACGATGTGCCAGGCGAGATCGAGCGCGCTCCTCCCGACGTCATCGGGACGATAGTCGCCTTTCCCGTCTGGAATCGCGGCGATGACGCGTTCGGTGACGGGGTGCTCCGCGTGGAGCGACGGCAGTGCGACGGCGTTGAGTACGACGACGGCGTGTTCAGGAGTGAATTGACTCATGCCGCGCATTGTAGTGCACGACGTTGAGCCACCTGCAATCCGGCGCTAGTCGAGCTGCGTCGACAGAACAATCATGGACGTGCGGTCGCGCCGCCTTGCGTTCGGCATCGCCGATCGCGTCCGCGCATTGGCGCGGCACGCTTCGAGATACGGCATGTGCAGCTCTCGGAAGATCCCGGTCGATTCGTCGATGGACCCAACGACCCGTCCGTTCAGCCGCTGATTCACCGCCCACTCGAGGACCGTGACCGACGTGTCGAGCAGTTCGCGTTCGGTGCCAAGCGCCCCGAGGTCGAGCAAACGGGCAAAGCGTGGCTCGAGCGCTGCGCGCACGTCGATGTGCAAGCGGCTAGTCTGTCGGCCCATGATGCCTCCTCCAGGTTGACTTCACGGTCTATCGTTTTTTGTCGCCGGGAAACAGATCGCGAAACGTCAGCTTCGCGATGATTCCGGCCGGCACGATCACGGCACACGCGATCGATTTGATCAGGCCGAGCGGCAGATGCACGATGCCTAGCCCCTCAAGCAACACGATTGCAATCCCTGACACCATCAACACCGACAGCGTGACGATCCCGAACTTCTGAATCCAGCTTCGTGTCCTGACCCGCTCCTCCTCGATCCGAGACTGCGCGAGACGCATCTGCTGACCCGTGAGCACCTCCAGCACTTCGGGCAGATCCGCGAAGAATGCGATCGTCTCGATGCGATCTCGTGTTCGGGAGCGAATGGTCGGGACGGGACGAAAATCTGCAAGCGGAACGGAATCGCTAAGGCGCAGCTCGTCGTCGCGGTCGTGGGGTTCCCGCTTTCGAGCGTCGCTGCTCATCTTACCCTCCATCACGGACTCGAATCCCAGTGCGGCATCGCTCGGCAGCTGAGTAAGCTGCTGAGCCCGATGTTAGGCCTCTGGCAGTTGACCGAGCAATGGCTGATTTTGAGTGGAAATGAAGAGCTTGGGTGTTGCGTCAGGAGCGACTGCAACGTTGAGGCACTTCGGATCTCTTTGCGACAGAGGGAACAGAGAAACAGAGGAACAGAGAAAGAGAGGAAGAGAGAAAGAGAGAAAGAGAACAGCAGAAGAGAACAGCAGAAGAGAAACAGCGGAAGAAAAAATCGGCGGGTCCGAAACGAACCCGCCGATCAAACTAATCCCTGCTCCCTAAACTAATCTCTAATCCGTAGCGCGTTTTCGATATTGATGTAGCGCGGGGCGCGGCCCTCAAAGGGCCGCGCTACACGCATCTGGAAACTGCACTAATCCCTGCGAGGGTGTCAGCGCGCGCACTAGGCGCACCCACTCGTAGTGCCACAGTTCACGCACTTGTAGCAGGCGCCGCTGCGGATCATGATGGAGCCGCACGTCGAGCACGGCGGGGCGTCCTCCTGATTCTGAATCGTCGAGTGCGGATTCGCCGCAGCGCTTGGCCTCGGCGCGGACGCGTGCGTATCGGCGTGCGCCGCGGACGCGGTGGTGCCGTTCTGCTCCTCGAGCTCGCGTCCGTTGACGCCGGCGTGGAACTGCGCTTCGGGCGACAGGAACTTCGACGCGAGCCAGCGGAAGATGTAGTCGACGATCGATTTCGCGAAGCGGATCTCCCGATTGCGCGTCATGCCGGACGGCTCGAAGCGCACGTGACTGAACTTGTCCACGAGCGCCTGCAGCGGGACGCCGTACTGCAGCGCGTAGGAGATCGCCTGCGCGAACGCGTCGGCGAACCCGGAGATCGTCGATCCTTCCTTGGCCATCACGAGGAAGATCTCGCCCGGCTGGCCGTTCTCGAACAGACCGACGGTGATGTATCCCTCGTGGCCGGCGATGTCGAACTTGTGCGTGATGGCGTGACGCTCGTCGGGGAGCTTTCGGCGAATCGGTCCGCTCACCATCGAGGCCGCCGCCTGCTGCGCGATCTCCGCCGGCGACTTGTCCTTCGACGTGTTGAGCGGCTGCGTGCGCTTGCTGCCGTCGCGATAGATCGAGATTGCCTTCGCGCCGAGCTTCCACGACTGGATGTACGCCTGCATGATCTCGTCGACGGTCGCCTCTTTCGGCACGTTCACCGTTTTCGAGATCGCGCCCGAGATGAAGGGCTGCGTCGCGCCCATCATCTTGATGTGGCCCATGTAGTGGATCGATCGCTGCCCCTTGGCCGCCTTGAACGCGCAGTCGAACACGGCCAGGTGCGATTCCTTCAGCCCCGGCGCTCCTTCGATCGTTTCATTCTTGTCGATGTAGTCGACGATCGCCTCGACCTGGGGCGGCGTGTAGCCGAGCCGCCGCAGCGCCATCGGCACCGTCTGGTTGACGATCTTCATCAGTCCGCCGCCGACCAGCTTCTTGTACTTGACGAGCGCGATGTCGGGCTCGACGCCGGTGGTGTCGCAGTCCATCATGAAGCCGATCGTTCCGGTCGGCGCGAGCACCGTGGCTTGTGCGTTGCGGTAGCCGAACTGCTCGCCGAGCTCCACGGCATCGTCCCACGACGCTCTGGCCGCCTGGTACAGCTCGGACGGAACGTTGCGCGCGTTGATGTCGCGCATCGCATCCCGGTGCTTGCGCATGACGCGGAGGAACGGCTCGCGGTTCTTCTCGTAGCCGGCGAACGGACCGCCGTGATCGCGGGAGATCCGCGACGACTGCGCGTACGCTTCGCCGGTCATCATCGCGGTCAGCGCGGCTGCGTAATCGCGTCCGGCGTCGCTGTCGTACGGCAGGCCGCGCGACATGAGCAGCGCGCCGAGGTTCGCGTAGCCGAGACCGAGCGGACGATACGCGTGGCTGTTCGCCTCGATGGCCGGCGTCGGATAGCTCGCGTTGTCGACGATGATCTCCTGCGCGGTAATCAGCGTGCGAATCGCGGCCTTGTAGCCGACCACGTCGAACTCGCCGTCTTCGCGCACGAACCTCATCAGGTTGATCGACGCGAGGTTGCACGCCGAGTCGTTCAGGAACATGTACTCGGAGCACGGATTGCTCGCGTGGATGCGATCGGTCTCCGGGCACGTGTGCCACTCGTTGATCGTCGTGTCGAACTGCATGCCCGGATCGCCGCAGATGTGCGTCCCCTCGGCGATGAGGCGCATCAGATCGCGCGCCTGATAGCGATCCATCACCTCGCCGGTCATCACCGCCCGCGTCTCCCACACGCCGTCGTCGAGCACCGCACGCATGAAGTCGTCGTTGACGCGCACGCTGTTGTTCGAGTTCTGGAAGAAGACCGACGCGTACGCCGGACCGGTGAACGATCCGTCGTAGCCCGCGTCGATGAGCGCCCAGGCCTTCTTCTCCTCCTCGACCTTGCAGTTGATGAAGTCGACGATGTCGGGATGATCGGCGTTGAGGATCACCATCTTCGCCGCGCGACGCGTCTTGCCGCCCGACTTGATCACGCCGGCGAACGCGTCATAGCCCTTCATGAACGACACCGGACCCGACGCCGTTCCGCCGCCGGCGAGCAGCTCACGCGAGGATCGGATCGGCGACAGGTTGGTTCCCGTGCCCGATCCGAACTTGAACAGCATTCCCTCGGTGTGGGCCAGCGTCAGGATCGAATCCATCGTGTCCTGCACCGAGTTGATGAAGCACGCGGAGCATTGGGGCGCCTTCTCGAATCCGCAGTTGAACCACACGGGGCTGTTGAACGCCGCCTTCTGGTAGACGAGGATGTGCTTCAGATCGTCGCTGAACGCGCGCAGATCCTCATCGCTCGCGAAGTACCGCTGCGCGCGCGCCCAGCCGGTGATCGTGTCGACGACGCGCCCGATCAGCTGCTTCACGCTGCGCTCGCGCTCGGGCATGCCGATCTGACCGCGGAAATATTTCGAGACGACGATGTTCGTCGCCTGCTGCGACCAGAACTTCGGAATCTCCACGTCGCGCTGCTCGAACACGACTTCGCCGCGCTCGTTGCCGATGACGGCGGCGCGCAGTTCCCACTCGATCTCGTCGAACGGGTCGACGCCTGCCTCGGTAAAGAACCGCGGGAACGTCAGGCCGGGCGCGGCGGGAGTCGCGGTCGCCGCTTTGCTCTTGCCGCGCGGCGCTTCATCTACTGCAGGTATCCCAGGTGCCCCGGATCCCGCGACGAGTGGAACGGCTGGCGTTGCCGGGCTGACGACGTTTCCCGTACTCCCAGCTGTGCCGGTGCTCGTCGAAGCGTGAGCTCCGGCGCCTGTCTCCACCTGCTGTCCAGCACTCGCGGCTTGGTACGCGGCGCGATCTTTCATCGATCCCCTCCGGATGGGGCCCGCTCGGGTCGAGCGCAGCCGTCGAAAATTGAGAATTGGATCAGGCGGGCCGGCCAGCGAGAAGCTGGGAGGATTCTCGGTCGATGCCGCTCCGCTAGACGGACAAATATGCGCTCGTGAGGGACCTTTGTCAACCAGAACCTACTACATATTGTGCGCTCGATTTAGGGCAGTCGCAACATGTTGACGACTGTGCATGGCTGTGGAAATCTGCTCACCTGGTTATTTGTTCATCTGGCTACTTGTTCTTGAGCTCAATGACGAGATGACCAGATGAGCCAGTGATCAATGCACGAGACAGGCGAGCGGGGAGACCGTCGTTCGGTCTCCCTGGTGCACAGGCGGGATGTCCGGCAGGTTGTGTGTCTTCTCACAGGAGGTGAGAAGAACGAAGTCGATCCGTAAGGAGCAAGCACGGTGCCACGGCGTGCACCCGCGAGAACCGCCTGGAATCGATGTGAGTGGTTGAATCGATGTGCGGATTTTGCGCACAAGCTGCGGACAAACAGTCGAGATGAGTAGCCGCGTTCAGAGGTGTGGTAGCGCGGTGCCGTCTCGAACGTCAGCGGCCGGCAAGCTGAGCCGCGATGAACGCCGCTTTGTCGGCGAGCGTTTTGGCAAACAGCATGTTCTTCGCGCGCACCGCTTCTTCAGCCTGACGCATGTAGCGCTTCGCGTAGTCGTACTGCGTCTTCGCGTCGGCGTTGAGCGTCCGGTAGTCGACGCGCATCAGATCGCTCGTCGCGCGTGTGATCGTCGCGCGAATCGTGCGCTCGAGATCGCCTTCCGCGGCGCTCGGCGTCGTCTGAAGCGTGGTCGGCGGCTTGGGCGGCTCTTCGGTGGCCGGCGGCGTGGCCGGCTTCGCCGCTTCGGCGGGCGGCGTCGGCTCGGCCTTCGGCGGTTCCGCGGGACGAGCCGGCTCGGTGCGCGCGGGCTCGCGCGCCGGCTGCGTACGCCGCGACGGTGCATTGCGCGCAGGTTCCTGCGCCAGCGGCACGGGCGGCGGCGTTTCGACTTCCGTCGGTTCGACGTCGCGCGGCGGCGGCGCGGGCATGTCGAGCGGCGGGTTGTCGGGGGTCGTCTTGGCCTGCGCGCCTGCGCCGCAGCCGCATAGCGCGAACGGCGCCAGCGCGATGCATACGACGAAGATCTTCACTTGCATGATCAAGCCTGCGGCAGGAGCACGCGGAACGTCGTCCCCGCTCCCGGGGTGGATTGGACTTCGATTTCTCCGTCGTGCATTTGCACAGTACGGTACACCATCGAGAGGCCGATGCCGCTGCCTTTCTCCTTCGTCGTGAAGTAGAGATCGAAGATTTTCTGGAGGTGTTCCGGCTTGATGCCGACGCCGGTGTCCGCAAATGACACCTCGACGCGCCGATCCCGTCCCCGCTCGCACGTAATCCGCAGCGTGCCGCCGTCGGGCATCGCCTGAGACGCGTTCAACGCAAGGTTCAGAAACGCCTGCCGCAGCATCGCCGGATCGCCGTTGACGTCCGGCATGTCGCGGCATTCGACGATGAGATCGATGTGCGCGCGATCGGCTTCGGGTTTGACGATCGGAACGATCTCGTCGAACAGCTCAGACAGACGCATCGGCTGGAGCTTGAGATCCTCGGGCCGCGAGAATTTCAGGAATCCCTGCACCACCTGATCGAGACGGCGAATCTCGTTTGCAATCACGTCGACGTGCTGAATCGCCTCGGCCGTGTCGACGAACGGAACATCGGCGGTTGCGGTCGTGACGACGCCGCGCGCGTCGCCCAGTTCCGCTCGAGCTGACGCTGCGGCGGCGCGATCGGCGGCGACGCCGCGTGCGGCGCCGTTCGATGCGCGCACCGTTGCGAACTGCTGCCGCAGCAGCTCGAGGTGAATCGCCATCGCATTCAGAGGGTTCTTCACTTCGTGCGCGACGCCGGCCGAAAGCCGCCCGAGCGCCGCCAGCTTGCGCGAATAGCGAATCGTCGACTGCACCTGACTGAGATATTCGAGGTTCCGCGCGACGACCATCACACCGACGAGCTCGCCCTGCGGATCGTTGATCGCGTGTGTCATCAGCAGCCGCTCGGCGCCTTCGGTGAACGTCGCCGGCATCGGACCGCGCGACTGTCGCGTCATGAGCGTCTGCTCCGCGAGCGCGCGCAGCGCGTGATCGGGCGCAAGCAGCTCGGTCACGACCGCGCCCGGCGTCGCATTCGGGATGAGCGCGCGCATCGCGGGGTTGGCGAACAGCAGCTCGCCGCGCGGGTTCACGATCGCCACGGCGTCTTCGAGGTGCTCGACCGCCGACTCGAGGTGCGCCACCTGTCCGGCCATCTGCGATCGATCGGCGGACAGCTGCGCGCTGACCGCGTTGAAGAACGTGCCGAGCTCACCGAACTCGTCCTGCTGATCGAGATCGAGCCGCACGCCCAGCTCACCGCGTCCCAGGCGCGTGAGGCCGCTGCGGATGACGTGAATCGGCCGCAGCAGCAGCTGGGCGAGCAGCATCGCGACAGCGATCGATACCGCGAGCGCGGCGAACGCCGCGACGACCGCGGGACCGAGCGCCGCGTCGAGATCCTGTCGAATGAGCAGCGTCGACACACCAATCCGAATCGATCCGAATTCGGTATTCCGGAGCAGCAGCGGCTGCCTCAACTCGAGGGTCCGTCCCTGACCCGAGTAGATCGCCGCAAGCTGCGAAAGCGGCTGACGCAGCAACAGCGTCGAGAGCGCATCCCCCGGCGGCAGCGGCTGGCCCTCGAGCGAGGGATCGGCGTGCATCACCGCCATGCCGTGCACGTCCGCGAGCGCCGCGAACATGACGTTCTTCGAATACAGGCTCGATTCGAGAATCGAGCGCAGTCCCGGATCGTCGTGCAGCGCCTTGTACGGATTGTTCGGATCGATCGCGACCTCGCGGGCGCGATGGGAGATCGTTTCGGCGACAGCATCCGCGCGCGCACGGCTCTCGTCGAGGCTGATGCGGGCAAGGCGCGACAGGTGCAGAACGCTCAGCGCGACGACGACCGCGCCGACGATCGACGTCACGCCGAGAACCTGCTTGCCCTTGATTCCTAGTCGCACGTTGATGGCACGTTACTCTGATTTTTTCGGCCGCAGCCTCAATTTGTTCAGTTTGTTGTGCAGCGTTTTGAGACTGATGCCCAGAATTTCCGCGGCGCGCGTCTTGTTGTCCCGGGTGTGCTCGAGCGTCATCAGAATCAGGCGCCGCTCCGCCTCTTCGACCGTCGTGCCCGGCGCGAGCGCCACCTGCGGCTGGTGCTGCGGCGCCGGCTCGTCGCCGAGCACCGGCGGCAGGTGCGTCGGCTCGATGAACGGTCCGGGCGACAGGATGGTGGCGCGCTCGATGACGTTGCGCAGCTCGCGGACGTTGCCGGGCCAGGCGTAGTGCTCGAGCATGCGCATCGCCTGCTGGTCCACGGCCACGATCGATTTGTGGTTCCGCTGGTTGAACTCGTTGATGAACGACTGCGTCAGGAGCGCCAGATCTTCCTTGCGCTCGCGGAGCGGCGGGAGACGGAACGAGAAGACGTTGAGCCGGTAGTACAGATCTTCCCGTAATTTCCCGGCCTTCACCGCTTCGACCGGATCGATGTTCGTCGCGGCGATCATGCGGACGTCCACCGACTGTTCGACGCGCCCGCCGAGCCGGCGGAACCTGCGCTCCTGAAGGACGCGCAGCAGCTTCACCTGCGTCGCCGGCGTCATCTCGCCGATCTCGTCGAGGAACAGCGTGCCGCGATCGGCGAGCTCGAAGCAGCCCTGACGGCGATCGGCCGCGCCGGTGAACGCGCCCTTCTCGTGGCCGAAGATTTCGCTCTCGAGGAGCGTCTCGGGAATGGCGGCGCAGTTGATCGCGACGAACGGGAACGTCGCGCGCGGGCTCAGCTGGTGGATCGTCTGCGCGACCAGCTCCTTGCCGGTTCCCGATTCCCCGGTAATGAGCACCGATGCACCGGTCGGCGCCGCCTGCTCGATCACCTGGTAAATCTTGCGCATCTCGGGCGCGTTGCCGATGAGCGATCCGAACGTTCCGTGCTCGCGCAGCTGCCGCCGCAGCGCCTTCACTTCGCGCATCGTCTCGAGGCGTTCGACGATTTTGTCGAGCAGGATCTTCAGCCGCTGCAGATCGATCGGCTTGGTGAGGTAGTCGTACGCGCCTTCTTTCATCGCCGCGACGGCGCTCTCGACGGTGCCCTGCGCCGTCAGCAGCAGCGTCGTCACGTCGGCGCCTTGCTGCTGGAGCGCGCGCAGCAGCCCGAGTCCATCGAGCCGCGGCATGAAGAGATCGGTGATCACGATTGCCGGGCGGAAGCTCGTGACTTTCTGAAGCGCCTCCTCGCCGTCGCTCGCCGACTCGGCGACGAAGCCCCAGCTTTTCACCAGCTGCTCGAGGCCGACGCGGGCGGCCGAGTCGTCTTCGACAATCAGGACGCGTTCGGCAACGGTCTTGGGGACTGTCTCTGCGACAGTCGTCGGCGATTCGCCGAGTGTCGTCATCGTAACCCCACGATCAGCCATGTCATTTTTACAGTGTGTCTGTGGAGAGATACCTGCGCAAGCTGAACATTTCAACTATTTTCTTTCAGCTCAGCCGGTGGCGGCAAACTTGCACCATGTCAACAAGGAGGCCGATAACCCATGAAACTGCCGATTTGTGCGATTTTGGCCGCCGGACTGGCGGCTTTCGCGTGCGGCCGGGCCGACGCCACCGCCTCGGCGAACGAGCTGGCGGCGAGCGCGCCCGTTGGAACGGTCGGGAGCGAGACGGCTGGAGCGACGCGCGGAGCGGTTCACGAGGTAACCATCCCGGCGGGCACGCGGCTGCCGATCGTGATGGACACGTCGGTCGGATCGGACACGAGCCGCGTCGAGCAACCGGTTCGCGCGCACGTCTCCCGTGCCGTCATCGTCAACGGACAAACCGTCATCCCCGAGGGATCGCAGATCAGCGGCGTCGTCACCGATGCGACGCGCTCCGGTCGAGTGAAGGGGCGCGCGCACGTCGCGGTGAGATTCGACACGCTCGTTCCGCACGGCGAGGATGAACGCTATCGAATCGCGACGGCGGCGGTGGGACGCACTGCGCCGGCGACGAAGAAGAAGGACGCGCTCGAGATCGGCGCGCCCGCGGCCGGCGGCGCGATCGTCGGCGGACTGCTCGGCGGCAAGAAGGGCGCGCTCATCGGCGGCGCCGCCGGCGGCGGCGCCGGCACGGCCGTCGTGCTGTCGACGCGCGGCAAGGAAGTACATCTCGGACGCGGCGCCCCGCTGATGCTGCGCCTCACCGAGCCCATCACCATCAAGATGCCTAATCGCTGATGGCTCATGGCTGGTGGAATGGCTGACGGCTGATGGCTGACGGCTGATGGCTATGGCAGGATGGAGGCTTGTCCGACCATCAGCCATCAGCCCTCAGCCATCAGCCATCCAGCCCGCAGCCATCCGCCATCACCCATCGCATCGTTGCGTTCCTCGAAGTTCTGATCTGTTCCGACTATCCAACACAAGCGGCTCTGCAGGTGACGTTCCGTGCGCTCGGGTACGGGCCGTACGTGGCGCCCGGTCAGCTGCGCGTCGCGTTCGTCGTCGGCGTGTCGCTGCTCGACGCCGTGCTGCTCATCGGCCTGGTGTTTCTGTTCCTCCGCGCGCACGGCGAGCGGCCGCGGGACGTCATCGTTGGAAACGTCAACGTCGCCGCTGAAATATCCGCGGGCATTCTGCTCACGCTCGTCACGTTCGCCATCGCCGGAGGCGTGCTGCTCGCCATCCAGTATCTCGCGCCGTCGCTTCACACCGTTCCGAACAATCCGCTGCAGGGTCTGCTCAACTCGCCGCGCAACGCATGGACGTTCGCGATTGTGGTCATCATCGCCGGCGGCGTGCGTGAAGAGATTCAGCGCGCGTTTCTGCTGCACCGGTTCGAACAGTGGCTGGGAGGCGGGACCGTCGGCATCATCGTGACGAGTGTGGCGTTCGGCGCCGGGCATCTGCAGCTGCAAGGCGCGGACGCCGCGATCGCGATAGGCCTCATCGGCGCGTTCTGGGGTGTGGTTTATCTGAAGCGGCGTTCGGCCATCGCGCCGATCGTGAGCCACTCGGCCTTCGACCTGCTGCAGATCGCTCAGTTTCTCGTGGCGAGATAGAGGTCGGTGATATCCGCGCGACGCCGCAGGCCGGCGACCCATTCGTCGACGAGCGCCTGTCGGCGATCGCTTTCGATGGCCGAGAAGCGCTGATCGACGTACGCCTTGATCCTGAGATTCTGACGCAGCGTTTCGCGCACGTGCTTTTCGTCGATACCCGATCGCGCGAGCACGCTTTCGAACTGCGCCGCGGACGCGAACCGCTGTCGAATCCGCGCCAGCTCGCGATCGACCGCTTCGGCCGCCGGTTCCGGCGGCGCGTACCGATCGACTTCGGCGAGCATCAGCTCGCGATCGATCAGCTTCGACAGCACGGCGCGGATCGGATCGGCCGCGTCGTCCGTCGTCTCGAACCCGAGATCGCGTGCCGCCGTCACGTCCGTCAACGTGATGATCTGTCCTGCAACGACCGCGAGCACGCGATCGATCGTTTCAGCGCGCACCGCAGCCGCCGCCATCCAGACGCACAGACCCGCGACGGCAATCACCAATCTACACACAGCCGAAATCCTCAATGGCCAATCAATCCGCAATCAATCCGCAATCCGCAATCAATCCGCAATCCCCAATCAATCCGCAATCCGCAATCCTCAATCCGCAATCGCGATTTTCTCAAAAGGCCTGTCCGAAGCTCACGAACCACGCCGTCAACGATTCTCCCGGCTGGCGATTCACCTTGAAACCGACGTCGAGGCGAATCGGACCGAACGGCGACTTGTAGCGGACGCCGCTGCCGACGGCGCTGCGGAACTCGCCGACGTCGATCGTCGTCGTGCGCGCGAAGACATTGCCGGAATCGAGGAATCCGACGACGCCGAGACCGCCCGCGACCGGCGCGCGCAGTTCGGCGTTGAGAATGACGAGCGCGTTGCCGCCAAACGGCGCGCCGGTCGGATCGAGCGTGTCCTCGAGCGGATGCGGCGGAATATGACGGACGCCCAGGCTGTCGAGCGCGAAGCCGCGCACCGTCGTGTCGCCGCCGGCAAAGAAGCGTTCGCTTGCGGGAAGCTGAACACCCGTTTCGCCGCTGTTCGTGAATCCGGTCGCCACGCCGAGCCGCGCGCTGCCGGCGAACACCAGCCGGTTCGATCGCGGCACGAGCTGGAACGCCTGCGCCGTCAGAAACGATTTCACCAGCGCGACCTCCGATCCGATCGCCTTGCCGGCCGCCTGGCCCGTCGCGCTCACGTAACTCCCGGACGTCGGATCGACGGTGTCGTCGCGGGTGTCGCGGATGATCGCCGCCGAAAACGACGACAACCGGAACTGCGGGAACAGGCGGTCGATGAGCGGCCGATCTTCAGGGTTGATGATGTCGAACACGTGCGTGCGCTGGATCTGGTAGTTGCCGGTCAGTGAGATCGACGGCGTCAGCCGCCTCACCGCGTTCGCCGACACGCCCTGACGCGTGAAGTTGAACGTCGAGCGAATCTGCTGCTCGACCGTCGCGGTCAGGAATCCATCGACGTTCCAGTCGAACAGACGCGGCTCGCGGAACGTACCGAGCAGGCGGTACTCGGGAATCTTGTCGGTGTGCAGGCTGACGCTGGTGAAGAAGTTCAGCGACCGGTTCTTGCCGAACAGATTGCGCCGGCCGACGTCGAAGAACGCGCGCGGCGCCAGATCGAATTGGTTCTCGGCACCGAACGAGCGCAGCTTCCCTTCCACGCCGCCGCCGTAGCCGATGGTCGTCGGCGGCGCTTCCTCCACCGTCACCAGCAGGTCGCGCGTCGTCTCGTCACCGTGACGGAGCTCCGCGATGCGCGCGCGCCGAAACAGGCCGGTCGACGCGAGCCGCCGCTGGCTCTCGTTGATCGCGCCGAGGCTGAACGGATCGCCGCGTTTCACGCGAAGCTCGCGCTCGATCGTCTCGGTCTTCGTGCGAATGTTGCCGACGATGAGCACGTGATCGATGAAGATGCGCGGTCCTTCCTGGATCGCGAAGCGGATGGCGACCCGCGTCCGGTCTTCGCTGAACTGCGGAACCGGGTCGACGCTCGCGCTCTCGTAGCCGAGATTCTGATACGCGATGAGGATGGCGTCCCGGTCGACGGCGAGCTGACGCGGCACGTACGGCGTGCCGGGCAGGAGCGTGAGACTCTGGCGCAGTTTGTCGTCGCCGATCGCAGTATTGCCCTGAAACGCGATGCTCTCGATGGTCGAGCGCGGTCCTTCGCGTACGACGATGTGCACGACGACCGGAATCTGCGTCGGCGTGGCGGAGGCTGCATCCGGATCGACGCCGCTCTGCGCCGTCGCCGAGAAACCGCGGCGGCGATACAGGTCCTCGAGCATCGTGACGTCGGCGTCCAGCTTCGCGTCCGAGAACGGCTGCCCTTCGCGGAGCTTCAACGCGGCGTCGAATTCCTCGCGCGGCAGCGACTCGTTGCCCGAGATGTCGTACGCGGCCACGCGATACTGCGGTCCTTTCTTCACCGTGAACGTGATGACGAGCTCGCCGTTCGTTTCCTCGCGCGCGTGCGGCGCGGCGGCGGAGCGGTAACCCTGCGCGCGCAGGAAGTCCTCGATCCGGTTGCTGGAATCCTCGAGCAAGTCCTCGTCGACCGATCCCTCTCGCTCCACGGGCACGAGCTCGGCGCGCCGGTCGGGCGGCAGCGCATCGCCGGTAAAGACGACGCGCACGTGAGGGCCAGGCACGACATCGAGCGTCAGGTTGGCGATGCGATCCTGATCGGTGAGCTGCACGACCGGCACGATGCGCGCTTCGTAGTAACCGTGGCTGCGGCGATCGGCGACGTATTTTTCAATGCGCGCGGCGATGAGGTCGCGCTGATACGGAGCGCCCTTCGACGCGCCGAGGCGGCCGACGAACTCCGGCACCGGGACCGTCGGACGGCCGACGACCTGCACCTCGCCGATCTGCGTGCGCACGCCGGGATCGATGGTGAAGACGAGGGTGGCGCGATCGGGTGAATGCTCGGTCTCGACATTCGTGCTGATGGTCGGATGCAGGTAGCCGCGCTCGCGCAGCGTGTCTTCGACAATGCGGGTCATGTCGGACACGCGTCCGGCGGACGGCGCCGTCCCGTACCGATCCGAGAT
>Ga0075424_100000705_pt1 | contig 26925 bp, 21 predicted proteins | sample SoiMethybrSBSTD3_FD_75301 | JGI IMG/M metagenome (GOLD analysis project Ga0075424, IMG submission 75301) | Bulk soil microbial communities from a Populus tree surrounding site in Tennessee, USA - Soil MetaG P. TD hybrid SBSTD3 | ecosystem: Environmental > Terrestrial > Soil > Tree plantation... | reverse complement strand
TTACCGCGGGGGATCCACCCGTTCCCATCCCGAACACGGAAGTTAAGCCCCGCAGGGCCGATTGTACTGCACGCGAAAGTGTGTGGGAGAGTAGGTCGTTGCCGGCATAAATAAAGGCCATGTTCAGAAATGAGCATGGCCTTTTCCGTTTGTGGTGTGCGGGGAAGTGTGTGTGATCAGGATGACCACAACAGCACAACAGCGTGCAGATCGATTGATCGATTTCTCAAGCAATGCTGGAGCACCACATCACGGGCTGCTTCAGGTAAAACTCGCCGCCCACCTGTGCAGAATGTAATGAACAGGTCCGCGTCCGCCTTCTGCAAGTGCGGAAGGCCCGAGCGAAGTCGAATGGGGCCTTCCCACGCCAACTCCACTTGCAGACTGTCATCGATCATCTGAAAACGCAGCACTGTGATCGCGGTCAGCGTTATTGCAGTCCGCAGTGTCGGATCCCGGCCCTTCGCAAACCACGGCGCAAAACCAACCGCCGCCATCAACACAGCCCGGAGGGTCGTCTCGATCATCGTGACCGTCAGCGGGAATATAGGAAATGCTGTGCGCAGAGGCGCGTGACGGATAAATCTTCCGCTGCGCTCGCCACGTCGGGCAATATGCCTCCGTGGGATTTCGGATCCGCGCGAACCGCTGCCCGAGTCGGCTCCGCCGCCCCTTCCCTCAGGTTTCGGGCGCTGCCGTCCTGGAGAAAACCGTCGCAAGAACAGCGGCCGCCTTTTCTTCGCTGTGTGGTCTGTGGCCGGCGCGGTCGTTTCGTCGATCCCTTTTCCCCCATCCCGCGCTCTAGGAGCTGAACCTTCGATGATTAATGCAGAAACCCGCGCCAGATTCGGCAGTGGTTCTTCGCTGAGCATTAACACCACCGTGAGCCATTCGATCAGCATTACGGAAACGTAGCTGACGATGCGTCCGTGAGGGAGTTTGTCGAGCATCTCGTCTCCGCCCAGAGCACCTGCGAGGGAAAAGCCAAAGAAGGATTAAGACGACAATGGCGGCGTGCCACGCCGGCGCTATAGGCTGGTAAGCCAGGCTCGGCTTTTCTTCTGAAGCGGCCAGGGGCACCGGGGCACGGCGAGAGACACAACGCGGGGCCGGCGGTAAACGTAACCGCGGCGCTGGTGCTTCGCGAGCTGATGGAGAAATATAAAATTGCGGGCACGGTGAAGGTGTTGCCCGGCATTGCGGAGGAGTTGCTGGGTACGAAAGCGTTTTACGTGCGCGCGGGACTGTTCAAAGACGTAGACGTCGTGCTGGGCGCACATGTGGATGATGCGTTCGGCACCCAATACGGCCACAGTTTCGCGCCGCAGGGGCTGGTTTCGGTGCAGTACATTTTTCACGGCAAGGCAGCGCACGCTGCGATGGCGCCATGGGATGGGCGCAACGCGCTGGATGCGGTGGAGCTGATGGATACGGGCTGGAATTTCCGTCGCGAGCACCTGCGGTTGGCGCAGCGATCGCATTACGTAATCGTCAATGGTGGAGATCAGCCCAACGTAGTGCCGTCGGAAGCGTCCGTCTGGTACAACTTCCGGGAGCTGGATTACCGGCACATCAGCGAGCTCTATGCTCTGGGAAACGCCATGGCAGAAGCCGCCACGATGATGACCGGCACTACCGTGACGCGGAAAGTTGTGGGTTCGGCATGGCCGCCGAATTACAGCAAAGTGGTGGCTGAGGTCCAGCAGAAAAATATTGAACGCGTCGGTATGCCGCAGTGGAGCGAGGCGGACCAGACGCTGGCGCGGGCGCTGCAGAAAGAGATCGGGCAACCGGTCGAGGGGCTCAAGACGGCGGTGGATAAGCTGAAAGCGCCGTCGCCCGAAACCGAAAAGGGTGGCTCGCATGACGTAGGGGATATCTCGTGGAATGTGCCGATGGGTATTTGCGGTATCCGGCGAACATCCCGAACACGCGGGGCACAGCTGGGCGGACGGCGTGGCGATGGCGACGCCTATCGCGCACAAAGGAGCGACTGCGGGGGCAAAGGTGCAGGCCCTGACCGCGCTGGATTTTTTGCTAGTCGCCGGAACTGGTGAAGCAGGCGTGGGGCTATTTTAAGAACGTTCAAACGAAAGACATGCAATACACGCCGCTCATTGGGCCCGATGATAAGCCGGCGATCGAGTTTAATCAGCAGAAGATGCAATGGAGATGTTTCTGCCGGAGCTGCGCAAGTATTATTACGATCCGGGAAAATACAAGATTTACCTTGAACAGCTGGGGATTCAGTATCCGACGGTGAGGAAGAGCCTCAGAACCGAGATCGAGCACCTGCTGGATGCCGGGGAGATTTCGCGACTCTGTGGCCGATCGCGCTGAGCATGGCGGAAAGCTTTTCGTATCCCCCATAGGGGCCCGTGTTGGGTATCGACGAGCAGCCAGTTCTTCATCAACTCAGCAATCCGATCCCGCACCGCGCCCGGCCCGGGCCGACGCAGCGAAGAAGAGGCACCCCTGAGAAAATGCTCCTCTCCACGTACCCAACCTTTCCCAGCACCCCTGAAGCCCCGCGCCCCCCTCCCCTTCCGCACCTGGCTCTGTCTCTCTACCGCAGCCCAGAGCCCGAAAGCCGACTATATTGAAAGTTGTAGACGGGTTTAGGAATTAGTATCTTTGTTCGTCCTGGACCAACAACTCCCGTAAAATCAGCTTGCAACAGGTGGCGAGCCAATTGCAAAATATCCGTCCAAAGGACCGTATTAAAACGATTCACAAGGAGCAGCCATGTACGTCCGCTCGCGACTGGCAGTTTCGCTGTTTGTCTCGTTGCTTGCCCTAAATACGCTGGCTTTAGCGCAGTCGGCCACTACCTCGCTTCACGGAACTGTGACCGATCCCAAAGGGGCGGTTCTGTCGGGTGCAACTGTGACTATCGAGGACTCTAGCACCGGGTTCAGCCGCACTACCAAGACCGATGCGCAGGGCACGTATCAGTTCCTGCAAATTCCTCCGTCGACTTACATCGTGACTGCCACCGCCGCCGGCTTCAGCGGGGTCAAAGAAGACGGAGTGAAATTGCTGGTGAACACCCCTGGGACGCTGAATTTCAACATGGAGGTGAAAGCGGAGGCAATTACCGTGGAGGTCAGGGGCCAGGCGCCGCTGGTCAACACCCAGGATGCGACACTTGGGAATCCCCTCGATGCGCAGCTAATTCAAAGCCTGCCATCCGAGGGACGTGACCCCGTGAGTATTCTCAGCCTGCAGCCCGGCGTAGTGTACCTGGGCAGAAACGTCGATCAGACTTTCGACAGCCGCGGGGGATCGGTAAATGGCGCTCGCAGCGACCAGACCAATGTCACGCTCGACGGAATCGATAATAACGACCAGGAGCTCGGATTTGCATTCCAGGGCGCACTTCGCACCCCGCTCGACTCCATCCAGGAATTCCGCGTCACTACCAGTAACTCCAATGCAGATACTGGTCGCTCATCTGGCGCTCAGGTAGCCCTGCTCACGAAAAGTGGCACTAATAAGTTCCACGGCAGCGCATACGAGTACAACCGTTCCAGCATTGGCGAAGCAAACGACTGGTTCAACAAGCACAACCAGCTCAATTCGGGCTTTTCCAACAGGCCGCCGCACTTGATTCGGAACACTTTTGGCGCGACCGTTGGCGGCCCCATCAAGAAAGATCGCGTTTTCTTCTTTACTGCTTACGAAGGCCAGCGCAGCGCCGAGAATTTCCAGGTTACCCGCGTTGTCCCCAGCGACAATCTTCGCAATGGAAGCATTGGTTATCTGACCTGCGGCGCAGGCGCACCGACCGATTGTGACAATCCCACACAAGTGGTGAATCTGACTCCTCAGCAGTTTGCGAGCATGGATCCTAACTGCAGCGGCATCGGCTCTTGCCCATTGGGACCGGGAGCGGATCCCGCGGTTCTAGCCATCTTTCAAAACTACCCTCATCCAAACAACGATACGGTCGGCGATGGCATTAATTTCCGAGGATTCACCTTCTCGGCGCCCGGTCCGGCCAAGCTGGACACCTACACCGCCAAGTTGGACTTCAACCTTTCTCAAAGCGGCAATCACCACATATTCGTGCGCGGAGGGCTTCAAAATGATCACTTCGTAGAGAAGAAGGAGTCCGTTTCACAGACTGGCGATTCCGGACCGGAGTTTCCGGGGATGGCGCCAAACCTGACGGGGTTAAGCAATTCGAAGGGCATCATCGCCTCATACAACGCTGTCCTGCGCAGCAATCTCATCAACAGCTTCCGCTACGGTTTCATCCGCCAGGGCGTAGACAACATTGGTCTAAAGAATCAGCACTTCGTTCATTTTCGTGGATTGGATAACCCTCTGGGCTTCACCACGAGTACCCAGAGTCACGTACCAGTGAACAACTTTGTAGACGACATCACCTGGACTAAGGGAAAGCACACCGTTCAATTCGGCGGGAATTTCAGAATTGTTAACAACATCCGCAGATCGGATTCGACATCGTTCTTCACTGCCAGCACGAATGTCTCCTGGCTGGACAATGCGGCGATAGCACAACAAGGATCCAGTCTTGATCCGGGGGCGTTCGGGTTCCCTGATGTCGCGGATGCGTTTACGAACTCATATGACTCGCCAGCCTCGGCTCTAGCTGGTCTGGTAGTCGAAGTAGATTCCAACTACAATCTGACCAAAACACTCGCGACGCTACCCGAAGGTGCATTTGTACCGAGGCACTTCCGTACACACGAATATGAAACCTACGGCCAGGATTCTTGGCGCGTCACTCCGAACCTGGTTCTCACGTTTGGCCTGCGATACACCCTGCTCGAGCCACCCTACGAAACTACGGGAACACAAACAGCTCCATCGGTAAGTCTTAATGACTGGTTTACACACCGCTTCATTGCGATGCACCAGGGGCAGACATATGCACCCACCGTGCAATTCAACCTGTCCGGACAGGCAAATGGGAAGCAGCCCTACTGGGATTGGGATTACAAGAACATCGCGCCGCGGTTCGCATTTGCCTGGTCTCCGGGTTCAGATACCGGTATGTTCCACAAGCTGTTTGGCGGCGCGGGCAAGACATCGATCCGAGGCGGTTATGGAATCTACTATGACCATTTCGGACAGGGAATTACTAACAGCTTTGACCGGAATGGATCGTTTGGTTTGAGCACAAGTATCTCTAATCCCGCCGGCATCCAAGATGTAGACACTGCGGCGCGCATGACAGATCTGTTTACCATTCCGGCCACGAGTCAGCAAACTGTGAAGGGTATTTGCGGAACACCTCCGTGCTCGATTATCAATCCACCGCCGGGCGGAAGTTTCCCTGTTACACCTCCCACAACCGCGTTTGCGATTACCTGGGGTTTGGATGATAAGCTCAAGACTCCATACTCGCACGTATTTGATTTCTCAATTACACGTGAACTTCCGTCGGGATTCGTGTTCGAAGCAGCCTACGTAGGTCGACTGGGTCGACACTTGCTGCAGGAAGATGACTTGGCAATGCCTCTTGATCTTGTTGATCCCGGTTCGGGAATGGACTACTTTACCGCGGCCACCCTATTGACGAAGGCTACGAACGCGGGTACCGATATAAGCCAGGTTGCCCCTATTCCTTTCTGGCAAAACCTGTTCCCGACGGCTGCCGGTAACGTTGGTTTTGGGCCGACCGGCCTAAATCCAGACGGCAGCAATAACTCGGGTTGTGCACCCGGTGTCAATTTCAATTTCGGCGGATATACAGCTACGCAGGCCATGTATGACATGTACTCCTGTTTCCCGGGAAACGAGACCAGCGCGTTGTTCTTTGCGGATCTATTGTGTGAGCCGGCTTGCGCCACGCTACCGGGTCAAAGCTCACCATCACCCTTCGCGATGTTCGATCCACAGTGGTCATCGCTGTACGCCTGGAGGAGCATCGGTAATGCTTCCTACCATGCCGCTCAATTCATGTTGAGACACGCCACTTCGCATGGGTTGTCTCTCGACTTCAACTACACGTTCTCCAAATCGATTGACATTGGATCCAATGCGGAACGCATCAATCAGTTTGAAGGCTTCGGCCTCGGCAGTCAGATCATCAATGCATGGCAGCCCAATGCTCTGCGGGCGGTTTCGGATTTCGATACGAAGCACCAGATCACCACAAACTGGCTCTACGAACTCCCGGTTGGGAAAGGCAAAGCATATGGGAGCAACATGCCCGGCGCGGCGGACAAGATCCTAGGTGGTTGGGACATCTCCGGCTTGTTCCGCTGGACCAGCGGTTTCCCCTTCGGCGTAGGACCGGGCTTGGGATTCTGGGCGACGAACTGGGAGCTTACTTCAGGGGCGTTTCAAACTGCACCCGCCAAAACCGGGGTGTTCGTCGATTCTAACGGTGACCCAAACGTGTTCAAGAATTTCGGTGCCGCAACCAATTCCTTCCGTTTCGCCTTTCCAGGCGAATCCGGACAGCGCAATGAACTACGCGGGCCCGGATTCTTCAGCATTGACTTGGGAATCGGAAAAACCTGGAAGTTTACCGAGTCTCAAGGGTTGGCGTTCCGAGCGGAGGCTTTCAATATCAGCAACTCCGTGCGATTCGACGTCGCGACTGCAACCATCAACAACTTGAGCCTGGCTAACTCGACGAACTTCGGCAAGTTTATTTCCACGCTGAGCTCGCCGCGAGTGATGCAGTTCTCGCTTCGCTACAGCTTCTAGCACGGGCACAAACTCAGGGGGCGGAATCTCCGCCCCTGTTCTTTTTCTTGCACTAATTGTGTCAGCACTGACGGCGACAAATACATAGCGGATGTCAGCGCGAACCGTTGCGGGAAAAAATTGCGGCAGCACCGGACAGCAACCTACGCTCGAGTGCAACTATGAAAAAATAAATTGGCGAAAATCGCATTCTGCCCTCCATAGTCACAACCAGCCGGTCCACTCCGTATTTCCGTTTACGTTTCTCTCTTTGACTTCCACGCTTACTCCGCCCTAACATGCTCGGTCACAGGTTGGGAGGTTACGTCCGCTGCTCAATCAGACGATCTCGCACTATCGCATCCTCGAAAAGCTCGGTGGCGGCGGCATGGGCGTGGTGTATAAGGCCGAGGACACTCGGCTGCACCGCTTCGTGGCACTGAAATTCCTGCCTGAGGAAATCGCTCGCGATCCCCAGGCTTTGAGCCGGTTTCAGCGTGAGGCGCAAGCCGCCTCCGCTTTAAATCATCCCAATATCTGCACCATCTACGACATTGGCGAAAGTGAAGGCAAAGCCTTTATCGCCATGGAGTTCCTGGACGGGATGACGCTGAAGCACCGCGTCTCCGGCCGCCTACTCGATACCGAGACCCTTTTGTCCTTGGCAATTCAGATCGCTGACGCCCTCGATGCCGCCCACGGTGAAGGCATTATTCATCGGGATATCAAGCCGGCCAACATCTTTGTTACCCGGCGAGGACACGCCAAGATTCTCGACTTTGGTCTGGCTAAGCTCACGCCTGCTGGCGGCAGGGGTGCAGAGACAGCGGCGGCGATGTCCGATGCGACCGCCGGCGTGAGTGTCGATCACCTGACCAGTCCGGGGATGGCGGTGGGCACGGCAGCGTACATGTCTCCGGAGCAGGCGCGGGGCAAGGAACTGGACGCTCGTACTGACCTCTTTTCGTTCGGCGCGGTGCTCTACGAGATGGCCACTGGCACGCTGCCGTTTCGTGGCGATACGACGGCGGTGGTGTTTGAGTCGATTCTCCACAAGACACCGCCTGCGCCGGTGCGGCTGAATCCTGATCTGCCGCCGAAGCTGGAAGAGATCATCAACAAGGCGCTGGAGAAGGACCGCGACCTGCGCTATCAGCACGCCTCGGATATCGCCACTGACCTGAAGCGTCTGAAGCGCGACACGGAATCCGGACGCTCGGCGGCGTCAACCGGAGTTTCGGAGATCGAGAAGGAGGCTTCGAGCAGCGCAAGTGCGAAGGTGGCGAGCGGTGGCACTGCCGCAATCGCTATCCCGGGGCGGAAGCTTGGGTGGAAGATCGGGGCCGCTGCTGTGGTGCTGGCGCTCGTGATAGCTGGAGCTCTTCTTTATTACTTCCGCTCGCGGCAGCCTCAGGCGCTCACAGAGAAAGACACGATCGTGCTCGCCGACTTCACCAACAGCACGGGAGATCCGGTCTTTGACGACGCTCTAAAGCAAGCTTTGGCAGTTGATCTGGGCCAATCGCCGTTTCTGAATGTTTTGTCCGAAAGAAGGATGAACGAAACCATGCGGCTCATGGGGCGTGCTCCGGGCGAACGAGTGACGCGCGAGATGGCCCAGGAAATTTGCCTGCGGACGGGCAGCAAGGCGCTGCTGGTCGGATCGATTTCGAATTTAGGTAGCCAGTACATCCTCGGGCTTGAGGCGGTGAACTGCGGCACGGGCGACACGCTGGCGAAAGAACAGAGCACCGCGTCCAGCAAGGAAGCTGTAGTCAAAACCTTGAGCAGCACTGCGTCCGACCTGCGAACCAAACTCGGCGAATCGCTGGCATCGGTGCAGAAGTTCGATGTGCCGATCGAGGCGACCACCCCGTCGCTGGAAGCTCTGAAAACTTTCAGCATGGGAGTGCTCAGTCAGAGCGAAAAGGGCGATTCGGAGGCGATTCCGTTTTTCAAGCGCGCGATTGAAATCGATCCGAATTTTGCAATGGCTTATGCGCGGCTGGGCATTTCTTACGCCAATCTCGGCCAGCCCAGCCTGGCATTGGAGAACCTGAAGAAAGCGTATGACATGCGTGATCGCGTAAGCGCGCGGGAGAAACTGCACATCGCTGCCGATTATGCTTACGCAACCGGAGAACTGGAAAAGGAAGCCCAAACCTACGTTTTGTGGATTCAGAGTTATCCCCGCGATCCCATTCCCCACATAAATCTAGGAGCTAACGGAACGGCGCTCGGCCAATACGAGAAAGCTCTCACCGAAACCCAGGAAGCTCTCCGTCTCGAACAGAACAACGTAGTCGCCTTCAGCAATCTGGCGCAAAACTATCTCGCGCTGAACCGGCCGGATGATGCCAAGAAAACGGTCGACCAGGCGTTCGCGCGCAAACTGGATGGCGGCGCCTTGCGTCTGTGGGCGTACTACCTCGCCTTCATGCGTGGCGATTCGGCGCAGATGAGCGAGCACCTGGGCTGGAGTGCAGGAAAGCCAGCGGCTGAAGATCTGCTGCTGTCGCAGCAATCCGATACTGAGGCTTATTACGGACGGCTGACCAAAGCGCGTGACTTCTCGCGCCGTGCGGTCGACTCGGCGATTCGCGCCGACTCCAAGGAAACGGCAGCGCTCTGGCAGGCGAGTGCCGCACTGCGCGAGGCGGAATTCGGCAATCCTGCATTGGCGAAACAAAATGTTGCCTCCGCGCTGGCGCTTTCCCCGGGACGCGACGTGAAGGTGCTGGCCGCCCTGGTTCAAGGACGGGTTGGCGACACGGCTCGCGCCAAGGCCTTGACCGACGAGTTGGAGAAGAATAATCCCGCTAACACCGTGCTGAAGCTTTACTGGCTGCCGACGCTGCGCGCCGTCAACGAACTGAACGGCGGAAATGCGGCGCAGGCGGTGGTGCTTCTGGAAGCCGCCGCTCCTTATGAATTGGGGGAGCCGCCACCGACACAGGCGGGGATGATTTATCCGGCTTATCTCCGCGGGCAGGCCTATCTGGCGTCTCACAACGGTGCCGCCGCTGCCGCCGAATTTCAGAAGTTGAGCGACCATCGCGGCATCGTGGTCAATCTCCCGACAGGTGTTCTCGCCCGTCTTGGCCTGGCGCGTGCTCGCGCGCTCTCCGGCGATACCACCGGGGCCAAGGCCGCATACCAGGATTTTCTGACTCTCTGGAAAGACGCGGACGCCGACATACCCATCCTCAAAGACGTCAAGGCGGAGTACGAGAAATTGAAGTAGATCCGGACGTGTCCGGGAATGGACAGTGGGGAAATACCCCTCCCCCCGCGATCTTTATGGAATCATCTTGGAATCGACGAGCGGCTCCAGCTCGTTTACGAACGCTGGGGAATCGACGCCGATGGTTGGGCGAGTGGCGAGCGAGTACTTGGGCCCGGGGGTAAACAGGGCGGCCAGAATCCAGGTGGTGAAGGTCAGGATCGAAACCACCGCCACGATGCGCAGATCTCTGGAATGCTCGAACTCGCTGGCGAGAGGACCCTCCTCTGGCGGTTTCTTTCTCTTCTTGACCGCATTGGCGTGGGGAGTTTTGAGGGTGAGGTGCATCACAGCTAAGATGCTGTGAAACTGCGTGGCGGGTGTAAAGCTTGCGGATCGAGCTCTTACCTGAAAGACGGTATTTTCAAAAAGCATTGCTGGATTGGTACGCGCGCAATCGGCGCGAGTTGCCGTGGCGGCGGGATCGGGATCCGTATCGCGTTTGGGTTTCCGAGATCATGCTGCAGCAGACGCGGGTGGCGGCAGTGCTTGGGCATTACGAGGAGTTTTTGCGGCGGTTTCCGACCGCGGAGAAGCTGGCTGCGGCGCGGGAAGCGTCGGTGCTGGCGGCGTGGAGCGGCCTGGGCTATTACAGGCGCGCTCGCAATATGCATGCGGCGGCGAAGATTATCGTGCGCAATGGGGGAAAGTTGCCGTCGAGGTCAGCAGAGTGGCTTTTGCTTCCGGGGATCGGGCGGTACACGGCGGCGGCGATCGCGAGCATTGCGTCAGGGGAAGCTGTGCCGGTGGTGGATGGCAATGTTGAGCGGGTGCTGAGCAGAGTATCAGGGTTCGGGTTAGCTGGAGAAGAGGTTTGGCGAGTCGCAGGGGCGTTGTTGAGCCGGGAGCAGCCGGGCGATTTCAATCAGGCAATGATGGAGCTGGGGGCGACGGTTTGTTTGCCGGAGAGACCGGTGTGTGAGGCCTGCCCCGTGTTTAAGGTCTGCGCGACCAGGGGAGGTATGAAGAAGTTGCGGGCACAGACTCCGCAACGTAAGCGGGAAATTTGCTATGCATTGGGCCGCAGGAATGGGTCGGTATTTCTGACGCAGCGCCCGAAAGAAGCTTCGTTGATGCCGGGGATGTGGGAGCTGCCGGTGACCGAAGGTAATGGCATAGCTTTACTCACTTTGCGGCACTCCATCACCGTGACGAACTACCTGGTGCGAGTTCGTGAGGCGAGGCCGCCAGAGGATGTCCGGGGGCGGTGGGTACACAGCCGCCAGGTCGCGCGGCTTCCCTTGACGGGGCTAACCAAAAAAATCCTGCGCGCGGCGAAAATCATCTAAACATTGCGAACAAAAGAAATTTTGGGAGACATGCATGCCTGCTTTAACGGGTGGAACATCGGCCCCGGATTTCAAGTTGCAGACCATAAACGGTAAGCCGTTTTCCTTGCGGGACAGCCTGGAGCGCGGGCCCGTGGTGCTGGCGTTTTTCAAGCTTTCGTGTCCTATCTGCCAGTATGCGTTTCCGTTTCTTGAGCGCATTCACCGGGCGTATGCGGGTAAGAATGTCAGCATTGTTGGCGTTTCGCAGAACGGGGCGAAGGACACTGCGTCATTCATTAAGGAGTACGGCGTGACGTTCCCAGTGCTGCTCGATGATACGCGCACCTATCCGGTGTCGAATGCTTACGGTCTAACCAATGTTCCGTCGGTTTTCTGGATTGCGCAGGATGGGGAGATCGAAGTCTCAAGCGTGGGTTGGGTGAAGAAAGACATGGAAGAAATCAACCGCCGGGCGGCTGAGGCGAGCGGTAATTCCCCTTCTGCGATTTTCCATGCCAGCGAGCAGGTTGCCGATTTTCGCGCCGGTTGAAGCTCGAAAAACTAGCTCGCGGTCGCGGGCACAGCATGGCAAGTGACCTGCCTTATTGCCGGGTAATGTCTCAGGTTTCATCGGAGAAGGCTAACAAATCTCATGCAGGTTGTTCGGCACATGTTGTGGACGGTGTTGCTGGCAGAGTGTATCTGGGCTTCTGGCCAGGAAAAAGCTGCAGTTGCCCCGCACCCCAACATCGTGCTGATCACGCTGGACACGACGCGCGCCGATCGCATGGGCTTCCTTGGCTCTGATCGGGGACTTACACCAAACCTGGATGCTTTGGCGCGACAGTCACACGTGTTCTCCCGCGCTTACTCCCAGGTTCCGTTGACTACACCGTCGCATGCAACGATCCTCACCGGCACGTACCCGCAGTTTCATCAGGTGAATTACATGGGCGATCCGCTCGGTGCAGCTCTCCCGTTTTTACCCGACATCCTGCATAAAAATGGGTACAGGACTGCTGCATTCGTCGCAGGGTTAGTCCTCGACCCAAGAAAACTGGCACACGGCTTCGAACGGGGTTTTGATATTTATGACTCGGGATTTCACCGGCGAGGTCCGGGCGGCGACCGTTATCAGAGTCTGGAGCGGCGTGGGGAAGAAGTTGTGCGTAGGGCTCTCGCCTGGCTGAGTAAGCCATCCGCCAAGCCCTTCTTTCTGTGGGTTCATCTTTACGATCCTCATGATCCTTACGATCCTCCAGAGCCGTACAAGACACGCTACCAAACGCAACCGTACGACGGTGAGATTGCGTATACCGACTTCGCAGTCGGGAAGCTGCTGACGGGTTTGCGTGCGCGCGGTCTGTTCAACGCTGCTCTGATTGCCGTTATGGCCGACCACGGCGAAGCATTCGGGGAGCATGGAGAAAACCATCACGGCATTTTTCTCTACGATGAGACGATTCACGTTCCCTTGTTGATTAGGATTCCTGGACAAAAATCTGCGAGGAGAGTTGCGGCCCGGGTCGGATTGGTCGATTTCGCCCCGACTCTTTTGCAAGTCGCGAAGCTACCTGTTCCTACCGCGATGCAAGGGCAGTCTCTGGCGGGTGTCCTAAAATCGGGCCAAGAGCAGAGTGCCCTGAGCGAAGACCAGGACTCGCAACATTCCATCTATTCAGAAAGCGGCTACGGGCGTCTGTCTTTTGGCTGGAGCAAATTGCAAGCGTGGCGGACCGGCAAATACCTCTATATTGAAGCGCCCGAGCGCGAGTTGTATGACCAATCGGTTGATCCGCTCGCGGCACGCAATCTGGCTTCGGAGTCGAAGGCTCTGGCAGACACGGCGGCAGCGCAGGTCGGGAATTTCTATCGGAAGACTAAAGGCGGCGTCGCAGAAAAAACGAGTTTGGATGAGGAACAGGCCGAAAGTCTGCACGCTCTCGGTTATATGGGTTCTGATTCCGGGATTCTCAGCGATGCTGAGAATGCCGGCGGCCCTGATCCCAAACAGAACATCGCGGTCGCGAATCTTCTCTACGACGCGCTGGTTGATATGGAGAGTGAGCGGTATCAGGAGGCTGTGCCAATCCTGGAGCGGGTATTGAAAGAAGAACCCAATACACCCATAGCATTTCTGCAACTGGGCAGGGCTTACATGTCGCTGAAGGAATATCAGGCGGCGGTAATACCGTTCAGGAAACTGGTCGAAAGAAAGCCGGATGACGCATTCGCGCACTACGAATTAGGTTGCGCCTTGGTGAAAACCGGCAACTGGGACGAAGCTGCGCCACATTTTGAAACCGCCGTTTCCCAGATGTCCGGCTCGGCCATGATGCACTTCTATCTGGCCCTGGTATATCAACGAACCTCGCGTACAGCCGAAGCAACGAAAGAGTTCCAGAGCACGCTGCGTCTGAATGCCAACAACTTCCCCGCTAATCTTCTCTTTGGCCGGATGTACCTCATGCAGCAAAAGCCGACCGATGCACTACCGTACCTTCGCAAGGCAATTAAACTTCGTCCCGACTCGATTGACGCCCATGGCTTCCTTGGCAATGCATATATGGAGCTCGGAGAGCAGGAGAGCGCGCAGCGTGAGCTTGCGGAAGCGGAGCGCCTCCGGGCACAAGGCGCTTCCAGGCTCGGCACTCCAAGTGACGAAAGCCGGTAGTGCGAACCTCATTGCGTGACTATCGGTAAGATCGTATTGACCTTTAGACGTAGGCTTCACAAGAAGCTGGTTCTTCGCCGCGCCGCTCGGGGTAGCACCTTCGTAATCTCCTCTTGTTGCTGGCGGCGTTGGATACTCGGCTCGGCGAATGAGCAGCCTCCCCCAACAACGAAGTTACCCACCAAGGCCGAAGCGAGTAAGGCCTGCGGAGTTCACCCCTGCAGTGCTCCGTTTTCCGAATGGTGGATGCACTCCGGGAGAACTGCAGATGTTTTCCCTGTCCGGCGGCTTGCTAGGTGTACCCAAGCCACTCAACCAAGGGGCGCACGTCAAGTTAATGTTTCTGACTGAGACTGGCCCTGTGCTTGGGGAAGCAGAACTGTTGCGGCCCATTTCCTGGACGGCGCAGCCGTTCCGATTCGTAAGCCTGCGCGAAGGCGACCAGCACAGACTTCAGGCGGCCATCCAACCCTCAGGGCATCTTGTTGTAGAGCAGGAGTACACACCTGCCAGTACTCCTGGCAGTGTGACCCAATCACAGAAACCTGGACTTGGCTTTTATCGTGAAGAAGAATGGATCAACAAGTACAGGGCAGCCAAGGTGAACAGAAAACCATCGCGAAAACGTTTGGTGAAGATGTTTTTCGGAGCGGTTACGTTTGCCACGATCTTCCTGGGTGCTATTTACTTCATCAGTTTCCACCTGGCGAGATAGTTACTCGATGCCCTCCTACGCAAAGGCGCGGCGCTGGCAGCGGTACCAAATGGATGCGCCCGTGCAGGTTGTGCTTCGGGATGGGATGTCCCGCGTGCGAGTGCCCGGGCGCGTAGCCGAAATCAGCCTGGGGGGCATGGGGCTTTATGCCGGAATTCACCTGCGCGAAAACGAGCCTTTGGAAATCGAATTTTTGACGCCGGCAAAAGCGAGAGTCACGGGAATCGTCCGCAGCCATGCCGGTTGTTTCTTCGGATTGGAATTCGTTACTCCTCTCCCGGTTCAAGACAATTCCAGGGAGGCTCGAAAGTTGGGGGTGATGCGAGGATGCACTGAATCGGGTGCGCCGCAAACGCCAAACCCGGCAAGCTCCCGCCGCGAGATCAGCGAAGGAATTGCTCCGGCGGACCGCAAACCCGTCCCGCCCGCGGTTGCCCTTTTCCGGCGGACCCACTCTGCATGCCTGCGGCAAAAGGAGCTGCAGATGCAGCGCTTGCGCGATGAGATCGAAGCTCTGCGCCGCGCGGCTGATTTGCTGGAGCCTGGAAAATCGCAAGCAGTTAAGCTCTCGCAGGGCTCCAGAAGGCGGGAAAACAAGGGCTGGGTTTGAAGAGGAAGTGGTACTTCAGATCAACCTTACAAACAAAGCTTTCAGCCCTTACAGCAGGCTAAAGGCTCGTTGCGGCAGGTGCTGTAGCCACGCGCGGTCAGTCGAATTACGCCACGCATCTTTTCCTCGACATAGCCCTGATTGCGCCAGTCAGAGACAATCTGACGGGCAACGGACGAATCCAGGGTTTGCTTGGAGAGGGTGACAAACTGGCGTGGGTCTTCTTCGTATTTCCCGCTAAGCGTGACCAGCAGCCTTTCGCGAATCAGTTCCCAATCCATGCTCCGAATGTTATTCCTTCCCCTATTTTGAGAGGAATGGCCTGTAAGTGCCAGTTTCGGTAATCCGAGGGTAACCAAATGTCGTCACCGCCATTGTCCTATTGGCGTGGTTACTATTGCACCCTGGTTCCGGAAGTAATGTTCCGGAACTAACGAGGCGTTCTTCGAGACATGGGAATGTCGCGGGCTTTCAGGGAGCAATGTCCGCTATTCGTGCCACAGGGATCAAACTATTCCCGCGCTATAGTAGAATGAACTGAGGATCATGCACCTTCAGAATCCCAACTCGCATCTGCCCGCGTGCTGGCTGCATTCTCTCGTCTGCCCGCGACGCTTCCGGGCTGTACTGCCTTCGCGAGTCCGTCCCAACCTCTTCGGCAGCGACTAACTTCTGATCCTCCATCCGTGATCTGGCGCGTTCGCGAACTTGCTACGTGTAACTGCGCCAACGACCACCAACGAACGGCCAACCACCCGGAGGATCCCATGACAACCGACACCATGACCAAAACCCTGGCAGGCCCACGAATCCAGAGCGCTCTGCCCGGTCCTAATGCCAAGCGTGTTCTCGCTGGCGACGAGAAATATGTTTCTCCCTCGTACACCCGTTCCTATCCGCTAGTCGCAAAGAGCGGCCGCGGCATTGTGATTACGGACATCGATGGCAACGAGTTTTTCGATTTCTCGGCCGGCATCGCCGTGACCTCAACGGGCCACTGCCATCCCCACGTAGTCACCGCGATACAGAAGCAGGCAGGCGAACTCATCCACATGTCGGGAACGGATTTTTACTACGAGAGCATGGTGACTCTCGCCGAGCGGCTCTCAAAAATCGCGCCCATGCCCGGGCCGCACAGGATTTATTACGGCAACTCGGGAACCGAGGCCGTGGAAGCAGCTATTAAGCTGGCGCGATACCACACCAAGCGACAGAACATTATCGCGTTCTTTGGGGCGTTCCATGGACGCACCATGGGTTCGGTTTCGCTCACTGCCTCCAAGCCTCAGCAGAAGCGCCGCTTTGCGCCGCTGATGCCTGGTGTCACGCACGTGCGCTACCCCGATGTGTACCGCGGCTGCGAAGGCGGCGCGCAGGACGCAGATGCGTTCGCGCTTGGATGTGCGCGGTTTATCGAAGACAAATTGTTCAACACCACGCTTCCGCCTGAGGAAGTGGCTGCGATTTTCGTCGAGCCGATCCAGGGCGAGGGCGGTTACGTGGTCGCGCCCACCGTGTTCATGCAGGAACTGCGGCGCATCTGCGATCGTCACGGCATTCTGCTGGTCGCCGACGAGGTCCAGAGTGGCGCAGCTCGTACTGGCAAGTGGTGGGCCATCGAGCATACGGGGGTAGAGCCGGATATCGTGTGCATCGCCAAGGGTATCGCCTCCGGCATGCCGTTGGGAATTACCCTGACTCGCGCCGAAATCATGGATTGGGTCCCTGGATCACACGCCTCGACTTTTGGCGGCAACCCAGTTTGCATAGCGGCGGCTCTGGCAACGCTTGAGGTGATCGAGCGGGAAGGGCTGATGCAAAATGCCGCCAGCGTCGGTAATCACATGCTCAAACGCATGTCTGATTGGCCAAAGAAGCACGCTCTGGTCGGTGACGTTCGCGGACGCGGCCTGATGATTGGCGTGGAGATCGTCAAAGACAAGCGCACGAAACAGTACGCCGGCGCCGAGCGCGACCGCATCGTCGAACTGGCGTTCGGGCGTGGGGTGCTGTTCTTAGGCTGCGGGCCCAGCACGGTACGCATTGCTCCGCCGCTGGTGGTCACAAAGGAGGAAGCCGACGTCGCCGTCGATGTGCTCGATGAGTGCATCGGAATCGTCGGCGGAGAGTCGGCTAAGGCGGCAAGTTCCGGGAAACCGCGGGGCGCGTAAATTCTTGCCCATCCAATCCTTCGCGAACTTTGCGCTTGCTGTTAATCGTAAAGTTCGCGATGGGTTCCCGAAACCCTCTATTTCCGGCGTGGCAAATCCATTACCCCGCCGGATTATCGTACTTCCCTCTAGACATAACTTACCCCTGACAGGAGATTCCATGGAAACACAACACGGCTCTTTTGCGTCACCCTTATCGCGTTGTCTTTCATCAGCGCCGCATTCGCACAGCAGCCAACGCTTTACAAGCGGCTCGGCGGATACGACCCTCTCGCCGCGGTTACCGATGACTTCATCGGCCGCCTGGCCACCGATCCCCAGATTGGGAGGTTTTTCAAGGGCGCCAGCGCTGATTCTCAAAAACGCATCCGTCAGCATGTCGTCGACTTCCTCTGCAACGCCACGGGCGGGCCCTGCTTCTATATCGGTCGTGACATGAAGACAGTCCATACCGGCCTGAACATTACTGAAGAGGATTGGTCTGCGAGCGTCAAGCACCTGGTTGCCACGCTGGACAAATTCAAGGTTCCGGAGAAAGAGAAGAGTGAAGTTCTAACCGCAATTTCCAGTCTGAAAGGGGACATCGTCGGACGATAGGTGACGAACTGAGAAGCTTTGGAGTGTTTGGTTTCCTTGCGATCTTTGCGCTACTCTTGGCGGTAAGTTAGCTGAAAGCAGGAGGTTTGCTGCATCAGAGATGGATGATGCGGCTCCGTGTTCAATTCCGTAGTGTCTTACCTGTCTTCAGCGTGTACTGAATCCTCTCCTGCGTCTTGCGCTCGCCGCACAGCGATTTGAAGGCTTCGCGCTCCAGATCGAGGACGTATTGCTCACTGATGGGTGTACCTGAGATTACGTTTCCGCCGCAAAGCACTTCCGCAATTTTAGTGGCGAGTTTCACTTCGTAATCGCTGATGTATTCGCCCTGGCGCATGAGGTGCACGCCCATCTTAAGCGCGGCAAGTATGTTTTCTCCTGGCGCCGGAATGCCGGTGCGCGGTGCGGGCCGTTCATAGCCAGCGCGGAAGAGCATTTCGGCTCTCGCTTTTGCATTCGCCAGCACACGGTCACGATTCCGTGTGATGCCATCCACGGCGGAGAGGAATCCGAGTTCGCGAGCTTCATGCGCTGAGGTTGACACTTTGGCCGTAGCGACAATCTCGTATGCTGCCTTCATGCCTTCCATGAGTTCCACCGATTCGGCGAGACCTGCCGTCGACGCTCGGCTGCCCTCGCGGACGGCAACAGCTCGGTCAACGGCCCGAAGCAGCATTTCTTTGCACCCGCCCCCCCCTGGTAAAAGGCCGACACCGACCTCGACCAGCCCCATGTAAAGCTCGGCGTGAGGTTCGCGCACAGCCGCATGGAGGGACAGTTCGCAACCGCCGCCAAGGGTAAGCCCGAAAGGGGCAATCACCACTGGCTTGGGAGAAAACTTGATCGCCTGCGTCATGTTTTGAAATTGGCGAATGGCGAGGTCGATCTCATCCCACTCGTCTTCCTGCGCCAGCATCAGCAGGAGCATGAGGTTGGCGCCCACGGAAAAGTTGGTCGCGTCATTCGTAATCACGAACGCCTCAAACTGCTCGCCGAGGCCGCCTGGTTTCAGAGTTTGCGAGATGAACTGAATGATGTCCGCGCCCAAAGCGTTCATCTTGGAGTGGAACTCGATGCAGGCAACGCCTCCGCCAAGATCAATCAAAGATGCGCCGGAGTTCTTCTTGACTACACCCTTGGATTTTTTTGCCACGGTCAGGGACCAAACGCCGTGCGGGACTTCGACCGGTTCCCAGTTCCCAGTTGTCAGTTCCCAGTAGGCGCGGCCGGAGGGAGTCTGCGGGTCGTCTTTGTACCAGGACTTCTGACCTGATGCGAGGAGTTTCTCGACATTTGGGGCGGCAGGACGGCCTTCTTTTCTCATGCGCTCAACCGTGGCTTCGACGCCAGCGGCGTCCCACAGTTCGAATGGACCAAGTTCCCAGTTGAAACCAAGGCGCATGGCGCGGTCGATCTCGACAATCGAGTCGGAGATTTTGGGTACGCGATTGGCCGAGTAGGTCCAAAGGCCGGAGAGTGCCGACCAGAGAAAGGCACCGGCTTTATCATTTTTCTGCGGCTGGCCTTCCAGGCCGAGCAGCACGCGCAGGCGCGAGCCCGTGTCCTCAACGTTTTTCGCCATTTCGAGCGTAGGGAATTTCGGCTTCTGTCGAGGGCGATACTCCAGTGTCTTCCAGTCAAGCGCGAGGCGGTCTCCGCTGGCCTCGCCAGCCTTTTTATAGAAGCCACCTTTAGTTTTGTCGCCGAGCCATTTGCGCTCGAGCATCTGGCGAAAGAATTCGGGAAGCTTGCTTGTTTCGGATGCTTCTTCCTCCATATTGCCTACTACGTGTCCCAGGATGTCCAGCCCGACCATATCGATGGTGCGGAACGTCGCAGATTTCGGCCAGCCGACAGCCTGCCCAGTAAGTGCGTCGACCTCCTCGATGCTTAGGTCCATCTCCTGCATAAGCCGCATCACATTGAGCACGGAAAACGTGCCGATGCGGTTAGCAATGAAGTTAGGCGTATCTTTTGCCAAAACAACGCCCTTCCCCAAACGCACGTCGGCAAACCACGTGACAGCATCGAGCAGAGCGCGGTCGGTTTCAGGTATTGGAATGATTTCCAACAGGCGCATGTAACGCGGGGGATTGAAAAAATGCGTGCCGAACCAGCAGCGCCGGAAGTCGTCCGAAAAACCTTCGGCAATTTTGGCGATCGGCAAGCCGCTGGTATTGGTAGTAATAACTGTGCCGGGTTTTCGGACCGCTTCAACTTTCTTCAGCAAGCTGCGCTTGATTTCGAGATCTTCGACGACGGCTTCGATGATCCAGTCCACTTCTGCGAGTTTCTGCAGATCATCTTCAAAATTCCCGATAGTAACCAGCCGGGCGAGAGAAGGTTCGAAAAAAGCCGCGGGCTTGGCTTTTTTGGCGGCTTCGAGTCCCGCAGCGGCGAGCTTGTTGCGCGCGATTGCACTTGCGTCACCAGGAACAATATCCAGTAGGTAGCTGGGCAATCCGGCATTGGCAAAATGCGCGGCGATTCGCGCGCCCATCGTGCCGGCGCCGAGAATTGCGACTTTATTAATGCGGGTCATTTTCAGAGCGGTCTGTTACACCACCCGACCGACTGCGAGTTCGCATGGGTCAGGAATTGGTGTTCAGGGAAGTTTATCTATCGCCCACTCGTCTTTGCCAGTCCTGGTCACGATGATGCGTGTGTAGTGTGGATGAACAGACCTGCTTAGATCGGGGTCGAGCGCGAACAGGGTGATGGGAAATACGTACCGGCCCGGTTTCAGCTTACTGCCACGACCAATTTCAAAGGCCGTTCTGGGACCACCAGAAAAAAATCCTCGCAAGCCTTCTTCCGAGGTTTGTTTTTTGGCCGCGTCGGTAAGCATTATCAGGCTGGTTTCGTGGTCTTCACTTTGCCAAGCATGCAGAAAATGGTTGGCAGCAGCGAGAGCGCTGCCGTAATCGGGATCATAAACAGCCGGAACCGCCGTTCTGCTTCGGGCTGACGCCTGGGCGAGCAGCAGCCCGAGCGCCAGAAAAACCGACAAACCGACGCGGACGATCCTCACGTTGCCTATTATGGGCAAGAGGGCATCGCGCTGGAAGATGCAATCCAGGTTCCGTTTGCGCGGGAAAACCGCGCTCGGTTACGATCTGCATTCGGAGGCAACTCACGGGCGGGAAAGTTTATTTTTTAGGAGGAAGCTATGCAACATTCTCCTCGTTTTTTACAAATTGTGGACGACGCCCGCAAGCGGATTCGCGAAGCGAGCGTTGATGACGTCAAGGACAAGCTCGACAGCGGCGAGAAATTTCTGCTCGTCGATGTACGTGAGGAGAGCGAATACGCGAAAGACCACCTTCCCGGCGCAATTCATCTGGGCAAAGGGGTCATCGAACGGGACATCGAGGGCCGAGTTCCCGATCTTAATGCACCCCTGGTGCTTTATTGCGGCGGGGGATTTCGCTCCGCGCTGGCGGCTGACAACCTGCAGAAGATGGGCTATACGAATGTGCTCTCAATGGACGGTGGAGTCCGCGGCTGGCGAGAAAAGGGCTACCCATTCACACGGGAGTAGATGTGATCCTGTCAGCCTCCCGCTCACTAGTCCGATCCCGTCAGAGAGCCCTGGCTGGCATCGCCTCAAAGCTTTTCATGGTATTCAGAATCGTGGAGATAACGTTCTCGTCTCCAATGGCGGTGTTGATCATGATGTGATAGAGCGAACGGGTCGGCCAATCGGCGTTGAAATAGTGTTTCACGAACTCAACTCGTTCGCGGTCGATCGTATCCACCATTTCTTCGGCTTCGCTTTCACTCTTGCCTAAACGTCGCAGCCGGCGCAGCTTCTCGGCGCGCGGCGCATACAGAAAGACACTGAACACGTCGCGCCGCTCTCGCAAAAAGTAAGAAGCACCCCGCCCGACGATGACGCATTCTCCGCTCTCCGCGATTCGTCCCATAACCTGCTCTCCAACCGCGACAAAGCGATCGGCATCGAAAGGCTCCGCGCCCGCAAGTGGGATGCTGCGTTCATAGCTTCCCCGCCAGAATACTTTCGCGAGCCGGTGGAACGTGCTGTCACAGCGCTCATCGCAGGTTGCCACAGCGGAAGGGTCGACGTTCGCCGTCTTTGCGATTTCCTGAGTCAAAGCCTGATCCCAAAGCTTCCACCCAAGCCGGCGCGCCATAACCTCTGCAATTTCGGCGGCGCCGCAGCCAAACTCGCGTTCAATGGTGAGGATCCGATACATGAGTGCTATTACTATTATTCCACTATTCCTGAATCTGCAGACGTCCCAGCCACGAGCCATTTCCGCCTACCGTGCCGGGAGCAGTACGGCTAGTGGACTGCCATGCCGGTCCCTGGACGCGTCTTCTTCATTAGGAATACAAGCGGAATCATTCCCAAAGTTGCCACTCCCAGCAACCAGAAACAGTCAACGTAGGCCAGCATATTTGCCTGCCGCAACAGCGTGCCTTGAAGCAGTCCGTAGGCTTTGTGCGTGGCGTCTGCGGCAGAGAATCCTCTGCCCTGCAGCGTGTGCGTCAGGCCTTGGAGCATGCTCTGGAAGTGCGGATTGCCCGGCGAGAGATGGCCGGCAAGGTTCGCCTGATGATGTTGTGCCCGGCGCGCCAGCATGGTAGTCACGACTGAAATCCCGACGCTTCCGCCAATGTTTCGCGCCAGGTTCATCAACCCTGACGCCGCATTGTTTTTCTCGCGCGGCAGGTAGGCGTAGGCGGAAGTATTGATCGGTACAAACAAGAACGCCAGCCCGACAGCTTGAATGACTCGCGCGATGACGACAGTGCGGAAATCCACTTCGAGGTTGAAATTCGTCATGTGAAATAAGGAGAAGGAAAGCACCACCAAGCCAAAGATCATCAGCCGGCGTGCGTCGTAACGGCCCAGCAAAAAACCTACTAGCGGCATGAGCACCATAATGGCGAAGCCACCTGGCGACAGTCCCATGCCGGCTTGTTCCGCTGTGTAACCCAGGAGCGTCTGCATGAATAAAGGAAGCAAGAGCGTGCTGCCCAGCAGAGCAAAACCGAGCATGAACATCATGAAATTTGCTGAGGCGAAGGTCCGGTCTTTGAATAGGTGCAATTCGATAATTGGATCCTTCTGGTTCCACTCCCAGAAGATTACGAAGAGCAGAGAAGCCGCCGAGATCAGCGACAAGGTCAGAATGAGGTGCGATTCAAACCAGTCCTCCCGCTGGCCTTTATCCAGAGCGACTTGCAGAGCTCCCAGTCCCAGGGCGATGAAGCCGAGGCCCACGTAGTCGATTTTCAATTCGGAAAGCTGCCTGCGGCGGAAGTATGGCGGATCCTGAATCAGGCGGGAAGTCAGCAGTAAGGAGATGATTCCGACCGGGATGTTCACGAAGAAAATCCAGCGCCAGGTGTAATTGTCGGTAATCCAGCCGCCTAACGTTGGACCGATCGCCGGAGCCATTACCACGGCCACGCCGTACACGGCAAAAGCCATGCCTCTTTTTGCAGGAGGAAATGTGTCTGCCAGAATCGCCTGTTCGCTCGGCTGAAGTCCACCCCCACCGGCCCCTTGTAGCACGCGAAAAAAAATCAGCATGGGCAGGTTTGGGGCCAGTCCACACAAGAAGGAACTGATGGTGAACAGCATGACGCAGCCCATGTAAAAGCGCTTGCGTCCCACGATGGAAGACAGCCATCCGCTCAGGGGTAGAACAATCGCATTCGAAACCAGATAGGAAGTCAAAACCCAGGTGCTCTCGTCGGTCCCTGCAGAAAGACTCCCGGCGATGTGAGGCAATGCGACGTTGGCAATGCTGGTATCGAGCACCTCCATGAAGGTGGCCAGGGTGACGGCCAGCGCGATGATCCAAGGATTGACTGCCGGACGCCACTCGTCGGCGCCGTTCATGGTCAGCGCCGCCGTGCTCATCTGATCCAGACCTTGGGCACAACCGACATCCCGGGCCGCAGCACGTGTTCCCGCGTTTCTCGCTGGTCGAAAATGATTTTGACGGGTACACGCTGTACTACTTTCACATAGTTTCCCGTGGCGTTTTCCGGAGGCAGCAGGCTCAACACCGACCCGCTGGCTCCGGCAATGCTCTGCACGTGTCCTTTGTAGTCCCGGTCGTTCATGTCCGCATGGATCGTCACCGGCTGCCCGACTTTCATTGTTTTAAGCTGCGTCTCTTTGAAGTTGGCCGTGACCCAAATGTCATCCAGGTTGACGATCCTCATCAGTTCTTGCCCGACCTGAACGTTGTGTCCGACCTCGACCGTCCGGTTGGTTACCACGCCGTTCACCGGGGCCACAATCGTCGTGTACTGCAGATTCAGCCTGGACTGCTCCAATTGTGCCCGGGCTCGCATGGCTTGTGCTTCGGCTGCCCGGGCGCGCGACTCCATCGTGGCCACCTGTTGCGGGCCAGTGCTGGCTGATCGCAAATTGGATTCCGCTGCCGCCAACTTGCTCTGTGCTTGCGTGACCTGCTGTTCAGCGGCGGCTGCTGCCGCGCGCGCCGCATCCACTGACGCAGCGCTGGCCTTGGCCGCGGCGACGACCTGGTCATACTGCTGATGCGAGATTTCCTGTTTGTCCACCAGTTGCTTGTAGCGGCCAAGGTCGTTTTGCGCCTTGATATCGTTGGCCACAGCCTGTTGCAGCTGCGCTTTCGCGGCATCGGACTGTTGCCGGGCCGCGGAAACCCCCGCTCGCGCTCCTTCTACGTCTGCCTGCGCGCCGCTTACCAGGCTCCCTGTGCTGACCGATGTAATGGGAACATTCGTCCGCGCAGCTTCTGCCTGGGCCACAGCATCGTTGTAGTCGGCTCGCGCCCGGTCCACCGCTACTTGGTAGTCGCGCTGGTCAATCTGAACTAAAGGCGTTCCCATGTCCACGTATTGGTTGTCCGTCACCAGCAATTTCACTACATGGCCTGCGACTCGCGGGCTGATGGAATTAAGATGCCCGTCAACTTGCGCATCGTCGGTGGATTCATAACTGGTGAAATAACGCCACAGAAAGAGTCCGACCACAATCAGAACGATGACTCCGATGATCAGCGCTACCCGAAACCGCGGGTCGCGGGAAGGAATTCTTCTCCATCGCAAATCTCGTTCCGAAGCCGGCAACGGAGCATGCCCGCGGTCCTCACTCGGCGAAACGTCGTGCACCGGGGTTTCAGTGCTTGGGTCCATATCAGTGACTTTGCAAGTATTGTCGTACGCCTTGTTCGGCGAATCCGATGGCGCGCGCGAAAGCAACTTTGGCCAGGTTATGCGCGTAAAGGCTCGAAATATAGCTCTCGTTTGCTGAAGCTACAGCTTCCTGTGCCTGCACCACCTCTAGATTGTCAGTTACTCCCGCAGAGAAGCGATCGCGCGCCTGGGTCAATGTCTGGCCTGCAAGATCTACGGAACTTTGTGCCACTTTCACCTGCTCGCTTGCGGCCTCCAGGTCGAGCAGCGCGGTGCGAATCTCATATTCAATCTGCTCTCGCAAATTCTCCAATTGTTGCCGGTTCTCTCGCAGCGTAGCTTCCGCCTGCAAGACGTCAGCGTGAGTCTTCCCGCCGGCAAAAATGGGGATCGTAAGCGTCCCGGTTACCTGAAAGGTGCCATGGGAATTTCCCGGATTCACGCCGAGATCGCCATAATTTCCGGAGAATTCGATCCCAGGAAAATATTCCGCAGTGGCCGCCCGGCGAAAGTGCTCTGCCGCCCGCACCTGCTGCACCGCTGCCAGATAGTCAGAGCGCGAGAGATATGCCCGCCGCAGGCTTTCTTCCAGTCCCATCGCAACTAATGGTTCGTATGGCGCCGTGTCGGTCAATCTGAAGTCCTGTCCAACGGGAAGCCCGATGGCCCGCGCCAGCGACAGCTTCTGCTTTGCGTAATCATTCTTCGCCACAATTAGTTGCTGCTCCCGTGTCTGCAACTGAACCTTGGCGCGCAGCGAATCAATCGCCGGACTGACACCGGCATTCAACTGATCGACGGCTTTGTTGTAGAGTGCCTGCGCGGTTTCGAACTGCGCTTGCGCCGCTTCCATCCGGGCCGCACCGGCCAGCGCCTGCAGATACGCGTTGCCCACGGCCAGCACTACTATGTCGCGGGCATCCTTATATGTATACTCCGCAGCCTTCTCATTGGCCCGGGCTCCCCGTGTTCGATGCAAAGCTTTAAGATTCAAGATCGACTGTTTAAGATAGAGCCGTGCATCAAAAAATCCGAACGGACCGATGACCGGCGGTATTCCCGGAATTCTGATCCCTTGTGCCTGAAGGTTCACCTGGGATGCGTTTTCGCTGATCGCACCGCTCAGGTTAGGCAAAAGATCGCTGAGTTCCTTCCATTTCTGTCCGCGGGCCGCCAGCGTTGCGTCGGATTGCAGCAGCAGCCCTAAATTATTCTTCAGTCCCAGGTCAATCGCATCTTTGAATGAAAGCGGCAGCGCCTCCCCTGTCGCCTTACCCTGGGGAACGCTGCCGCTGAATGGATTCTGCTGCGAGAGTGAAACCGAACTGATGCCCGGCGATGGCGCCGGAGCGCTCTCCATCGACTGCGAGCTGGCTTGATATCCCGTTGTTTGGCCTGTCATTCCTTTCGCAAAAATCAGAGATAGACCAATTACTGCTGCGAATCTGTTCTGCGATCGGCATCGCTTCATCGCACTCAGGTCTTTCCTATCGGGCGAGGCTGTTATCGGGCCCTCTTGAAGCCTTATAGATGCAAACCGTCAGATTGACGCCGCAAAAGTATGTCAACACACGACTATTTCCCTGTAGATAATAGTTCGAAAGCAAGCTTTTGGGCTAAAGCTCATATATCTTGCCGCACGCATCCAGCCCCTTGCTTCCAGACGCCTCAATCAACGTTCCACAAGCGCCCTTCTGCGCCGGACCGATTCGGCGCGCAGCGCTGGTAGCAAGCTCTCATGCACACGCTAGTAGGGTTGCGTCTTAAGTTATAG
>Ga0075424_100000704_pt1 | contig 27000 bp, 23 predicted proteins | sample SoiMethybrSBSTD3_FD_75301 | JGI IMG/M metagenome (GOLD analysis project Ga0075424, IMG submission 75301) | Bulk soil microbial communities from a Populus tree surrounding site in Tennessee, USA - Soil MetaG P. TD hybrid SBSTD3 | ecosystem: Environmental > Terrestrial > Soil > Tree plantation... | reverse complement strand
CGATCCTCGATCGCTTAATGCCGTTCGACGAGTTTAACCGAGTTGTTGGTCTAGATGAGAAATATGCATTAGACGCTAAGTACCGAAGCTAGCTCTCTAAATGTTTTAAAGCCGCATGGGCATCAGCACGTAAAGGTAACTCTCCAGCCCGAGCTTACGGATAATGCTGGGGCTAAGTTCGTCCTTTAATTCAATGGTGATTTCCCCTTCCCCGGTAAGCACACCCAAGACATCGAGCAAATAACGGGCGTTGAACCCAATCGATAGCGATTTGCCTTTGTATTCCGCCTCGATCTCCTCGACCGCTTCGCCCAAATCGGGATTATTCGCGGAGATCGACACTTTTCCATCGGAAAATTCCATCTTGACGCCTTTGTATCGTTCACTCGATAAAATCGAAACCCGCCGCAGCGCCTGCAAGAGTTCATCATGCTCCAGTTTGGCGACGTTGGGATTTCCCTGTGGAATGACTTTGGTGTAATCGGGAAAATCCCCGTCGATCAAGCGCATGAAAAGCTCGATTTTTTCTTTCGTGACAAGGGCCATGTTGTCCTTGAAGCCCAAAGACACGACTCCGTCATCGCCCGATTCGAGAAGCTTCTTGAGTTCGGAGAGTCCTTTTCTCGGTAAGATCACTCCTTTGCTGAGGCCAAGAGAACCGACCGATCTTTCCTCGAAGGCCAAGCGGTGGCCATCGGTTGCCACCATCCTGAGCTTGCCGCCTTCGCCTTGCTCGACAAAAACGCCGTTCAGACTGTAGCGGGTTTCATCCGTGGAGACTGAAAAGATCGTCCGTTCGATCATTTCGTGAATCGTCGAGGCCGGCGTGGTGGACAACGCCTTACCATCAAACTTCGGAAACTGCGGGAACTCCTTGGCCTCCATGCCGACGATTTTGAAAACCGTCTTTCCGCTGCGCACCTCCACCCAGTCATTTTCTAAGCGCTTGAGCTGGACCTGCTGATTTGGAATTTCCCGAATAATTTCATAAAGTTTTTTGGCGTTAACAGTGACCATTCCTTCTTTGCCGATATCGCTTTCGACTTCTCCGCGTACTCCAACTTCGAGGTCGGTTGCGGTAATGCGAATCGATCCTCTCTGCGCCTCGACCAGAACATTGCCGAGAATCGGCATGGTATTGCGGCGCTCAACGATACTTTGAGTCCAATAAAGCGTGGCGAGAAGACTATCTCGCTTGGCTTTAAATTCCATACTTCCTCCCGGTAACTTTGGCTTTTCTTATATATATAGAAAATTAAGTCGTAATAGTAGTGCCTGTGAACAAGTGCAAAAGCTCACTTTTGAGGAGCAAAATCAAACAGGTAGGTTGTGGGTTATGGATGCTGGCAAAACGCGTTCTTAGACGTGATTAGTTCAGCTCATACGATGATCGACAGTCATTCACATACGCGGCTAAGCTTAAGCACAGCTTATTCACACTCTTTTTCTGATGTTCAGATTGCGTTCGAGCTTTTCGATCGTGGTTTGCATGTGCGGATCTTCTTTGATTTTTCTCTCGATCGTCTTGGAAGCATGAATAACGGTGGAGTGATCGCGCCCGCCAAATTTATCGCCGATGGCAGGAAAGGAAGTCTCGGTGTATTTCCGGCAGAGATACATGGCGACTTGGCGCGGTAAGGCGATATTTTGTGTGCGCCGTTTGGCTTTGAGATCGCCGATTTTAAGATTGAAATAGTCGCAGATCGTTTTCTGAATATTTTCGACCGTGATCTCCTGTTGGGCGTTTTTCAGCGTGTTTTTCAGGACATCTTTCGCGAGTTCCACTGTGATCGTCGCTTTGGTCAATGAAGAGAACGCGCCAAGCCGAGTGAGAGATCCTTCGAGTTCACGGACATTTGAATCGATATTCGACGCGAGGAAAAAGGCCACATCATGTGGGAGTTGAACACCTTCGTTTTCCGCTTTCTTCTGCAAGATCGCGACACGAGTCTCCATATCCGGCGGCTGGATGTCAGCGATCAAACCCCACTCGAAACGATTTCTTAGACGATCTTCGATACCAGGGATTTCTTTTGGGAATTTATCTGAAGTAATGACGATTTGTTTGTGCGATTCGTAAAGCGAATTGAAGGTGTGAAAGAACTCCTCCTGAGTACGCTCCTTGCCAGCGATAAACTGGACATCGTCCAGGATAAGAATATCGACGTTCCTGAATTTCTTCTTGAATTCGTCCATCTTGTCCCGGCGCAGGGATCCGATCAGCTCGTTCATGAATGATTCTGAGCTGAGATAGACAACTTTTACGCCCCGCCGTTGCGATACTGAATGGTGACCGATCGCGTTGACGAGGTGAGTCTTACCTAGGCCGACACCGCCGTAAATAAACAAGGGATTATAATGCTCGCCTGGTTGATTCGCGACCGCGACACATGCTGCATGAGCAAATTGATTACTCGCGCCTACAACAAAGTTTTGAAAGGTATACTTCGGAACGAGATTGGTGTCAGGTTTGTATACCCGTTCACGCTCTTCCCGCTTCGCAATGTTTTCAACGTTCGTCTGTCGATTGGCCTTTTCATTAATTTCAAAAACTACTTTGACCTCATGCTTGGCAATCATACTCACGATTTCTTCGATTTGGCCCAGGTAGTGTTCCGTCAACCAGTCTCGAAAAAACTTGTTGGGCACATTGAGACAAATTTCATTTTTATTTCGCGAGACAAAGCCGATCGGTTTAATCCAGGTTTCGTAATTCTGCCTGCCGATTCTTTCTTTGATCTCCGCAACCGCCTGCGACCACAGTTCTGGCATAAAATTACACTAAGGCCTTGAAACTTTGAGCAGAAATGACGAAATAGTTACAAACAAAGTTATCCACAGGTGTTGATAACCCGGGCAGCGCCGCAGGAAGTAAAAACCGCGGCAGCATCATCCACGATCGAGAAAGAAGTTTTGGTCCGCACACGAGTTGAAAACAGTTCTGCCGCCAGGCACTAGCGTAGCTCATTTTTCTCGTGCTTTCTCACGAACCGGAAAAAAATTTTCGCGCTGGAGAATCAGGAAAAATTTTAATAGTCCTTTTCAAAATTCTTTGCAACAAAAAAAGAGCGGCGAAATTTTTTTTCTCCAGCGATTTTTTTCTTGACAGCTTGAGCGTCGAATGTTAGCGACGCAAACCCAGTCATGACCGCAAAGCAAAAGATTTTTGTTCGCGCCAATCGACGGATCCCCGGCGGTGTCAATAGTCCGGTGCGCGCGTGGAAGTCGGTCGGTGGTGTACCGCTTTTCATTGGGCGGGGTAAAGGCAGCTATATTTTCGATGCTGGCGGGAAGCGCTACATCGACTTCGTCGGCTCCTGGGGACCACTGATCCTCGGTCACGCTCATCCGCAAGTCCTCCGAGCGGTTCAACGCCGCGCGCTTCAAGGTTTTACGTTTGGCGCGCCGACAATACTCGAGGTTGAACTCGCAGAAGCTGTGGCCGCCGCCGTGCGTTCTATCGAAAAACTCCGTCTCGTGAGTTCAGGTACAGAAGCGACCATGAGCGCAATCAGACTTGCGCGTGCCTTCACGGGTCGAAGCAAGATCGTTAAGTTCGACGGCTGCTATCATGGACATTCCGATGGTTTGCTGGTCAAGGCGGGATCCGGCATAGCGACGCTCAGTTTGCCGGAAAGCGCCGGCGTGCCGCGAGCTTTCGCCCGCGAAACATTGACAGCTAAATACAATGACAATCAGTCGGTTCAAAGAATTTTCGCTCGCTACAAAAATGACGTTGCCGCGATCATCGTCGAGCCTATTTGCGGGAACATGGGTGTGATCAAACCACAACCTGACTTCCTAAAGAGTTTGCGTCAGATTTCGCATGAGAATGGCGCATTGCTCATTTTTGATGAGGTCATCACGGGCTTCCGTGTCGCCTACGGAGGTGCCCAAGCACTTTACGAAGTTCGTCCGGATTTGACGTGTTTGGGGAAAATTCTTGGCGGAGGTTTACCGCTAGCAGCGTTCGGGGGCCGCCGTGAAATAATGGAGCTGCTTGCTCCCGGTGGGCCGGTTTACCAGGCGGGAACACTTTCGGGCAACCCGTTGGCCGTAGCCGCAGGACTAGCCACGATCCGGTTGCTCAGCCGGCCCGGAACGTATGAAGAACTGGAAGCGCGCGGCGCATATCTTGAGGAAGGGATGCGTGAAATTCTTGCACATTCGCGGATCGAGGCGACGATCAATCGGGTCGGGTCAATGATGACCATATTTTTCGGCGTCAACCGGGTGAGCCGCCCGGATGAAGCTCGCAACTGCGACCGCCGCAAGTTCGCCAAATTTTTCCACGCCATGCTCGAGCGCGGAGTTTACCTTCCGCCGGCGCCCTTTGAAGCGATGTTCGTCTCGATGGCGCATTCAAAAGACGATTTGGCAAAATTTCTCAAAGCTTTCGATCAATGGGCAAAGCGAGCCACTGGTTGAACCTCTCAGACCTTCGTGTTAAAAACGGCCGCAGTGGGAAAAATTGGGGACCGCCCCAACCGCCGGCAAAGCAATTCATCTTCCTTCCTGCAACGAGCAGGTTTGTATTTGGGGGTAGCGTTCGAACTGCCAGGAACGATCCTGGGCGGTCTCGTAATCGGATATTTTGCCGACCAGTACTTCAATACGTCGCCGTGGTTGCTGATTGCCTCGACCTTGCTTGCATTCGCCGGGGCTTTTTTTAGGTTGATGCAGTGGGTCAAATTTTTTTCTGCCCAACGCGATGGAACTAACCGCGAACAAAACGATACTGCGCATTGAGACATGGCACGGGCTCATGCTTACGGCGCTCTTTGCCGCCGGTTGGATTAGCAAAGTTTTGGATCCGACGGCGATCCTAATCGGCGGCGTCTTCATGGGCCTGAACTTTCTGCTGCTGGGCTATGGAGTAGCCGCGCTGCTTACACCGCTTGCTAGTCGCGGCCGCGTTAAGGCCGGCATTGGGCTGTTGGTGCTTAAAATCTTTATTTTTCTGGGACTATTATCGACGCTTTTCTTCCGCTTCAATATCGATGCGATATCCTTCACAGTGGGTTTCTCGGCGTTACTGGTTGCCATCCTCGTCGAGACCATTCGCGCAACGGTTAAATCGGAAAATTAAACATGGAACACCCGTTTACCTGGTTTAATTTGCTGCCGGCAGGTTTACAACATTCATTTGGCGATCACACCTTTTTCGCCGTGATCGCCGGTATCCTGCTGATCCTCTTCGCCTTGGCCGCGCGCAGAGCTTTGGCCAACGCACAGGATCCGACGGTTCCGGCGGCTGAGCTTCGGTCGCGAAACATCGCCGAGCTTGTGATTCAATTGATAGTCAGCCAAAGCGACCAGATCATCGGTCCCGGCGGACGGAAATACGTTCCGTTCTTTGGTACTTTTTTCTTTTTCATTTTGCTCAGCAATTTGCTTGGCCTTCTGCCCGGCTTTGCGCCGCCCACAGGCAACCTCAATACCACTGTCGGGCTAGCTCTATGCTCTTTCATCGGCTACAACATCATCGGCGTCCGGGAGCAAGGGGTCGCGTATTTCAAGCACTTCATCGGTCCCATGACCAGTCTTCCCGGAGAAAGCTTGATCGCCAAAGTGGCTTTTGCGCCTTTGATGCTGGTTTCCATGTGTTTTTTCTTGATTCTCGAGCTCTTCTCACACGGGTTTCGGCCGGTCTCGCTCTCCTTGCGTCTTTTCGGCAACATGATGGGCGATCACGAGGTGATTGGAGCGTTTATTGGCTTAACCAAGGTAATTGTTCCGGTGGCGTTCTACGCGATGGGAACTCTGGTTTCGATCATCCAGGCGTTTGTTTTCACGCTTTTGAGTATGATCTATGTCGCTTTGGCGATCAGCCACGGTGGACATGACGAAGAACACGCTCAGGAATCTCATCAAGCGCATCATTAAGCGATTAGCCGCGCGGAGAGGATGATGAGAGGTGTGGCAGGCAAGGAATCGCTGGAAAGGAGAGACGAGATGAAAAGGCTGCTTGCATTTATGACCGCACTTTTCACCGGCATCTTTGCCACAGGTGTGGCTATGGCTGCCGAGGGTGCCGCTGCAGGCGCGGACTCGAAGGGCGCCGCTATTGCGATCGCGGCCGGAATTGCTGTTGCGATCGCCGCTTTTGGCGCCGCCTTTGGGCAGGGACGCGTCGGTGCCGCCGCGATGGAAAGTATCGGACGCAATCCGAATGCTGCCGATCGGCTTTTCTTGCCGCTGGTTTTAACCCTAGCCCTGCTCGAAGCTTTAGCTCTTTACGGCTTCGTTATTGCTATTATCTTGAGCGGTAAGATCTGATCGCACAGTTCCGAATTCAAAAAAAGACGGGAAGAATCAAAATCTTCCCGTCTTTTTCATCGCCCTGGCAACTCCACCTTGTGGAGATGGACTTGAGTGTAGCGTAGTAATTCGTCGAGCGTGTGGAGTTTATAAGGCTTTTCGTAATAGATCTCTTTCAGGCCGGTGTTCACCAGAACTTTCAGGCAATGAATACAGGGCGTGTGCGTAATGTAAATCGCGCCCTCTTTGATGCTGGCCCCGTTTTTCGCCGCTTGCGCAATCGCGTTCATCTCCGCGTGAATCGTACGAAAACAATTCTGTTCGGTCTCGCCATTGGGCGTTTTTGATTCATAAATCAAACATCCCACATCCGTACAATGTGGCATCCCGGCTGGAGCGCCGTTGTAACCGGTGGCGAGAATATTTTTGTCCCGGACAATGACGGCCCCGACCTTGGCGCGAGTGCAGGTGGAGCGCTCGGCGACCTGTTGCGTGATCGTCATAAAATATTGATCCCAACTCAAACGCTCACTCATCAAAACCCTCCCGAAGATTTAGCCAATGCAGGTAACAACAACTCTATCGCCAACCTTAGCGCCGCACCTGTGCTGGGCATTTCCGTTATACTGGGCAATTTCAAGCACGCCCCAACTATTTACCACCGCGGTGAGTTGGTCAACTTCTACAGAGTCATAGCTCGCCTTCAGGTTTCGAATGCTTGTGGAGCCGACGGCTATATGGATCTGATTGCGCGGCAGGCTGGCCAGATCTTGTTCGGCAATGTTCGTAAATAGATTGCCATAACCATCGATGTAAATAATTTCGCCCCTGAGCACATTTTGGTCACGGACGACTTCAGGAACGTGGAGATCGATGATACTCGATGACGTGCGACCAAAAGCGCGGGTCGGAACTCCCCGTGAGAGATGTGCTGCGGCCGGGGCAAAAATATCGCGCCCGTGAAACGTGCCGCCGGTGGGCTGCAGAAAGTACTCGGAGTTGCTCAGCTCAATGACTAGCTTCTGTTTGTTTCTCACAGCCAAGCTTAGAACTCCGTTGTCCGGCCCGATGAAGTAGTTCCCGGCACACTCGATCAGCAGCGGCCGTCGAGTTCCCCCTACTCCCGGGTCGACCACGACGACATGGATCGTGCCATCGCTGAAATAAGGGACGGAATGGCGCAGCGTCAGCGCCGCCGCCATGATGTCTTGGGGAGGAACGCCGTGCGTAAGATCAATTACCTGCGCGTCCGGATTAATCCGCTTGATCACGCCTTTCATGATGCCCGCGAAAGAATCGCGATAGCCGAAATCAGTCGTCAAAGTGATTAGCATAAACACGCAAGCGTCCTTGTAGTGTAGTAAGAAAAGATTTCGTACGCAAAGAAGAGCAAGACAACATACGGCATCGTCGCTCTTTCTACTCCGGCCCGGACAGGTTATAAGCGATATATTCAGCCTTAGGAGTTCGTAATTCAGGTCCTTCAACCCTTACGGCATAAGAACTACGCGCTTTTTGGCAGCAGCGACTTTATCGCCTCAATCGGTCAGTTTGTTAGAGAAATCGCGTTGTATTGGTTGGTCTACGAGATCACCGGATCCGCGATGGCTCTCGGTATTCTCGCGCTCTGTGAGGCAACGCCGCGCCTGGCGTTGAGTGTCCTCGGCGGCGTCATTGTCGATCGTTACGATCGATTGCGTTTGCTCACAGCCATTCAATTTTTATGTGCCGTGCCGGTTTTTGCGATGGTAGCGCTTTATTTTTTCGGCGCGCTGAAATTTTGGCATATCGCCCTACTTGAAACAGTTCTTTCCATCATCCGAAGCATGAATCCGACTGCCGGCCAATCGCTGCTGCACGACTTGGTACCGCCAGAGGAGCTAATGAACACGGTGGCGCTCTATTCGTTGGGCTTCAATTTCGCGCGCATTGTCGGACCGTCTCTGGGAGGTGTGTTAGTGCTGTGGATTGGTGTCGGTGGTTGCTTGGTATTTTATGGGATAGCGCTGCTTATCTCGGGACTTGAACTGCTTCCGATCCGATTAGCGACTGAACCGAAAGACAAAGTCTCGGGCCACTGGGTGCAAGAGATTAAAGAAGGTTTGGATTTCATCCGGTCCTCGCCGCTGGTGCTGTCGAGTACTTTGGCAGCCTACGCGCTGAGTATTTTTGTCGGCACGTATCAACGTTTTTTGCCGATTTTTGCCAAGGACATTCTGAAAACCGGCCCCGGGGGTTTGGGCGCGCTAACCGCTGCCTCGGGTGTTGGCGCCGTTTTGTCGCTCATTTTTTTGGATGCGGTAGGACGCCGCTGGGGCCGAGAGACGCTCCTCTGGTTTAGCTCAAAAATCACTCCCGTACTGCTGATTCTGTTTTGCTTATCCCGCACATTGTGGGTTTCGGTCTTTCTGATGGCACTGCTAGGCGCGGCGCAGATCCTTTTCCGCACCGTGAGTCGATTAATCATTCAGGTTGAGGCTCCGCGCGAGTTAATCGGGCGGGTAATAAGCGTGTTCCTGATGGATCAGGGGATGCGCTCGGTGGGTTCGGTGGTGATGGGCGCATCCGCAACGATTTTCGGCGCCGCCCTCGGGCTTTCACTTTGCTCGGTCGTGTCCATCGGCATTACGACTCTAACGTTTTACCGATTGATCGGCTGGCCGAATGGGTTCGGCTTTGGCGCCTTGAGCCGCGCCGCACCGAAATCGGAGTCAAGCCTATAATTCTTCTAAAACTGCGCCAAACAGAAGCGGCACCATAATTTCCATGTGCCCGGTGAGCTGATAACCCTTGCCGGTTTCTAATGTGGGTCGACTCACCACATTTGTCAGTGGCCGATAGTGCTGAAGAAAATCCAGATTGACCGTCGTCAAATTGTCTACGCGGTTACCTAAATTGCGAGCCAGGCTCAATGCTTTCAAAAAAACTTCCGGGAGGATCACTGCCGAGCCGAAATTCAGATAAATGCCACCGCCAAGCGTCGCAACCACCGAGGTAAGCGTGCGAAAATCGCGCAGGCTGCAATCGCCGAGCGCTTTGCCATCGGCCTTAGGGTGCATATGAATAATGTCGGTACCGATCGCAATATGGCAAGTCACCGGAATGCCCAATCGCGACGCTGTCGCGAGAATGCTGAGCCGACGATATGGAAGATGATTTTGTAAAATCGCTCTGCCTACCGCCGCACCCACGCCGAGCTCCAGTCTTGCCCCTTCGATAATGGCGCCATTGATGAATGTGCCAGTCTCTTCGCCCATTCCAAAGCTGCCATCCTTCAAAGTGGCAGCTACATCTTCCGAAGTCTCACCCATATACGCAAGCTCGAAATCATGGATGACCCCGGCGCCGTTCAGGGCTAACGCATCGATGATGCCTCGCTCCATGAACTTAATAATGAGAGGACTCAAGCCGACCTTAATCGGATGGGCACCCATGCCGACCACGACCGTTTTCTTCTTGCGATGACACTCGGCAATTTTTCCAGCAACCAGTTTAAGGTTCTGCGCTGCAAGTATATTCGGCAAACCTCGGATAAAGGTTCGTAGGCTTGAGCCCTTCGGGATAGGTTTTCCTAAGAGCGATCTTTGAACTTTGCTGAAACGCTTGGCGACCGGGTAAGTGCGAACCTTGGAAAAATCGAGCGGTTTGAAACTCTTGCGTGCCATTCTGCGGGTGGGTCAAACACCCGGGAATAGTTTTTGGTCGACGATGTCGCAAATGACATGACCGACAAGAATATGCGTCTCCTGTATACGCGGGCTGTTCTTGCCCTCTGCTACACGGAGCATGCAATCGACTTTGCCGATCATTTTACCGCCGCTCCCGCCCGTCAAGCCGATCGTGCAAATCCCGATCGACTTGCAGGCATCGAGAGCCTTCAGCACATTGGGTGAATTGCCGCTTGTGGAAATCGCGACGGCAATATCGCCGGGTTTGCCCAAGGCTAAAATTTGCTTCGCAAAGATCTGCTCATAGTTATAGTCGTTGGCAATGGCTGTAAGCGCTGAGCTGTCGGTAGTCAAAGCAAGGGCGGGCAGCGGCGGCCGTTCGAGGAGATAACGGTTGGTGAACTCTGCCGCAATGTGTTGCGCGTCCGCGGCGCTCCCGCCGTTCCCGAAAAGCAACAGTTTGTGGCCGTTCTTGAAGGCCGCAACAATGAGATCGATCACCTGCATGAGCACTTCGAGGTTATCGCGCAGAAATGCTTGTTTAACCCGGATGCTTTCTTCGAATGCTTTAACGATCGCGTCTTTCATCGAATGGCTATGGCTCTGGTGACTCGTATCCATCGTTTCTTAGCATATGGTCGACCGTCATAAAAGGATTTACCAACGGTACAGCGGCCGGACCCAGAATGAACTGTAGCTATCATACCTCGTCGATCGTTGGCGCACTTCGTCGCGAGAGAGACCTGTATTGCGCGGGCAGATCAAGATGGCGATTTTGCAGCGGGTGTGGCTAGACGCTGGTCTTGACTGATGGTGACTGACCTTTCAGGGCATTTTCCGCCACTTCGGCAAGCAGCTGATCGTGATCATGATCGAGAGCAAAGACTCTAAATTGAACCACTTTGGAAGGAATGAATTCGAACAGCTCCGTTAACGTTTCTTTGGTGATCTCGCCGGTAGACGGATCGAATATATGAATCTGCTTTTTCCCCATGGCGAACGGATTTTCCGGGCGCGGATCTTGAGTGGCCATGTCGACGCGGAAAACCAGCTGACGCGCTGTCGGCGGCAGGCCGCGGCGAATGCGATTTTCCCAATCCGTATCTTGGATCAAAGCCACGCCATAACTTAGCTCATTGAGCGACAGTGTTCGGTCGTAGGCCATCTTCCATTTCACTTCGCGATGCAGCACTGTTTCCCATTCTTTCCCGAGCGCTTCTCGATCGCCTTGTTGTCGGCGCCAGCGCGAAACATCCTCGAGCAGCGACCAGTCGGTCAAATAAAGGTAGTCCTCCATATGCTCGAGGGGATTGCCGGGAAACAGGAATTTCATCGTCTCCGGGAAGAGTTCGCGTAGATGCAAGTCGATCGCGCGCGTCGTGCGATGATAATAAACATTAGTGTAGAGGTATAGTCGGGCATTGAGAAACGTCGTGAGCGCGCCATTGCCGGCTTTGTGGATGGTCAGTCCTTTGGGCGTGAAAAACGTGTAGTAAATCAATCGATCGCGGTCGATGGGTCCCGGATGGACGCCGCACATATAGGAGTCGCGCGATACGTAGTCCAAGTTATCAAAGGTAAAAATGCCGCCGGTGAGAGGTTGCAGGAAACGCACCCACTTGGGTTTGCGATGATCTTCTTTGCCGTTTTTTTTGATCGGAAACGCGACGTCCTCCGGGCGCAGCTCTTCCCCAGGCGCAAAAGCGCCGCTGGGGCTGCGCCGCAACTGGCTGATAATCTCACCCAGATGCTTTTGAATGATCGTCTGGCCAAGGTCTTCGTGCGTCAGATCATAGTTGCTGAGAAAATTGTCGTCAAAAAAATGACCAAAGGGTCCATGACCGATGTCGTGTAGTAGTCCCGTCACGCGCATATATTCCTCGATGAAAGCCGCCGACGGACACTCATCGCCAAGGACCTTATGCAATGAGGGGTAAAGATGCTTGGCAAACTCCCCGGCGAGGTGCATCGCGCCGAGCGAGTGTTGGAAGCGACTGTGTTCAGCGGAAGGATAAACCCAGCGGGCGCTCTGCAGTTGATAGATGTAGCGCAGGCGTTGCACCCAAGGCGAGTCGATCAAGGCTTTTTCAGTAACTTCGCCCTTCTTTTCGGGTACGGTAAATTGAATGTAACGATGAATAGGATCGGCGATCAGCGCCGTCCCGTCGTATTCATTACCATTCACTGAGCTCACGAATGTCGTCCCCGCTTGTCACAGACGCAACCAAAGTTTCCCGAAGTGACACGGCTCCCGCTGGTCAAATTTCAAAAATCAAATGTGCCGTCCACTGGTTGCCGGTTTGTTGCATGCGACTCTTGTGAGATGCCACCCCAGCAATTTCCTGTTGGACTTCGTGGCGATCGGGATCGATTTTTTCTCCTCGAACGTCAGCTTTGACAAACGTATCTTTAACCTCATGGATAAGAAACTCTCTCAACAAATAGCCGCTGCCTTGGTAAAGATAAAGCAGCTCGCGGACCCAGTTGACCATCAAATCATCTCGGTCGGTTCCCTCGACCACCAAAGGAATCGACTCCTTGCACTCGATCTTTTCCACGTCCGTGACCATGACATCAAAAAGTGTCAAGGCCGAATTGGCAAAAAGATCCGCTTGCGAACTGCCAACGACTCGTACCGCTAATTCAGATTGATGTTTGGTAATACGATAATTCTTCTGATTTGCCATAATTATCGATTTTCAGTTGAAAGCTGTTCGTAGTGGTTACGCGATCCTAAGCTCCTGCCGTCCGGTGAAATCATCTTCTAAAATCTGCCGGATTTCCGGGCGGGCATAACATTGGACACATGTGAAAACGTCGATGGGTCGGATCAATTTGCGGTATCTGAGCGGTGGCGCATCGGTTTTGCGAGTAACGAAAAACTCCCATTCAGTCTCGCCGGTATGGAGCAGGTAAAAATCAACTTTGAAGGATTTTTGCGTGTGTACCGTACCAAAAACTTCTCTGCCGCAGTGAGAACACTGCATTTGATCACCATTTATATCCGGTTTATTAGGCTCGCCGCAAACCCAGCGCCGAAGCCATTGTCGATATTCACCACCGTCACGCCGGCCGCACAAGAATTGAGCATGCCTAGCAGCGCGGCGAGACCGTGAAAACTCGCTCCGTAGCCGATGCTGGTCGGCACTGCGATGACGGGCTTGGCAACGAGGCCGCCGACGACGCTGGGCAATGCGCCTTCCATTCCGGCAACAACGATCAGCACGGAAGCGGCATCCAGAAGAGCGCGGTTTCCCAGAAGACGGTGAATGCCGGCGACACCGACATCATAAAGACGATCGACTCGATTGCCCATGATTTCCGACGTGACAACCGCCTCTTCGGCGACCGCGATATCGGAGGTGCCGGCACAAACCACGAGCACACTCCCCTTGCCGGCAATTTTCTGTCGCTTCCCCTGCCAGGTTGCGGCCCGGGCCAGGGGATGAAACGTCAGTCCACTGCGCAAACGCTTTAGCTCCGCGGCTTTGTCAGGATCAAGACGGGTGATGAGAACGTTATTCTTTTTCTCGCGCATCGCCTGTACGATGGCCGCGATCTGGTGGGCATCTTTCCCTTGACCCATGACCACCTCGGGGAAACCCTGCCGCAGTACACGATGGTGATCAACTTTGGCGAAGCCGAGATCTTCGAAAGGCAGATCGCGTAAGTGGGCCATCGCCTCCGCAACGCTCACCTGGTTACGGCGCACCCGCTCCAGCAGATCAGCTAACCACTCGGAGTCCATCTCAACTTGTACTGAACTTCGTCTTTAGAACGTTACGCGATGAAGGTTTTATCGCCCGAAAGTTCTTGTTCGCAAAGTGGTCATGGCCGAGAATCCGAAACGGCATGGTTTGCCCTGATTTGTCGACGACAGTGATTCCTTTAGCTCGCTCTGCACAGACACCGATGCGCTTGACTGACACGCCGGCATGCTCCGAAAGTTTTTCTATGCGCGTCCGGTGTTCTCGCCGGCCACAAAATAAAAGCTCGTAGTCTTCTCCGCCCGTTAAGGCGGCGGCAGTTTCGCCGGTCTCGACAACAGCTCGATAGGCCGCGGAAAGCGGCAGTTGTTGCTCCAAAATAGTACCGCCAACGCCGCTTGCGTCACAAATATGCTCCAGGTCTTGCAACAAACCGTCGCTCACGTCAATCATCGCCGTGGCGAGCCGGGTTTTTGCGAGGAGCAAGCCAAGGGCGAGTCTCGGCTCGGGGCGGTGATGGCGCGCAAGGAGTTTGGCAACTGCGCGTTTTTTGGATTGGGCTCGGCCACCGCTTTGCAGAAATTTCAGCCCGAGAGCCGCGTCGCCGACTGTGCCGCTCACATAAATGTCATCTCCTACTCGCGCGCCACTTCGACGTACGGGTGTATATGGCGCATGACCGATCACGCAAACAGAGACAATGAGCGTGAGCGCAGCGTTGGTATCGCCACCTATGAGCGCTACGCCGGTTCGACTCGCCAGAGCTTGCAGGCCGCGATAGAATGCGTCGATTTGTGCGCTATCCAAACCGGCTGGAAGCCCGAGAGACAAAATCACGTATGCCGGCAAGCCGCCCATTGCGGCAATATCACTGAGATTGACAGCTAGTGCTTTGTGACCGAGATCGAACAGAGAAGTCCACCGCAAGTCGAAGTGGATGCCCTCGATCAGGAGGTCTGCGGTTACAAGGGAAGAGTTTTGGTTTGTGATCCAAGCGGCATCATCGCCTATTCCAATCCGGACACCCCGCCCAGCCGGTATCTTCCGACGAATTCTCTCGATGAGACCGAATTCTCCGAGGCGGCTGAGTTCCATGGCGCGGTACGCTGATTTTGCAGGCGATTATCGCGGTGGGAACAGAAGTCGAAGCTAGGGTCGAATCGGAAGAGATCTTTCCCCTTGACCTTTTCGCAGCGGTTTTGCCACCAGCGGCTGTCTAGGCTGAATGCCTTTGCCACGCTCCGTAGCGCTCGATTTGCTGCTGCTCTTTGGTCGCTCCATCAACGCAACGGATAAAACGTCGGACATGCTCTTGGCCAACACCCAGTTGAGCTTGCGCCGTAGCACTTTGGGAATTTCGTCAAGGTCCTTTTGATTTCGCTCGGGAACCACCAGTGTTTTGATCCCCGCCCGGAACGCTGCGAGGCATTTTTCTTTAAGCCCGCCGATCGGCAGGACTCGCCCGCGCAAGGTAATTTCACCGGTCATCGCCACATCCCTGCTAACCGGCCGTCTGGTCAGAGCTGAAATCAGTGCCGTCGCCATCGTGATGCCGGCCGAAGGACCATCCTTCGGAATTGCCCCGGCTGGGACGTGAATGTGGATGTCCAGCTTCTGATAGAAATCCGCTTCGATTCCTAGTTCTTTGGCATGCGCACGCGCATAACTCACCGCCGCTTGAGCCGATTCCTTCATGACATCGCCAAGTTGTCCCGTCAGGGTCAGATTACCGCGGCCGCGCGAAAGCGAAGCTTCGACGTAGAGTATCTCCCCACCGGTGCTGGTCCATGCCAACCCCGTGGCGACGCCGATTTCGTGGTGCTCCTGTTCAGCTTCGGGCAAGAACTTCGGCGCACCCAAAAAAGAATGAATATTAGCGCGGCTCACTCGAATGAGTTCAGTTTTACCCTCGGCGACTTTGCGCGCCACTTTCCGGCAGATCGAAGCAATTTCGCGTTCGAGGTTTCTCAGCCCGGCTTCCTTGGTGTATTCGGCAATCACCCGCAGCACTGCATCATCCGAGATCTCTAGGTTGCTCGAGGAGATGCCATTATCCGTGAACTGTCGCGGAATGAGGTACTTGCGTGCGATCGCCAATTTTTCTTCGTTGGTGTAGCCGGACAGCTGTATGACTTCCATACGGTCCGCTAGTGCTGCCGGTATCGGATCGAGCAAGTTTGCCGTGCAGATAAACAGCACATTCGACAGATCGAACGGGACGTTCAGATAATGATCGCTGAACCCGTGGTTCTGTTCCGGATCCAACACTTCAAGCAGAGCGGCGGATGGATCACCGCGAAAATCGGCTCCGACCTTATCTATTTCATCAAGCATGAAAACCGGGTTGTTTGAACCCGCTTGTTTAATTCCCTGAATAACACGTCCCGGCAACGCCCCGACGTAAGTGCGACGATGCCCGCGGATCTCCGCTTCATCGCGCACGCCGCCAAGCGAAACACGCACAAAGTTCCGCCCCAGAGAACGCGCAATCGATCGTCCTAAAGAAGTTTTGCCAACCCCCGGAGGACCGACGAAACAGAGGATCGGTCCCTTGATCTTGCGTCGAAGTTTATTCACCGCCAAGTATTCCAAGATGCGCTCTTTAATCTTTTCCAGGTCGTAATGATCCTCGTCGAGAACCTGTTTCGCCTTTTTGATATTCAGATTGTCCTTAGTCCTCTTGCTCCACGGTAGATCGACGAGCCAATCCAAGTAGGTTCGCACCAGGGACGCCTCCGAAGACTCTGGATGCATCTGTTCGAGCCGGCGCAGTTGCTTGTCGGCCTCACGCTTGACTTCGACCGTCATCTTGGCTTTTTCAATCTGTTTTTTTAATTCGGCGAGCTCCTCCGCGCGTTCGTCTCCTTCGCCGAGTTCCTGTTGAATTTGCTTGAGCTGTTCCCTAAGGTAGTAATCCCGTTGAGTCTTGCTCATTTCTTCTTTGGCTTGATTCTGGATACGCGCCTGCATCGTCGAGAGCTCCAACTCGCGCGCCAGCAGCTCGTTGACCTTCTTTAATCGCTCGATCGGATCGAAGATTTCGAGAATCGCCTGACTTTCTTCGATTTTAAGCCGCAAGTTTGAAGCGACGAGATCCGCCAATACCCCCGGATCACTGATATTGTCCGTGACCATGACGATTTCGGGCGGCAGATTTTTAAGGTTTAAAATCTGCTCTATTTTTTCTTTTGCTGTGCGCATCAGAGCTTCAACTTCGATGGGGACTTCGGCCAAAGTCGGCTCGATGACTTTTTTGATCTTTACCTCGAAGAACGGGCGCTCCCGCAAATAAGTGTCCACTTCGCCTTTCGACAAACCCTGGACGAGAATTTTCACGCGGCCGTCCGCGAGCTTCAGCATGCGCATGATCGACGCAATGGTGCCCACGCGGTGAATATCGGCCGGAGCCGGATTCTCTTCCGAAGAATTCATCTGCGAAACCAAGAAAATCAATCGATCGCGGCTTAAAGCTTCTTCGACGGCACGAATCGAGACATCCCGACCGACAAAGAGCGGCAACATCATGTAGGGATAGATAACGATGTCGCGAATGGGGAGAAGCGGTAAAATCTCCGGAATTTCGACTTGAGAGGTTTTGTTTTCCGTGTTTTCAGATTTCCATTCAGCTTCGCTCATGATGGCTCCACTTCTCAGAGCACCTTAATCGTACTGACGCGATGAGGTCAATACCAATCCGCCTGCGCGGCACAAAGATCGGCCATGGTGGGAACAGTCCGGAGATCTACGTCAGACTCAGCCAAAAAGCTCCTTCATCTTATCGAAGAAGCCCTTGGCGAGAGGATTGAGTTCTTCGCCGCCGAGCGCGGCAAATTCCTTTAGCAAGTCTTTTTGCTTGGCCGTTAGACGAGTGGGTATTTCGACGGTAACACGTACATGCTGATCACCCTGATGAAAACCCTGAACGTCTTTTATCCCTTTGCCCTTCATGCGAAAAACTTTGCCGGACTGCGTGCCGGACGGAATTTTCATTTTAACTTTGCCTGCGAGCGTTGGCACATCGATCTCAGCACCCAAGGTCGCCTGGACGAAGCTGATCGGGACATCACAAATGATGTCGAGATTCTCCCGGACAAAAATCGGGTGCGGCTCCACATGAATGACAACGTAGAGATCACCGGGCACGCCTCCCGTGGGGCCGGCTTCGCCCTCGCCGCGCAGCTTCAAGCGTGATCCAGTGTCGACTCCCGCAGGAATTCTAACACTAAGCGTATGCATATTACGTACGCGTCCCGCCCCGCTGCACGTTGTACAGGGATCCCTGATGACGGTCCCCTGCCCCTGGCACTGGCTGCAAGTACGGGAAACACTGAAAAACCCCTGCTGAAAACTAACCTGACCACGGCCTCGGCATGTGGGACACGTTTGAGGCACTGTCCCAGCTTTGGCGCCGGTGCCGCGGCAGCTGTCGCACACCCCATGACGCGGAATTTTGATCTTTTTCTCGGTCCCCGAAACAGCTTCTTCGAATTTGACTGTCAGATTGTAACGCAAATCCTCGCCGCGAGCGCGACCGCGTCGGCGTCCGCCGCCGCCGAAAAATTCACCGAAGATGTCGCCGAAAATGTCTTCGAACCCAGCGGAAAAATCGAAGCCTGGTCCGCCCTCGCCAAATGCTGCGTGACCGAACTGATCGTACTGCGCGCGTTTGTGGGAATCGGAAAGGACGGAATACGCCTCGGAAACTTCCTTGAATTTTTCCTCTGCTTGCTTATCACCCGGGTTTCGGTCGGGATGATATTGCAGCGCCAGTTTGCGATAGGCCTTCTTGATTTCTTCTTCCCCGGCATTGCGGCTAATACCGAGCAGTTCGTAGTAGTCCTTCTTGCCGTTCAAGATTCGACGATCCTTTGGTTCAAAATATTTTTTGTATAAGCAAGAAAGCCCCTCTCCCAGAAAACGGGAGGAGGGGCTTTGGATTGGAAAGGCAGTATTCTCTCGCCGGCTATTCTTTCACCTCGGTGAAATCGGCGTCAACCACGTCATCTTTTTTCTTGCCGGCTTCGCCGCCGCTGCCATCCGTTGCCGAGTTGTTCGTCGCCTGTTCCTGCGCCGCTTGTTGCTGCGAAGAAGCTTTCGCATACATCGCTTCGGCTAGTTTATGAGATGCTTGGCTGAGCTGTTCCGCGGCTTTGCGCATCGCGTCCGCGTCTTGTCCGTCGAGCACCTCTTTCGCGCGTTTGAGCTCCGCTTCGATGGTTTCTTTGACGTTCGCGTCGAGGTCGCCGCCATGTTCCTTCAACGACTTTTCCGTAGAATAAACCAGAGTGTCGAGATGGTTACGCGCTTCGACGGTCTCCTTGCGTTTCTTATCGTCGGCAGCATGCGCCTCAGCGTCGTGGACCATTTTCTTGATCTCTTCTTCGCTGAGCCCGCTCGACGCGGTGATCTTTATTGATTGTTCCTTTCCCGTGCCGAGATCCTTGGCCGCCACATGAACAATGCCATTGGCATCGATATCGAACGTGACTTCGACCTGCGGAACGCCACGCGGCGCCATAGGAATTCCGACAAGATCAAACTGGCCGAGCAGTTTGTTGTCCGCCGCCATTTCCCGCTCTCCTTGGAAGACTCGGATTGAAACGGCAGACTGATTATCCTGAGCAGTCGAAAACACCTGGCTTTTTTTGGTCGGAATCGTCGTATTCCGCTCAATCAGTTTGGTGAAAACGCCGCCGAGGGTTTCTATACCGAGAGACAATGGTGTAACGTCCAGAAGCAATACGTCTTTGACTTCTCCCTTTAGAACCGCGCCTTGGATCGCCGCGCCCACCGCCACGACCTCGTCGGGGTTGACCCCTTTGTGTGGCTCCTTGCCGAAAATCTTCCGGACACGTTCTTGAACAGCTGGCATACGGGTCATGCCGCCGACCAGAATGACTTCATGGATATCGCCAGCGCTAAGCCCGGCATCTTTCAAAGCTTGCCGGCAGGGCCCCTCCATTCGATCGATCAAATCGGCGCAGAGCGCTTCGAGTTTTGATCGCGTCAATTTCATATTCAAGTGCTTCGGCCCCTGTTGATCGGCAGTGATGAAAGGCAGATTGATGTCGGTCTCCATAGCGGAGGACAATTCGCACTTCGCTTTTTCTGCGGCTTCCTTGAGTCGTTGTAGCGCCATGCGATCTTTGCGCAAATCGATGCCCTGATCTTTTTTGAACTCGTCCGCGAGATAATCGATTACCCGCTGATCGAAATCTTCACCACCAAGAAACGTATCGCCGTTGGTGGCTTTTACCTCGAAGACGCCTTCGCCCAGTTCCAAGATAGAGATATCGAACGTGCCGCCGCCAAGATCGAACACGGCGATCTTTTCGTCTTTCTTCTTGTCCAGTCCGTATGCCAGCGATGCCGCCGTAGGCTCGTTAATGATGCGCAGTACGTTGAGGCCTGCAATACGGCCGGCGTCTTTGGTGGCCTGACGTTGGCTATCATTGAAGTAAGCGGGGACGGTGATCACCGCTTCAGTTACTTTTTCGCCGAGATAATCTTCGGCAGTTTGCTTCATCTTTTGCAGAATAAACGCAGAAATTTCCGCCGGGCTGTAGCGCTTCCCGCGGATTTCGACCCAGGCGTCTCCATTCTCATTCCGAACGATCTTGTAAGGTAAAAGACTGGAGGCTTTCTGCACCATGAGATCGTCGCTGCGTCTTCCAATCAGCCGTTTAACCGCGAAAATTGTGTTTTCCGGATTGGTAATTGCTTGTCTGCGGGCAATCTGTCCTACCAGTCGTTCTCCGCTGTCGGTAAAGGCCACAACGGATGGAGTTGTGCGACTGCCCTCCGCATTGGCCAGGACATTGGGATCGCCGCCTTCCATTATTGCCACGCACGAATTGGTCGTTCCTAAATCGATCCCGATTACTTTTGCCATGTCAATAACTCCTCGAAACTTTGTCAAAACATGAGAACGTCGGTTATTTAATCATCGGTTGGCCCGTTTTCAACGGGATTTTCCGGGTTTTTTTTACCCTGTGATTTGGCTGCCTTAGCCACAGTCACCAGTGCTGGTCGAAGCAGCCGATCATGCAGCATGAAGCCTTTATGCAGTTCTTCAACTACTGAGTTGGGCTCGTGCGCGTCCGTTTCAAGCTGCGCCATCGCTTCGTGCTTCGCGGGGTCAAAGGGTTGTCCCACCGCAGACACCTGGGTTACGCCATGCTTTCCCAAAGTATCGACCAACGATCGCAGCACCATTTCCACTCCCTCAACAAGTGGTTTGCCATTACCACCGCCCCCTGCGTGTGCAACAGCCCGCTCAAGATTGTCAATGATCGGTAACAGGTCCTTGATCACGCTCTCTTTGGCAAAACGAATAGCGTCATCGCGATCCCGGGATGTGCGTTTCTTGTAATTTTCGAATTCGGCCGCTTGGCGGAGGAATCGGTCATAGTTGTTTTTCGCCTCGACTTCCTTGTTTTCGAGCTGTTCCCGCAGAGCGGCGATTTCGGATTCCGAGCCTCTCTGGCCAAGCGGCTCGGTAGCAGTTTCCCCGTCCAAATCGTTCTTTGTTTCGGCGCTCATAGCTATTTAAATCTCCTCATCACAACTCCGAAAACGTAATCACGATGGCGGCCCGTGTCAAGTTTATGCCCGGCAATTTCCTTTGATTTTCTGAATAGTTGTCTCGGTGTAAAGTTAATGATATGTTACCTCATCCGGTGCGATGCAGCACTAGCTAGAATGCGAGCCAATCACGCCACGGCGGCAATCGTGTTGCGCAATCGTCCTTACGGTGAATCTGATAAAATCGTCTCGTTTCTAACTGACAAATTCGGAAAGCTTACCGGTATTGCAAAAGGCGCACTACGCTCGCGCAGGCGCTTCGTAAACTCGCTGGAGCCGTTTTCCCTCATCAATTTGCGGTTTCAGGACCCCCCGCACGCTAATCTTGCCTTTATTATAGCAGCGGATCTCGTCAACGGTTATCGACATTTGCAAACTAGTCTCGAGCGCATCGCGTATGCATCCTATTTGGTTGAAATTAGTGAGGCTTTGCTTCCCGAACGAGAAGAAAATCAGGCGGTTTTCGATCATTTGAAAGCTGGCCTTAAGTATCTTGAAGAAAGCCAGCCATCGCTTCGATTTCTAACCTCATTCGAATTGAAGCTTTTACGTCTGGTGGGCTATCAGCCGGTTTTGGGGGCGTGCAAAAAATGCCGTCTAGATCACCTCCGTAGCAGCGGGATCCAATGGACGTTTAGCCTTAGCGATGGCGGGTTGCTCTGCCAAACCTGTGCGCGCGTAAACCAAGGGGCCATTCCGCTCAGCACGGCGGCCATCGAAGTCATGATTGCACTCCAAGGCGAAAATCCGCTTCCAGCTCAGTTTTATCTGCCCGCAGCCGTCGTGCGGGAAATTCGTTCGGCAATAGTCGGTTTCGTTCAGTATCATGTCGATCGTGAAATCAAATCAGCGCCGTTTCTCTCGACCCTTTCTTCCGGTTGATGAATTTATTAAGCGAGATGAACAACAACGGTGAGGATAACCATGCGCAAGCAGAAAAAATACGTTTTCTCATTCGGTGGCGGGAAAGCAGAAGGTCGCGCTCAAATGCGCAACTTACTCGGTGGTAAGGGCGCAGGACTTCATGAAATGACGCGCATCGGAATCCCCGTCCCGCCCGGTTTCACGATCAGTACGGAGGTATGCACCTACTACTATTCGCATGACCGGCGGTATCCCAAAGAACTGAAGGATCAAGTCACTGGCGGTCTTAAGGTCCTAGAAAAGATCCTTGAGCGCCAGTTTGGCGATGCGGAAAATCCTTTGCTCGTCTCTGTTCGATCCGGCGCGCGCGAATCGATGCCCGGTATGATGGATACTGTGTTAAATCTCGGACTCAATGACAACACCATTCGGGGTCTAATTCGTCGGAGCAACAATCGAAGGTTCGCCTTCGACTCGTACAGGCGCTTTGTTCAGATGTATGCGGACGTGGTGTTAGGGATCAAAGCTGACAACCACGAGGGCGATCCACTGGAAAGTATCCTCGAAAGGAAAAAGCAGTTCCGCGGAGCGCGGTTTGATACGGATCTCGGCGCCAGTGATTTAGAGGAGCTCGTGGCGGAATATAAAGATGAAATTCGAAAGCACGGCAAGGTCTTTCCGGAGGATCCCATCGAGCAACTCTGGGGAGCGATCAGCGCGGTTTTTGGCTCGTGGAACAACGATCGAGCAATTGCTTATCGCGAGCTATATCAAATTCCTCACAATTGGGGGACGGCGGTTAATGTACAGGCGATGGTATTTGGAAACCTTGGCGAGGATTGCGCTACTGGCGTTGCCTTTACGCGCGATCCCGGAACAGGCGACAAGAGCTTTTATGGCGAGTTCCTAAGCAATGCGCAGGGTGAGGATGTGGTGGCTGGCATCCGCACGCCGCGTCCAATCGCGAAATTGCAAGAAGTGATGCCGAGTGCGGCGAAAGAGTTGCGGCGCGTTTGCGCCTTGCTCGAAAAGCATTATCGCGAAATGCAAGACATCGAATTCACGATCGAGGGAAACCAACTTTGGATGCTTCAGACACGTGCCGGAAAGCGTACGGGGTTCGCCGCGGTACGAATCGCCGTAGATATGGTCGAGGAACGGATAATTAACAAAAAAGAGGCATTACTCCGAATCGACCCGGGTCAACTGAACCAACTTCTACGCCCGGTGTTCGATCGCGCAGGGAAACAAACCGCCGAGAAAGAAGGGCGGCTCCTTGGGAAAGGCCTGGCCGCCGGGCCCGGCGCCGCGAGCGGGCGCGTGGTGTTCACTGCGGAAGATGCGGTGGATTGGAAAAACCGCGGCGAGCGTGTCGTGCTCTGCAGGATTGAAACCAGTCCGGACGACATTCGCGGCATGGACGCGGCGCAAGGAATTTTAACGGCTCGCGGCGGCATGACCTCGCATGCAGCGCTCGTTGCGCGGCAGATGGGGAAAGTCTGCGTTGCGGGATGCGAGGTTTTGCACGTTAATTACAACGCGCGGGCGTTACGGGTCGGTGACACCGAACTCAAGGAAGGTGACTGGATCTCGATCGATGGCAGCACAGGTGAAGTATTCAGAGGCGAAATACAGACTTTGCCGTCCGAAGTCCTGCAGGTGCTTTTAACGCATACTCTGGATGCTAAAAGCTCGCGAGTGTTTCAATACTTCGCAAAGCTTATGAAATGGGCCGACGAAGTGCGCACTCTGGGAGTGCGGACTAATGCCGATCAACCTGATCAAGCGGCTATCGCAAAGGCGTTTGGGAGCGAGGGAATCGGTCTCTGCCGCACGGAACATATGTTTTTTCAAGGTGAGCGAATTCAGGCAGTGCGCGAGATGATTCTTGCGGAGGAGGAAACCGGCAGGCGGCGAGCACTAGCTAAACTGTTGCCTATGCAAAAGGAAGATTTTCAAGCCATCCTGGATATCATGGGCGATTTGCCTGTAACCATCCGCACCCTCGATCCACCATTGCACGAGTTCTTGCCTAAGACCGATGAAGAGATCAGCGAGCTTGCCAACGTTATGGATGTGCCGGTTGAGGTTCTCCGCGATAAAGTGAATGTGCTCCAAGAATTCAATCCAATGTTGGGCCACCGAGGTTGCAGGCTGGGGATTTCGTTCCCGGAGATAACTGAAATGCAAGCACAGGCGATTTTCGAAGCGGCTTGCGAGCTACGACGACAGGGCAAAAATCCGTTTCCCGAGGTCATGATCCCGCTGGTTGGCTCGCGTCCCGAACTCCACGAACAAAAAGAGATTGTCGAGCGAGTTGCGCGTGCCACTCAGAAGGCTTACGGAGTCAAAGTGCGTTATTTGATCGGTACCATGATCGAGCTCCCGCGAGCGTGCATGGTTGCAGATGAAATCGCCGAAGAGGCCGAGTTCTTCTCTTTTGGCACCAATGATCTTACCCAGACTTGCCTCGGGTTATCACGCGACGACGCGGGAAAATTCTTGCCGAGCTATGTACTGAACGGAATCCTGCCAGAAGATCCCTTTGTGAGCATCGATCGAGATGGAGTGGGCGCCCTCATGAAGATCGCTATTAAAAAGGGGCGTAAAACTCGAAAGGCACTAGAAATCGGCATTTGTGGAGAACATGGAGGAGATCCAAAATCGATTGTGTATTGTCACCAAATCGGACTCGATTATGTCAGTTGTTCACCATACCGGGTCGCCATAGCCCGATTAGCGGCGGCGCAGGCCGCTTTGGAAGAGAGGTGCTTGTGATCTGTATCTAGATAGCCACGGCGATGCCCGATGCGACATTTCGTTGACAGACTCCTGGTGATCCACGATAATTTAGACCTTTTATTAGCACATCATGGAACCACGATTTGTCGAACTGCTGATCAGAGGTGGCGTTGTCACCCGGGATCAGCTGTCGGAGGCACAAAAAAAGGAGCGTGAAAACGGATCGAGTATTACGAGGGAAATCGTTCGCCTCGGTTATACAAGCGAGCAAATACTCGGTGAATTTCTCGCTAAACAATTTGGCATTGAGACCGTCGAACTCACTCCGGGCGAAATCGACGATGCGGTCTTTAGCTTAGTTCCTCCTCAGATTCTTCAGAAGCATCAACTCGTTCCCTACAAACTTTTGGGCTCGACTCTCACAATCGCTATGTCGGACCCGACAGATCTTGTCGCGATCAACGAAGTTAAATTTGTAACGGGATACGGTGTTCGCGTCGTCTTGGCGACACCTTCCGCGATTAAGAAGAGCCTGGATCAGCGGTTCGGTGGTGTCAGCTACGACGATGTCCTGAAGAAATTCGGCGACGGCGAAATGGAGGTCGTTCAAGAAAATGACGACGTCAATCTCCAGGAACTGCAGCAAGCGACCATGGATGCCCCTGTGGTCACGCTGGTTAATGCCATCCTTGCTGATGCCGCGAAACGGCGCTGCAGCGACATCCATATAGAGCCGTACGAGAAAATTTTTCGAGTTCGGTTTCGTATCGATGGCGTGCTGCAGGAAATCATGAGTCCGCCATTACGACTCAAGAATGCTCTCGTCTCCCGTCTCAAAGTCATGGCAGGATTGGACATTGCGGAGCGGCGACTGACGCAAGACGGCCGCATTAAATTAAAGATGGGCATAGGTGGAGAGTTGGATATCCGAGTGTCCATTCTGCCAACTTTGTTTGGTGAAAAAGTAGTCATGCGCTTGCTGGACAAATCGAACCTTCAACTCGATATGTCCAGACTCGGCTTCGATCCGCAGAATTTAAAAGACTTTCAAGAGGCAATTCATAAGCCTTACGGAATGATTCTTATCACTGGGCCTACCGGCAGTGGCAAGTCAACCACTCTCTACTCAGCTCTCTCTGAACTCAACAAACCTGACGTGAATATTTCGACTGCCGAGGATCCTGTCGAATACAATCTGGTCGGCATAAATCAGGTTCAGGTTAGAGATCAGATCGGGCTCGATTTCGCTGCCTGCCTTCGATCATTTCTGCGTCAGGATCCTGACATTATAATGGTGGGAGAAATTCGTGACCTCGAAACCGCACAGATCGCCATTAAAGCGGCTTTAACAGGACATCTAGTCTTGAGTACCCTCCATACAAATGACTGCCCGGCTACGGTTGACCGGCTAATCAATATGGGTGTCGAGCCGTTCCTTCTAACCTCTTCGATCAATTTGATTTTGGCCCAAAGATTGGTCCGGCGGATCTGTGAACAGTGCAAGGAACCTGTGCAGCTTAGGTCCGAAGTCCTGATCAATCTTGGCGTGGATGCCGCCGACGGTGGCGGGGGGTTTCCAGCCTTTCACGGACGTGGCTGCAGCAATTGCGGCAATACCGGTTATCGCGGACGATTGGCGGTTTACGAAGTGATGGTGATGCGGGACGAACTGAAGGAATTGATCCTCAAAGGTGTCTCCGCAATGGAGCTCAAGCGCGCGGCCGTCAAACTCGGATTAAGCACGTTACGAATGAGCGCATTACAAAAAGTCCGTGAAGGATTGACCACCGTCGACGAGACTCTCCGAGTGACGGATACTGACAAAGGGTTCGGTTCGGTTTTTTCGCTAGGCTTCTAGCCCTAATTCCGCGGCACATCCGGCAACATTCGGCAAGAACTCTATGCACCTAAAAACGTCGCACAATACGGCCACGAATCATGGCGATCTTTGTCTGGGAAGGTAGAACCGCTCAAGGGAGGGTTGTTAAGGGCGATAACCTGGAAGCGCCGAGCTTGGAGGCTGCGCTCGCACGCCTTCGGGAGCAGCGCATACGACCGATCCCAAACCGCGTAAAGGAGAAGGGCAAGGGTTTTGACAAAGAAATTGCCATTCCAGGGTTTGGCGACAAGGTTACGACAAAAGACATATCCGTGGCTACGCGCCAGCTGGCGAC
>Ga0075424_100000703_pt1 | contig 27050 bp, 27 predicted proteins | sample SoiMethybrSBSTD3_FD_75301 | JGI IMG/M metagenome (GOLD analysis project Ga0075424, IMG submission 75301) | Bulk soil microbial communities from a Populus tree surrounding site in Tennessee, USA - Soil MetaG P. TD hybrid SBSTD3 | ecosystem: Environmental > Terrestrial > Soil > Tree plantation... | reverse complement strand
ACCATGCGCCAGACCGGCTACGACATGAAGTCCATCTACAAGGAGACCTCCCAGGGAGGCCTCGCCGTCAACGTCCCGGAGTGCTAGCGAAACGGTCGGTCGCGCGGACGAGCTCGTCGGTGATCCCGGGCTCGAAGGCGGAGTGGCCGGCGTCTCCCACCACGCGTAGCTCCGCCTCGGGCCAGGCGCGGTGCAGGTCCCAGGCCGTGAACATCGGGCAGACGACGTCGTGCCGGCCCTGCACGATCACCGCCGGCAAGTGGCGCACGCGGCTGATGTCGTCGAGCAGCTGGCTCTCGCGCCGCATGAACCCGCCGTTCACGAAGTAGTGGCACTCGATGCGCGCGACCGCGAGCGCGAATTCATCCTCGCCCCAGCGGCGCACGTTGTCCTCGTCGGTCAGGAGATAGCTCGTCGAGCCTTCCCACATCGACCAGGCGCGCGCCGCCGCCTGCGCCGCCGCGCGATCATCGCCGGTGAGGTGCCGGTAGAACGCGCGCACGAGTTCGCCGCGCTCGGCCGGGGGGATGGGCGCGAGGTAATCCTCCCAGCGGTCCGGGTACATCGCCGATGCGCCCTCCTGGTAGAACCAGTCGAGCTCGCGCTTGCGCAGCAGGAAGATCCCGCGCAACACGAGCTCGGTCACGCGTTCCGGGTGCGTTTCCGCATAGGCGAGCGCGAGCGTCGAGCCCCAGGAACCGCCGAATACCTGCCAGCGCTCGATCCCGAAGAGCGCCCTCAGTTTTTCGATGTCCGCGACGAGGTCCCAGGTCGTGTTGTGCTCGAGGCTCGCGTGCGGACGGCTGCGCCCGCAGCCGCGCTGGTCGAAGAGGAAGATGCGGTAGCGCGCCGGATCGAAGAAGCGCCGCGCGCGCGCGTCAGAGCCCGCGCCCGGGCCGCCGTGCAGGAACACGACCGGCTTGCCATTCGGGTTGCCGCATTCCTCCCAGTAGATCTCGTGACCGTCTCCGACGGCAAGATGGCCGCTGCGGCTCGGCTCGATCGGCGGGTAGAGCCCGCGGCGTTGCGTGTTGGACTCATTCAAGGCGGCTGCCCCTTTGGGTGATGCCGCGATGCTAGCGGCCTCTTCTAGAATTCGCACGGGGAGAGGAGCATGCCGGGAAGACTTTCCATCCTGCAGCTGGGCAAGGTGCTGTTCGCGCCGGCGCAGGTTTTCCAGTCAGTGGCGGCCGCTCCGCCCGGCGCGGCCCGGGTCTTCTTCGGCTTCGCGCTGTGGCTCGGGCTCCTGCCGCCGCTCTTCGCGTACTTCGGGACTCTGAAGTTCGGCTGGCGGCTCGGCGTCGCGCCGGTGTTCCTGCCGCAGCCGACTATCCTCGCAATCTGCGCCGCGTATTTCGCGGCCCTGCTGCTCGGCTACGTGACGAGCTCGGTAATCGCGCGCTGGATGGCCGTGACCTACGACGCGAGCCAGTCGCTGGGACGCAGCTTCGCGCTCATGGCGATCGTCGGTGCACCGCTTGCCGTCGGAAGCGTCGTACACCTCTATCCGCACGCGTTCTTCAACCTGCTCGTGCTGGTGCCCGTCCTGATCTGGAGCATGTACCTGCTCTACCGCGGGCTGCCCGTCGTGCTCGCGACCGGCCCGAACCGCGGAATGCTGATGGCGTCCGCCCTGATCGCCTACCTGCTGGTAGCCCTCGTGAGCCTCTTCGGCCTCACGGTCGCATTGTGGGGCAGCGGCATCGGCCCGCTGCTCGGAGCCTAAGCATGCACTACGAGGACCGGCTGGTTACCGCGTTCACCGGCGCCGCCGTCGCCTGGGCACTCCTCGGCATGCTCGCCGGCGTGTACGTTGCGGCCGAGCTCGTCTGGCCGACGATCGACTTCGGGCTGCCAGGCCTGTCGTTCGGCCGCCTGCGGACGCTGCACACGACGCTCGTGCTGTTCGGCTTCGGCGTCTCGGCGCTGATCGGCACCGCCTTCTACAGCGTGCAGCGCACCTCGCATGTCCGCCTGTTCGCACCGACGCTCGGCTGGGCCATCTTCTTGGCATGGCAGCTCGCCATCGTGCTCGGCGGCGCCTCGATCCTCGCCGGCTGGAACGCCGGCAAGGAGTACGCCGAGCTCGAGTGGCCGTTTGACATCGCGATCGCGCTCGCCTGGGTGTCCTTCGGCGTCGTGTTCTTCGGCACGGTCGCGACGCGCAAGGTCGAGTCGATCTACATCTCGAACTGGTTCTACGGCGCGCTGATCATCGTCGTCGCGATGCTCCACGTCGTGAACAGCCTTGAGCTGCCGGTGAGCCTCGGCAAGTCGTATTCGCTCTTCGCGGGCGCGCAGGACGCGGTCGTCCAGTGGTGGTACGGCCACAACGCGGTCGGATTCCTGCTGACCGGCGGATTCCTCGGCATGCTCTATTACTTCCTGCCGAAGCAGGCCGAGCAGCCGATCTGGAGCTATCGCCTGTCGATCGTCGCGTTCTGGGCCTTCGTCTACACCTACATCTGGGCCGGGCCGCACCACCTGCACTACCACGCGGTGCCCGAATGGGTGCAGTCGCTCGGGATGGCCATGAGCCTCATCCTGCTCGCGCCGTCCTGGGCCACGATGGTCAACGGCATCATGACGGTGAGCGGCGCGGCTCAGAAGCTGAAGACCGATCCCGCGCTGAAGTTCATCGTGCTGGCGCTCGCGTTCTACGGCCTCGCGACCTTCGAGGGACCGATGCTCGCCATCAAGAGCGTCAACGTGTTCAGCCATTTCACCGAGTGGACGATCGGCCACGTGCACTCCGGCGCGCTCGGCTGGAACGCGCTGATCACGTTCGGGACCTTCTACTTCCTCGTGCCCCGTCTCGCGGGAGCGCCGCTCTTCAGCGCACGGCTCGCGAATGCGCACTTCTGGCTGGCGCTCGCGGGCGTCATGCTCTACGTGCTCTCGATGTGGGGCGCCGGCATCTCGCAGGGCGTGCTCTGGCTCTCGCTCGACAACCTCGGGGAGGTCCGCTACAGCTTCAACGAGGTGATGGCGGCCATGCGACCCTATTACCTGCTGCGCTTCTTCGGCGGCCTGCTGTTCCTCGCTGGTGCCTGCCTCATGGCGTGGAACCTCATGCGAACGTTCGCCGGACGCAGCACCGTGCTCGCGCGCCCGCCGGCGATGGCGGCCGGAGTCCCGGCATGAGCTGGATCTCGCTGCATCGGCGGCTCGAGCGCCATACGGGCCTGCTCATCTTCGGCATCCTGGTGGTCTCGTCCATCGGCGGCATGGTGCAGCTCCTGCCCGTCGTTTCGGAGGGCGCGCACGCCGAGCCGGCGGCCGGCCTGGCCCCGTACACCGCGCTCGAGCTCGAGGGGCGCGACATCTATATCCGCGAGTCGTGCAGCACCTGCCACACCCAGCAGGTGCGTCCGCTGCTCGGCGAGGTCCGGCGCTACGGGCCGTACTCGCGCTCCGAGGAGTTCGTATACGACCGTCCGTTCCTCTGGGGATCGAAGCGGACGGGCCCGGATTTGCAGCGCGTGGGCGGCCATTTCAGCGACGAGTGGCATCGCCTGCACCTCACCGACCCGCGCTCGGTGGTTCCGCAGTCGATCATGCCGGCCTATCCGTGGCTCGCGACTCATCCGGCCGACCGGCACGGCAGCATCCAGGCGCGCATGCGTGCACTTGCGAAGCTCGGGCATCCCTACACCGCCGAGGACATCGCCGGTGCGCCGGCGGCGCTCGCGGGCCACACGGAGCTCGATGCAGTCATCGCTTACCTTCAATCCCTCGGGCGGACACGCACCGCGGGGGAGGCGACGTGACCTGGTACCTCTTCGCGGGCGACATGCTCGTCATGGCGTTCATGATCGCGGTGACGGTCTGGGTCTCGCTGCGCTCGACCCGCAAGCGCCTCGACGATGCCGCGCGCCTGCCGCTCGAGGACGAGGCGCCCCGTGGCTGACCTGCCGGGCGACTTCTGGGGCGGATGGATCGCGCTCATCACGGTCGCGAGCTTCGTCGCGCTCGTGTGGCTCGTCATCGACATATACCGCGCACCCAGCGATCCGGAGGATGCGCACGCCGTCTGGGACGAGAACCTGCGCGAAGGCGCGAAGCCGGCGCCGCTGTGGTGGTTCTGGTTCATCCTGGCGCTGATGTCGCTCTCGGTCATCTACCTCATGCTCTACCCGGGACTCGGCACCTGGCGCGGTGTACTCGGCTGGTCACAGGCGGGGCACTACGATGCGCGCGTGGCGGACTACCAGCGCCGCTTCGGCGCGGCGCGCGAGCGGCTGCTCGCGATGTCCTCTGACGCGCTCGCCGCGGACGGCGAAGTGATGGCATCCGCCGCGCACGTGTTTGCGAGCCAATGTGCTTCCTGCCACGGTCGCGACGCGCGCGGGCAGGCAAGCGTGTTCCCCGACCTGCGCGATGCCGCCTGGCAATGGGGCGGCGACGAGGCGCGCATCTCCGAAACGATCCGGGCGGGCCGCCAGGCAGCGATGCCCCCGTGGAAAGGCGTCGTCGGCGCGCCGGGCGTCGAGAAACTCGCCGACTACGTGCTCGCCATTGCGGGCGGCCACGGCGGCGATTCGTCGGTCGCGGAAGGCAGCGCCCTGTTCTTGCAGTACTGCAGCGCCTGCCACGGCCCGGACGGCTCCGGCAATCCCATGCTGGGCGCGCCGGCGCTCAACGACGCGGCGTGGAACTACGGCGGCGACCGCGCGGCGGTCGTCGCCTCGATTGCCGGAGGGCGGAGCGGCACGATGCCGGCATTCGGCGCGCGCCTCGACGAGACGCAGGTACGGCTGCTGGCCGTGTGGTTGCGGCCAGCGGCCGGTCACTAGAATCGGACGAGAATCCCCGCGAGCATTTCGCCCTGGAAGATCGACGAGCCGGTCGCGACGATGCGGCAGACGCCTTCGCCGTTGTCCGACTTGCAGAAGAACGAGGTGTCGGTGTCGGTGAACGTCAGGTAGCCGCGGCCCTCGAAGCGGAGCGCCGCCTTCTTCGACAGTGGCACTTCGAGCCCAAACGCCATCGAGCCCGAGAACTTGACGCGGTCGTCGGCCGACGGATCGGACGCCGAGAAGCGCGTGACGCCGAGGCCCGCGGCGAAGTAGGGCTGCGCATGCTCCCAGCCGCCGAAGGGCAGCGTGCCGCCGATGTGGAGGTACTCGACGTCGGTGTCGAACTTGCTGACGCCGTCGCTGACATTGGTGGACTGGCGCGAATACCAGAGCTGGTAAAAGCGGTCGTCGCCCCGTCCGTAGCGCAGCTCGAGGGAAAGCGCGAAGCTCGAGCTCTCGTCGAGGTCGCGCGCATCACCGGTCTCGGCGTCCTCGAGGCTCCCGCCGAAGCGATAGCCTCCGTGCAGCGCTGCCTGGAACATCGGCGGGGATTCATCGTCCTCGGCACGGGCCTGGCTGGTGAGCAGTGCAAGACCCACGGCGGCGGCGATTGCGGTTTTCATGCGCCGCGACTATCGCACAGGCCATGGCTTCCCGCCATTGTTAACGCGAATCATTCGCATTAGCATCGCAGGACTTTGCACGCCGGAATGCCGATCGGTTTCCTGATTCTCGTGGGTGCCATCGCGCTCGCCGCCGGCGGCGGCGAATCCGATTCCAGCGCTCCGCAGGAAATACCCGCGCCGGGGCTTTCCACGGTTGCGGCGCTCGGCGAGCAGCTTTTTCGCGACAAGACTTTATCGGTATCCGGCGAACTCGCTTGCGAATCCTGTCATCGGCCCGAGTTTGCGCACGCGGCCCCGCCGGAGGAAGTGGTCTCGAAAGGCGGCGCGCGCATGGACCGGACCGGCATCCGCAATTCCCCCTCGATCCGCTACGCGAGCTTCACGCCGGCGTTCGGCTACGACGCGGAGGGGACGCCGTTCGGCGGCCTTTTCCGCGACGGGCGCGTGCCGACGCTTGCGGCACAGGCCGAGCGGCCGTTCCTCGACGCGCGGGAGCTCGCGAACGCGTCGCCGGCCGACGTGATCGCACGCCTGGCGCGTTCCCCGAACGCGGACCGCTTCCGCGCGGTGTTCGGTGCGGACGCGCTCGAGCATCCCGAGGCGGCCTTCCGGCAGCTCGCCGCGGCGATCGCGCAATTCCAGGTCGAGAATCCCGATTTTCACCGCTTCGACAGTAAGTACGACGCCTGGCTCGCGGGAAGGGCGAGCCTGAGCGCGCAGGAAGAGCGCGGCCTCGCGCTGTTCGAGGACCCGAAGAAAGGCAACTGCGCGGCCTGTCACCCGAGTCGCCCGTCGGCGGACGGCCGGCCCCCACTCTTCACAGACTTCACCTATGACAATGTCGGCGTTCCGCGGAACGCGCGCCTGCCCGCGAACGCGGACGCGTCGTTCCATGACCTCGGCCTCTGCGGGCCGGAGCGCAAGGACCTCGCCGCGCGCCGCGAATTCTGCGGCGCCTTCAAGGTACCGACGCTACGGAACGTCGCCCGCACGGCGCCGTACTTCCACAACGGCGCGATCGCGAGCCTGCGCGACGTCGTCGAGTTTTACGTCACCCGCGACACGGCGCCTGGCGACTGGTATCCGTCCGGGGCCGGCGGGCCGCACAAGTTCAACGACCTGCCGGCGGGCCTCGTGGCCGCGGTCAACACGAGCGAAGTCCCCTACGATCGCAAGCCCGGCGAGCGGCCCGCGCTGACCCCCGCGGAGATCGACGACGTCGTCGCGTTCCTCCGAACGCTCGACGATGGCTACAATTGAGCGGCCATGCGCATCCAGGCCGATCACCTCGCACGTACGCTGGAGAAGGGCCTCGCGCCCGCCTGGCTGATCGCGGGCGATGAGGCGCTGCTGACGGGCGAGGCCGCCGACGCCGTGCGCGCAAAGGCGCGGGCGCAGGGCTACGCCGGCCGCGAGCTCTTCGTGACCGACCGTAGCTTCGACTGGACCGAGGTCGAAGCCGCGAGCCGCACGCAATCGCTGTTTGCCGAGCGGCGCATCCTCGAGGTCCGCATGCCGACGCCGCGTCCGGGCAAGGAGGGCAACGCGGTGCTCTCGGCGCTCGCCGCGGACCCGGGCCCGGACAACCTCGTGCTCGTCGTCACCACGCGTCCTGAGGGGCCGACCTGGTCGAGCGCCTGGTTCAAGGCGTTCGAAAAGCATGGCGCCGTCGTGCTGCCGCAGCCGGTCGAGATCGGCCGCCTGCCGCAGTGGATTTCGGCCCGCGGCGGACGGCTTGGCCTGCGCTTCGAGAAAGGCGCGGCCGAGCTCCTCGCCGAGCGTGTCGAGGGCAACCTCCTCGCCGCACAACAGGAGATCGAGAAGCTCGGGCTCCTGCAGAAGGACGGCGTCGTCGGCATCGAAGCCGTGCAGGCGGCGGTCGCGAACAACGCCCGCTACGACGTGTTCCAGCTCGCCGAGGCCGCGCTCGAAGGCGATGCGCCGCGCTCGATACGGATCCTCGAGGGCCTCCGTGCCGAAGGCGCCGAGGCGCCGCTCGTGCTGTGGGCCCTGTGCCGCGACCTGCGCGCGCTGGCCGACGTCCGCCACGGAGTTCGCAAGCCCGTCTATGGAGCCGCGGCAGAGCGGCATGACGAGCTCGTGCGGCGCGCGGCGAAGCGCGTCGCCCGCGAGCCGATCGAGCCCTGGTTCGAGACGGCTGCCCGCATCGACCGCCAGGTGAAGGGCCAGGCGCGCGGCGAAGCGTGGACGACGCTCACCGGCCTCGTTGCTGCGCTCGCCGGCAGCCGGCTGCCGGTCGCGACGCCGCGCGTCTGAAGCGCAACGCATGCGCCCATTCGGCGTATTCGGCGGGATGTTCGACCCGGTTCACTTCGGGCACCTGCGCGCGGCGCACGAACTGCACGAGAGGCTCGGGCTCGAGTCCGTCGGCTTTTTTCCGGCGGGCGATCCGCCGCACCGCGCCGCACCGCTGGCCGATGCCAGGACGCGCCTCGCGATGCTCCGCGCCGCCGTCGCCGACGATCCGCGCTTCCTCGTCGACGACCGCGAGCTGCGGCGTCCGGGCCCGTCCTACACGATCCTGACGCTCGAGGAGCTTCGCGCCGAGCGCGGTGCGCAGCCGCTCGTCCTCCTGCTCGGCATGGATGCGTTCGAGGGAATCGGCGACTGGCACCGCGCCCGCGACCTCATTGCGTTGGCCCACATCGTCGTGGCGCAGCGGCCGGGAGCGGGGCCGCCGGACCACGGTCTCGCCGCGGAGCTCCTGCGCGAGCGTCGCTCCGAGGATCCCGCGCGGCTCGCCGCGGGCCCGGCGGGAGTCGTTTACATATGCGAGAACACCCGGCTCGATCTCTCCTCGAGCGCCTTGCGCGAGGTGATCGCCGCGGGTCGCGATCCGCGCTACTTGATGCCCGAGGCGGCGCGTAGGATCATCCTTGCCACGGGCAGTTACGCCCGGCCAGGTGAAACAAAGGAATGATCGCCACGAGATCGAAGACGAAACGCAAAACTCCCGCCTCGAAGAAGACCAGGATCGGACCTGGCGCCCTGACCCAGATCGCCGTCGCCGCGCTTGAAGACATGAAGGCTGTGAACGTCAAGGTGCTCGACGTTCGCAAGCTCACCGACATCGCCGATACGATGATCGTCGCGACCGGCAATTCCGACCGGCACGTCAAGTCGATCGCGGACCGGTTGATCGAGCGTTGCCGCGAGGCCGGCCACCGCGCCTATGGCGTCGAAGGCCAGCGCGAAGGCGAGTGGGTGCTCGTCGACCTGCAGGACCTCATCGTGCACGTCATGCTACCGCGCATCCGCGAGTTCTACGGGCTCGAGAAGCTCTGGGACCTGCGTCCCACGCAGCGCGAACCCAGCGTGGCCTGACCGGATTCCCGATATGCGCATCCGGCTGATCGCGGCCGGCAATCGGCTGCCCGCATGGATCGACGCGGGCGTCACCGAATACGCGCGCCGCTTCGGGCGCGGCCTCAAGTTCGAGCTCGTCGAAATTCCGCTCGCGCGCGAGGCGGAGCGCATGCGCGACGCGATCCGCGAGGGCGACTTCGTGGTCGCGCTCGAAGTCGGGGGACGCGCGATGACGACGCCGCAACTCTCCGAGTGGCTCGCGGCGCGCATGGCCGGCGGCCGCGACCTGGCTTTCCTGGTCGGCGGTCCCGACGGCCTCGATCCCGGCCTCTCGAGTCGGGCGCATTTCCGCTGGTCGCTGTCGCCGCTCACCTGGCCCCACGGGCTCGTGCGGGTGATGGTCGCCGAGCAGCTCTACCGCGCCCACAGCCTGCTGCAGGGACATCCTTACCACCGCGCCTGAGCTATCCTCGCGCGGGAATGGATTACGACTCCATCGTCCTGGCCTCGGCCTCCGCGCGCCGGAGCCTGCTCCTGACCCAGATCGGCGTGCGGCACCGCGCGGTCGCGGCGGACGTCGACGAGACCCCCCACCCGGGCGAGCCGCCGGGTCGCTACGTCGAACGCCTTGCCGAAGACAAGGCTCGCGCGATTGTGCGCGCTGGGAGCGGCACGCCTGACCGGCCTGTGCTCGCCGCGGACACGACCGTCGTCCTCGACGGACGCATCTTCGGGAAGCCTGCCGACGAGTCGGAGTGTGTCGGGATGCTGACAGCGCTCAGCGGCCGGCGGCACGCCGTGCTGACCGCACTCGCGCTCTGGCACGACGGCCGGCTCGAGCAGCTGCTCTCCACCAGCCACGTCACCTTTCGTGAGATCGGACCGGAAGAAAGCCGCCGCTACTGGGCGAGCGGCGAGCCGGCCGGCAAGGCGGGCGCCTATGCCATCCAGGGATTCGCGGCCGTCTTCGTGGAGCGCGTGGAGGGCAGCTTTTCAGGGGTGATGGGCCTGCCGCTGTTCGAGACGGCTGCCTTGCTGGATGGCGCGGGTGTCGCGCGCTGGAGATCGCCGTGATGGGCCGGAACGCCGTCTTTCCGGGCCTTGTCCAAGCGTGGAGTACTTTCCCCGGCCATCCTGAATGATCCCCTGGACTCCCTGGATGCAGCGGATGTGGCGCTGGATCGCGGGCCTCATCGGCCTCGCGGCGCTCCTGCTCGCGCTCGGCATCGGGGCATTCCGCCTCGCCATCGAGCTCCTGCCGGGTTACCAGGAGCGCATAGTCGCGCGTGTGCACGAGGCGACCGGCCTCACGCTCCGGTTCGACTCCGTATACGCGCGCATCGGCCGCTACGGGCCGGAAGTCGTCTTTCGCGGCGCGAGCGTGCTGCCCGAATCCGGCGACGAGCCGCTCGTCTCGGCCGAGGCAGGCCGGGTGAGCCTCTCGATCCCGCGCTCGATTTGGTATGGCCGGCTCGAGGTCGCGCGCGTTTCCTTCGTGCGGCCGCGGCTCAGTTTCGTCATCTCCCCCGACGGCCGGATCCGGCTCGTCGGCCAGTCCGCGCTCGAGCGCCCCGACGCGGAGCGCGAGCCCTTGACTCTTGACCGCCTGCCACGAGGGACCTATGCGGTGACCGACGCGATTCTCGACGTGCTCGACCTGCGCGCGAAGCAGGGACGCTTCCAGCTGACGGGCGCCGACATCGCGGTCGTGCGCAACAGCCGCGACGTCGCATTGTCCGGCCGCGTCGACCTGCCCGAGCACCTCGGCGCGTACATCGACTTCGAGGGCGAGGCGAGCGGCGACCTCGCGAACACGGAGTCCCTCACCTGGCGCGCGCGCGTGGACGCACGCGAGCTCGACCTCGCGGAGTGGGCCGCGATGCTGCCCGACAGTTTCCGGGTCCCGCCGGCGGGTCATGGCTCGATCCTCGTCGCCGCGCGCGGTACGGGATCCGACGTGACGAGCCTGCGCGTCATGCCGACGCTCTCGGACCTTCGGCTCGCCGGCGCGACGGAGGCCTTCTCTCGCGTCGCCGGTGACGTCCGTGTGCAGCGCGACGCCACGAACGTGTCGGTCGAGGCGACCGGCGTCGTGCTGTCGCGGCCGGGCGCGCCCTGGCGGCCGACGAGCATCGTGGCGAGCATGACGCGGAAAGACGGCCGGATCGTGACGGTCGCCGCCCGGGCCGACTACCTGCGCATCGAGAATCTCGCAGCGCTCGCGGTTGCGCTCCCGGCCGGCTCCCTGCGCGATCGCATTGCGGCGCTCGCGCCGCGCGGCGAGCTCTTCGGCCTCGACGTCGAGGTTGCCAGCGTCGGCGACCGCCAGCTCCCCGACATCACCGGCCGGCTGCGCTTCTCGAACATCGGGTTCGCGCCGTACGGCCAGGCCGCCGGCGTCACGGGATTCGACGGCTCGATCGAGGGCCGCGGCAGCGGCGGGGTGGTCGAGGTGGCGACGCGCGACGCGACGATCGACTGGCCGCAGCAATGGCGCGCGCCGGCCTCGATCGTGCACGGCAAGGGCCGCGCCGAGTGGCAGCGCTTCGGCGACGGCATGCGCATCTGGCTCGACGATGCCTTCGCGGACAGCGGGCACGGCACGGCTCGCGGGAAGCTGCGCCTGCTCCTGCGTCCCGGGGAGCCGCCGCTCATGGACCTGCAGGCGACCGCGGCCGGCTTCGACGTCACGCAGCTCTGGCGTTACCTGCAGACAGGCCGGCTGTCCCCGAAGACCATCCGCTGGCTCGACGCCGCGTTCCGTGCGGGACGCGTCACGACGGCGCAGGTCTCGATCACCGGGCCCACCAAGGGTTTCCCGTACCGAGAAGGCCAGGGCGAATTCCACGCGCGCGGCCATGCGACGGGCATCGACCTTTTTTATGCGGAAGGCTGGCCGCAGCTCGAAGGGGTCGAGTCCGACTTCAGCTTCGACGGGCCGTCGCTGCACGCGGTCGCGAGCCGCGGCCGGATCGCCGGCGTCCCGTTCACGAACGCGGAGGTGCAGAGCGGCGACCTGCGCGACGCGATTTTTGCGGCGCGCGGCACGACAAGCACCGACGCCGGCGTCGGCATTCGCATGCTGCAATCGACGCCGTTGGCGCCGTCCTTCGGCGCGATGTTCGCTGGGCTGACCGGAGCGGGACCGGTGGACGCCGAGCTGGCGTTGTACCTGCCCATCAAGGACTTCGACCGGCGCGTCGTCACCGTGATGGCAAAGCTCGGGGGCATCACGCTGCGTCAGCGCGACCAGCCCTTCGAGGCGACCGGCGTCACGGGCGACCTCTGGGTCCGCAATCGGGAGATGCAGGCGCCCGCGATCAGCGGCCGCGCGCTTGGCGGGCGCTTCGACGCCTCGATCACCACGACGCGTCTCGCCGGCGGCAACCTCCGGACGGTGCTCGACGCATCGGGCACGGCGCAGGGTGCGGCGATCTCGCCGATCGCGCACCTGCCGAGCAACGCGGGGCTCACGGGCGCGGCCAACTGGCGCGGCACGCTAGAGGTCGATCGCAACGCCGACACCAAGGTCCCGGCTCGAGGCACGGTGCGCATCGCGAGCGACCTGCGCGGCCTCGGCTCCGCGCTGCCGGAGCCCTTCGGCAAGGACATGGAGACCGCGCGCCCGATCGCGATCGCGGCGAGCTTCGACGGCCACAGCGGTCCTCGCATCGAGGCCTCGCTCGGGCGCGACGTGCGCGCGCTGGTGCAATGGCGAGGTGCCGCGGGCGAAGCGCCGATCGAGCGCGGCATCGTGCAGTTCGGCGGCGCTGCGCCCGATGGTTTGCCGAAATCGCGTGGCCTTTGGCTCGCTGGCAGCCTCGATTCGGCCAGCCTCACGAAGCTCCTCGACCTCAAGTGGGACGCGTCGCGCGGCCGGCCCATCCAGGAATACCTCGGTGGAGCCGACCTCAGCGTCGGCCGGTTCGAGGCGCTCGGCTATTCCTTCACGAACGTGAGCGGTCGACTGCGCCCCGGCAACCGGGCCTGGGACGTCGCCGTCAACGGCGCCACCGTCACCGGGCGAGTCGTCGTGCCTTTCACGTTCCCCGGCGAGGTACCGATGGTGCTCGACCTCGACCGCCTGCATTTCGGCGAGAAAGCCGCGGGATCCGGCGACCGGCCGGATCCCGACCCGCGCAAGCTCCCCGCGATTCGCGTCGACGTGCGCGACTTCGTGTTCGAACAGCGCGACTTCGGCCATGTCGAGGCGGAGTTCACGCGCGGCACGGCCGGCATCTCGCTCAACCGGTTCACCATGGAGCATTCCGCCTTCAGCGCCGAGGGCCGCGGCAGCTGGCTCATGGGCGACACGGGTGCGGAGTGCGAGCTCGACTTCGACGTCACAACCGGAGATCTCAAGGCGTTCATGGGCGCAATGCAGCTCGGGACACAGGTCGAGGGCGAGGACGGGCACGTGTCCGCACGGCTCACCTGGCCGGGCGCGCCCGAGGTCAGTGCAATCGGGCGGCTCTCGGGCACGCTGCAGATGTCGGCCAAGAACGGCAACCTGACGGCGGTCGAGCCGGGTGCGGGCCGCGTCTTCGGGCTCATGAGCCTCGCGCACCTGAAGCGGCGCCTGGCGCTCGACTTCAACGACCTGACGGGCGAGGGCCTCTCGTTCGACACACTGCGCGGCACCTGGCGCCTCTCGAAGGGAGACGCGTACACCGACAACCTGACACTGCGCGGATCGGCCGCAGAGATTGGCGTCGCCGGCCACACGAACCTGCGCGACCGCACCTACGACCAGACCGCCGTCGTGACCGGCCAGCTCGGCGCTTCGCTCGGCGTCGCCGGCGCACTCGCGGGAGGGCCGGTCGTCGGCGCGGCGCTCTTGCTGTTCTCGCAGGTCTTCAAGGAACCGCTCAAGGGCGTGACGCGGGGCTACTATCGCATCACCGGAAGCTGGGATGATCCGCAGGTGAAGCGCATTGACGCGCGCGAAATGAAAGATGATCGCCAGGCCGCCCAGGGACCCACATGAGCCAACCCATCGTCGCCGCCCTCCAGATGACTTCGCTCGCGGACGTCGCGAAGAATCTCGCGACCGCGCGCCGGCTGCTCAAGGAAGCGAAGGACCTGGGCGCCTGCGTCGCGGTACTGCCCGAGAACTTCTCGTTCATGGGCCGGAACGAAGCGGAGCGGCGGGCCGTCGTCGAAGAGGAGGGAAAAGGCCCGGCCCAGGAAGCGATGGCGGTCGCGGCGCGCGAGCTCAGGCTGTGGATCGTCGCCGGCACGCAGCCGATCGCGGTTCCCGGCGACTCGCGGCCGGCCAACGCCTGCGTCGTCTACGACGACGCGGGCAGGCGCGCGGCGCGCTACGACAAGATTCACCTGTTCGACGTTGACCTGCCCGGCGGGCGCGAGGGCTACCGCGAATCGGCGAACGCGGTTCCCGGCAAGAAAGCCGTGGTCGTCGACACGCCCGCGGGAAGGCTGGGGCTCACCGTGTGCTACGATCTGCGCTTCCCCGAGCTATTCCGCAAACTCGTTTCGGAGGGAGCCGAGATCTTCAGCGTGCCATCCGCATTCACGGGCCCGACGGGGCGCGCGCACTGGGAAACGCTGCTGCGGGCACGCGCGATCGAGAACCTGTCCTTCGTGATCGCCGCCGCGCAGAGCGGCGTGCACGACAGCAACCGCGAGACCTACGGTGACAGCCTGATCGTCGACCACTGGGGTCGCGTGCTCGCGCGCGAGCCGCGCGGCAGCCGCGTCGTCCTCGCCTCGCTCGACAAGGACGGCCAGAAGGCGACGCGCGAGAGCTTCCCCGCGCTGAAGCACAGGGTCCTGGCATGACCACCGACGCGATGCAGTGCGCCCGCGACCGGATCCTGTCGCCGTCGGGGCTCGACGACCGGCGCCTCGAGCAGGCGCTCGGATCGCTGCTCGGAGCCAGCGTCGACGCGGGCGACCTCTACTTCCAGCTCGCGCGCGAGGAGCATTGGGCGCTCGAGGACGGCATCGTCAAGGAAGGCAGCCACGGCATCGAGCAGGGAGTCGGCGTGCGCGCGATGGCCGGCGAGCGCACGGGCTTCGCCTATTCCGACGAGGTCGTCCCGGCCGCGCTGCTCGAGGCGGCGCGCGCGGCTCGCGCGATCGCCCGCGAGGGCGGGAAGGGGCAGCTGCAGGCGTGGCATGCGACCGCGGCGCACAAACTCTACCCGGTGGACGACCCGATCGCGACGCTTGCCGACGTCGACAAGGTCGCGCTCCTCACCGAGCTCGACCGCCGCGCCCGCTCGCTCGACCCGCGCGTCAAGCAGGTGGTCGCGACGCTCGCGGCCATCCACGAGATCGTGCTCGTCGCCGCGAGCGACGGCACGCTCGCCGCGGATGTTCGTCCGCTGGTGCGCATGAACGTCTCGGTGATCGTCGAGCAGAACGGTCGCCGCGAGCAGGGCTACGCCGGGACCGGCGGGCGTTACTCGCTCGAGGAGTTCATCGCCGGCGAGAAGCCGCTTCGGCTCGCTCGGGAGGCCGTCCGCCAGGCGACCGTCAACCTCGAGTCCGTGCCGGCGCCCGCCGGAACGATGACCGTCGTGCTGGGGCCGGGCTGGCCGGGCGTGCTGCTGCACGAGGCGGTCGGACACGGCCTCGAGGGCGACTTCAACCGGCGGGGAACTTCGGCATTCACGGGGCGGATCGGGCAGAAGGTCGCATCCGACCTCTGCACCGTCGTCGACGACGGCACGCTGCCCGGGCGCCGCGGCTCGCTCAACATTGACGACGAGGGCACGCCGACTTCCTGCACGACGCTGATCGAGAACGGCGTGCTGCGCGGTTACCTGCAGGACAAGCTGAACGCCCGCCTGATGGGCGCGCGGCCGACCGGCAACGGCCGGCGCGAGTCCTTCGCGCACGCGACCATGCCGCGCATGACGAACACCTACATGCTGGCCGGCCCGCATGAGCCAGGCGAGATCATCCGGTCGGTGAAGCGCGGACTCTACGCCGTGAACTTCGGCGGCGGCCAGGTCGACATCACCTCGGGCAAGTTCGTGTTCTCGGCGAGCGAGGCCTACCTCATCGAGGACGGCAAGGTCACCGCGCCCGTGAAGGGCGCGACGCTCGTCGGCAACGGCCCGGACGTGCTCACGCGCGTCAGCATGGTCGGCAACGACCTCATGCTCGACGAGGGCATCGGCAGCTGCGGCAAGGACGGGCAGACCGTGCCCGTCGGCGTCGGCCAGCCGACGCTCAAGGTCGACGCGCTGACGGTGGGCGGGACCGCCTGATGCGCATCGCGCGCCCGCTGTACGAGGCGCTGCCCTATTTCTACATCGTGATCGGAGTCGCGGCCGTCGCCGCGTCCTTCGCGTGGCGCATCGCGACCTGGTCGGGGATCCTCGCGGTGTTCGGCCTCGCCGCCGTCGTCGGCGGGCTGGTGCTGGCGCTCCGGCGCCGCGACTATCGCATCCAGCAGCGCCACTACGGCGCCGACATCGAGGACGACGCCTAGTTCGACGCCGCGGCGCTGTCGCCCGGCTCTTCCCGCACCTCGGATTCCTCGATCGCCTCGTGGTCGCCGGTCGGCTCCAGCGCCGCGAGGCGGCCGCGCGCCGGACGCTCGTCGAGGTACATGATCTCGTGCTTGCCGAGCACGACGACGTCGCCGTCGTTCAGGTGCTGGCGGCGCACGCGCTTGCTCTTGATGTAGACGCCGTTCGTGCTGTTGAGGTCCTCGAGCACGCTGCCCTCGGACGTCGTCGTGATCTGGCAGTGATGGCGGCTGATGAACTTGCTGTCGATCTGGATGTCGTTGTCGACCGTCCGGCCGATGATGATGCGCCCGGTCCTGAGCGGCCGCTCCTCGACGTGCTCGCCGCCATGGGCGACGATGATGCGCGCGAGCACCTCGTCGCTCGACACGGGCCGCGGCAGGGTGACGTCCGGGAGCGTCGCGACGCCGGCGCGCATGCGATTCGTGCGCGCGGCGAACTCGACCCATTGCAGCTCGTCGATGGCGGCCTTGAGCTCGGTCGTCGACACGATGTCCTGCCCCGAGGAGAAGGCGATCAGGAGGGCGGTGTCGCAGAGCGTGTTGATGAGCCGCGGCACCCCGCCCGTGTAGCGGTAGATGACGGACTGCGTCTCGGCCGCGAACAGCTGGCGCCCGTGCGCGCCCGCCACCTCGAGCCGGTGCAGGATGTAGCCCTGCGTTTCGTCCGGCGTCAGCGCGGTCAGGTGGAACCTGAGGCGGATGCGCTGCACGAGCTGCACGAGCTCCGGTGAGTCGAGCTTCTCGTTGAGCTCCGGCTGGCCCGCCAGGATGATCCGGAGCACCTTCTCCTTCGTCGTCTCGACGCCGGACAGCAGCCGGATCTCCTCGAGCACGCGGTTCGAGAGGTTCTGGGCCTCGTCCACGATCAGCATGACCTTGCGGCCCGACGCGTACTGCTCGACCAGGAACTGGTTGAGCGTCGCGATCAGCTCGGCCTTGCGCATCTTGAACGGCTGGAAGCCGAACTGGACCAGCACCGCCTGCAGGAATTCGATCGGCGACACCTGCGTCTGCGCGACCTGCGCGACGACGACGTCCTTCTCGAGCTCGCGAAGGAAGGTCTCGAGCAGCGTCGTCTTGCCGGAGCCGATCTCGCCGGTGATGACGACGAAGCCGTCGGTGAACCAGATCGTCGACTCCATGTACGCCTTGGCGCGCGCATGGTGCTTCGACAGGTACAGGAACGCCGGGTCCGGGCTCAGCCGGAACGGCAGCTCGTTCAGCTTGAAGTGTTCCAGGTACATGCGGTCCTACAGTCTAGCGCAAGCGCAAGTGCCGGTTCCGGCTAGGAAATCAACCGGCGCCGGAGCGCGCGCGCGGCGCGGTCCCGCTGCGCGCGATTTCCTTTGACGACAGTGACATGGCCGAGTTTGCGGCCGGGCCGCGCCGACTTGCCGTAATCGTGCCAGTGCACGCCGGCCTGCCGTAGGAATTCCCCCGCGCGCGGCTTCCTGCCGATGACGTTGACCATCGCGGCGTGGCCGCGGACGCGCGTGCTGCCGAGCGGGAGTCCCGCGATCGCGCGCACGTGGTTTTCGAACTGGCTGGTCTCGGCGCCCTCGATCGTCCAGTGGCCGGAGTTGTGCACGCGCGGCGCCATCTCGTTCGCGACGAGATGCCCGTCCTCGACGAAGTACTCGACGCAAAGCACGCCCACGTAGCCGAGCGCGCGGAAGAGCCGGCGGTGGTTGCGCTCGGCGAGGCGCTGCAGGCGCGCGTCCACGTACGGCGCGCGCGTGACGGAGAGGATGCCGTTCGAATGCTCGTTCTCGGCGAGCGGGTAGTTGCGGACCTCGCCGCGGCGGCCGCGCGCGGCGACGAGCGACACCTCGCGCGAGAAGTCGACGAAGCGCTCGTAGATCAGCGGCTGCCCGCCGAGGCGCGCCAACGCGTCGCCCGCATCGCGCGCGCCGCGGATCCGCGACTGGCCCTTGCCGTCGTAGCCGAGGCGGCGCGTCTTCAGGATGCCGGGCGCGCCGAGCGAGGCGATCGCGCGGGCGAGGTCGGCCTCCGTGTCGACGGTCGCGTACGGCGCGACGCGCATGCCGAGGCGGCGGAACAGCTTCTTTTCCGAGAGCCGGTCCTGGGCGGCCTCCAGCGCGCGCGGCGGCGGCCATACGGGCTTCAGGCGCGCGATCGCGCGGGCCGAGGCGACCGGCACGTTCTCCCAGTCGAAGGTGACGACGTCAACGCCGCGCGCGAAGCGCGCGAGCTTCTTGCGGTCGTCGAACGCGCCGGTGACGATCTCGGCGACCGCGGCGCCCGGCACGTCGGCGCGCGTGTCGTACATCGTGAACTCGAGCCCGAGCGGGATGCCGGACAGGGCCATCATCCGGCCGAGCTGGCCGGCGCCGACGATCCCGATGCGCATGCGTGGCTTCAGCGCGCGGCCGGGTCCGGCTTCGCGAGGACTTCTGCCGTCTGCCGCTCGCGAAACGCGGCGAGTGCGTCCTTGAGTGGCGGATGCCGCGCGGCGAGTATCGCGGTTGCGAGCAACGCGGCGTTGCGCGCGCCGGCGTCGCCGATCGCGACCGTCGCGACGGGGATGCCCGCCGGCATCTGCGCAATCGAAAGGAGCGAATCGAGGCCGTTCAGCGATTTCGACTGGATCGGCACGCCGATCACGGGAAGCAGCGTCTTCGACGCCGCCATGCCGGGCAGGTGCGCCGCGCCGCCGGCGCCAGCGATCACGACTTCGAGGCCGCGCGATTCGGCGCTGCTCGCGTACTCGAAGAGAAGATCCGGCGTGCGATGTGCGGAGATGACGCGGCTTTCGAAGGGCACCGAGAGCGCGGTCAGGACGTCGGCGGCGTGACGCATCGTCTCCCAGTCGGACGACGAGCCCATGATGATGCCGACCAGCGGTTTCATCGCGGGAGTCTAGCACGCCGGCCCCGACGGGCCTTTCTAAGCGGTTGTGCCGGAAAGGATTTTTGAATTCGGACGCCGGAAAGAAACAACCCCTGCGCCGACAGGGAGTGGTGCGACGCAGGGGGGATGCCCGAAGATCAGGGGATGCTTGATACGCTGGGCAACGCGGTCAGGCTAGCGCGCTCAGTTTTCACGACAACCCCGGTGCTGTCTCCGGAAGGCGACAGCGTCCTACAAAGTACGAAAATGTGGCGACTCGATGAGCGAATTCAACGGACAAACCTGCGTGGTGAACGATCGATGACTACCTTCCGACATGCGCTCCCGCTCTGGACCTTCCTTGCCGTCGCAGTCTCCGGGTCCGCGAGTGCGCCGGCGCTCGCAGAGGACGCCGCCCTCGAGCACGCGCGCGCGTTCCTGAAGCAGCACCCGCTGATCGACTCGCACAACGACCTTCCCGCCGTGATCCGCGAGAGCGGCACGCCGCCGCGCGACGTCGTGGCCTACGACCTCAACGTGCGCTCCGCGGGCGACACCGACATCCCGCGGCTGCGCGAGGGCGGTGTCGGCGGGCAGTTCTGGTCGGTCTGGATCCCGAGCCTGCCCGAGGTCGGCAAGCGCGGATTCGCGCGCATCCAGCTCGAGCAGATCGACATTGCGCTGCGCATGATCGAGCGCTATCCGAAGGACCTTGCGCTCGCGCTCAGCGCCGATGACATCGAGGGCGCGAACCGCGAAGGCCGCATCGCCTCGCTGCTCGGCGTCGAGGGCGGGCACGCGATCGAAAACTCGCTCGGCGCGCTGCGCGACTACTACCGGCTCGGTGTGCGCTACATGACGCTGACGCATTTCAACACCAACGACTGGGCGGATTCCGCGACCGACACGGCGCGCCACGGCGGGCTCACGAAGTTCGGTGAGGAAGTCGTCCGCGAGATGAACCGCCTCGGCATGCTCGTGGATATCTCTCACGTGTCCGCGGACACGATGAACGACGCGCTCGACGTCACCGAGGCGCCGGTCATCTTCTCGCATTCAAGCGCGCTCGCGCTGACGCCGAGCCCGCGCAACGTCCCCGACGCCGTGCTTGCGCGCATGCCGAAGAACGGCGGGGTCGTCATGGTGGACTTCATCTCGCCATTCAGCGTACAAGGCGCAGCCCACGAGCGCTGGCAGGCGGAGTTCGAGAAGGCAACGGGCGCGAAGCTCGGCGACGCGAACTTCGACAAGGCGATTGAAGCCTACACCAAGGATCACCCTGAGCCGCGCGCGACGATCAAGGACGTCGCGGACCACATCGAGTACGTGCGCAAGGTCGCCGGCATCGACCACGTCGGCATCGGCTCGGATTTCTACGGGGACCCGGCCAACATGGCGGAAGGCCTCGAGGACGTCTCGCGCTACCCCTATCTCTTCGCCGAGCTGATTCGCCGGGGCTGGAATGACGCCGACCTCGAAAAGCTCGCGCGCGGGAATATCCTCCGTACCCTGCGCGGAGCGGAGCAGGTCGCGGCCCGCCTGCGGGCCAGCCGGAAGGCGTCCTACCAGACCATCGAGCAGATGGACGGCGGCAAGGACCTGCCCGACAAGTACTGACGCTCAGCCGGCGGCGTCGAGGACGAGCTGAACGTGGCGGAAGAGCTTGCGGCCGGCGCCGGCGGGCTTGCCGCTGCGTTGTTCTGCGACGGCCGCCGCGACGAGGCGTGCGAGCGCGCTGCGCTCGGCCGAAAATTCCGCGACAAATTCCGCCGTGGCGGCGTCGCCGCCTTCGACCAGGCGGTCGCGCCAGCGCTCGGCGCGGCGGAACCGCGCCGCGTCGAGGCGGGCCGCGTCCGCAGCGGCATCGAGCGCGGCGCGAACGGGATCGAGGTCGAGGCCGCGCATGAGCTTGGCGACGAACTGCCGCTGCCGGACGAGTGCGCCGCCGCCCGGGATCCGCCGGGCAAGCGCGATCGCGTCGGACAGCTTGTCGGGCAGGCCGATGCCCGAGACGACGTCGTCCGGCGAGTTGATCAGGCGATCGGCCAGCTCCTGCACCGCGTGGGCCTGGCGCTTCAGCTCGGTCTTCGTGGGCGGCGCGATGCCGCCGGGCAGCTCGCGGCGGCGCATGGCGAAATGCTAGCACGCGCGCCATTTTTACCCGGCCGCCGGTACAATCCGCGGGTCCCATGACCGCCACCGCCCATCCCGACCAGAAGGCGCTCGAACAGGTCGTCGAGCGCGCGCTTGCGCTTGCGAAAGCCGGGGGCGCGACGGCGGCCGAGGCCGCCGTCGGCGCCTCGACCGGCCTCTCCGTCACCGTGCGGCTCGGCGAAGTGGAGACGCTCGAGTACCAGCGCGACCGCAGCCTTGGCGTCACGGTCTATGCCGGTCAGCGCAAGGGCTCGGCGAGCACGGCGAACCTGACGCCAGCGGCGGTCGAGGAGACGATCGCGAAGGCCCTCTCGATCGCAAGCTTCACCGCCGACGACGAATACGCGGGATTGCCCGATGCCGACCTCATGGCCGGCCGGCTGCCCGACCTCGACCTGAGCCATCCCTGGGAGCTCGAGGCGCCGCAGGCGGTCGAGCTCGCGCGCCGCTGCGAGGCGGCTGGGCTCGCCAGCGACCCGCGCATTCGTAACTCGGAGGGCGCTTCCGTCTCGACGCACCGGAAGATGCGCGTCTTCGGCAACAGCCACGGATTCGTCGGCGGCTATCCATCGACGTCGCACAGCGTGACCTGTGTCGTGGTCGGCCAGGACGGCAGCGACATGCAGCGCGACTACTGGTACACGGCCGCGCGCGACTGGCGCGCGCTCGAGGACGTCGAGTCCGTCGGCCGGCGCGCGGCGGAGAAGGCGGTGCACCGGCTCGGTGCCGGCAAGCTCGCGACGCGCAAGGCGCCGGTGCTGTTCGCGCCCGAGCTCGCGCGCGGCCTGATCGGCCACTTCACGGGCGCCATCGGCGGCGCGGCGCAGTACCGCAAGAGCAGCTTCCTGCTCGACGCGAAGGGCGCGCAGCTGTTTCCGGAGGCGATCTCGCTGATCGAGCGGCCGCACCTGCCGGGCGCCCTCGGATCGGCGCCCTTCGACGGCGAGGGCGTCGCGACGCGTGACCGTGAGCTCGTCGTGAACGGCGTGCTCGACGGATACCTGCTCGACTCCTATTCCGCGCGCAAGCTCGGGCTCGTGACGACCGGCAACGCGGGCGGCGTGCACAACCTCGTGGTCCAGGGCCACATGCTCGACCCGAAGACGCTGCTGCGGAAGCTCGGCACGGGCCTGCTCGTGACCGAGATGATGGGGCAGGGCGTCAACCCGGTCACGGGCGACTACTCGCGCGGGGCCTCGGGCTTCTGGGTCGAGAACGGCGAGCTGTCCCGTCCCGTGCACGAGATCACGGTCGCCGGGAACCTCCGCCAGATGTTCCTCGGCATCGTCGCGCAGGGCGACGACGTGGACCGCCGCGGCGCCATCCACTGCGGGTCGCTGCTCATCGACGAGATGACGATCGCCGGCGACTGAACGAAGGGGACTGTCCCCTTCGCTCAGGCGTGGGGCCGCGCGTCGTGCGGCGGCTGTGAGGCGAGCTCGCGCAGGGTCATCCGGGCGATTCGCTCGCGCATGCCGGCCTCTACGGAGTTCGCAACCTCGTCGGCGACGGGCTCCGTGCGCGCGCGCCAGAGCAGCCAGGTCTCGTACTGCCTCTCGTCCCGCACCGCGTTCAGGATGTCGACGAGCGCGATACCTTCGAGGTCGCGGGCCGGGACCAGCTCCTCGTCCTCGGTGAGCGTCAGGAGCCCGGCGCGCTCGAGGGAGCGCGTCACGGTCGCGAGCGCGGCGCCCGTGATCTCGAGGTCCTCGGACAGCGCGCGCAGTTCCCAAGGACGCTCGCCGGCGACGAACTTGCGCGCAATGAGGAGCATCACGGTGAAGGCGAGGCGCTCGCGCAGTGCGCTCGTGAGCCGCACGTGCCCCTGGCCGACGCGCAGGTAGCGCGGGTTCTGCACGTAGAACGAGAGCTGCGCGCCGATCAGGAGGATCAGCCAGCTCACGTAGATCCAGATGAGCGTCGCGAGGAAGATCGCAAAGCCCGCGTAGATCGCGACCATGTTGGTCGAGGCCGCGACGACGCGGGTAAAGAGCGCGCCGCTCGCCGCCCACAGCAGGCCCGCGGCAACGCCGCCGATGAACGCGGCCTTGAGGCGCACGCGCGTATTCGGGATGAAGGCATAGAGAAAGGTGAACACGCCGGTCACGAACAGGTACGGCCCGATGAACCCGACCGCGCGCGCGATCGATCCGAGCGGCTCGTGGCTCGCGAGCCAGAGCCTAGAGCGCCCCGAGATCGCGCTGAACATGCTGAACACGACCACGATGAAGACCGGACCGACGACCATCAGGCTGAGGTATTCGCTGACCCGGCGCATGATCGAGCGCGGGCGCTCGACGTGCCAGGCGAAGTTGAAGGCTTCCTCGAGCTTCTGGATCGTGGATACGACGGTCCAGAGCAGAACCGCGAGGCCGACCGAGCCGAGCACGTCGCCGCGCACGTGGTCGACGAAGGTCATGAACTGGGCCGTGAGCTCGCTGGCGCGCTCGCCGATCGGCTTCAGGAACTCGTAGATGAGCGGCTCGAGTTCGCGGTGCACGCCGAGGCCCTTCAGCACGGCGAAGGCGAACGCCGCGAGCGGGACGAGCGAGAGCAGCGTCGTGTACACGAGCCCCATCGCGCGCAGGTTCAGCTCGCCGGCAATGAGGTCGCGGATCAGTGCGAACGGGTAGCGGAGGAGGTCGAGCAGCCAGTTCGCAGGCTTGACCGGGAGGTCATGGCGGTCGAACAGCAGGCGCTCGGCGTGCTCACGCAGCTCCGGAAACCGGATCATCGCGCGAGCGTGGCACACGGACCCTGCGCCCGCAATTGCGGCCCTGCTAGAGTCGCGCGATGCCGGCCCGCTATCCCGAGCGCATCGTCTGCCTCACCGAGGAGACGACCGAGACGCTGTATCTCCTCGGCGAGGACGCGCGCATCGTCGGCATCTCGGGATTCACCGTGCGCCCGCCGCGCGCGCGGCGCGAGAAGCCGAAGGTCTCCGCGTTCACGAGCGCGAAGATCGACCGCATCGCGGCGCTCCGGCCCGACCTCGTGCTTGGCTTCTCGGACCTGCAGGCCGGCATCGCCGCCGACCTCGCGCGAGCCGGCATCGAAGTGCATCTCTTCAACCATCGGAGCGTCGCAGAGATCCTGCGGATGGTCCGTATGGTCGGCGGCATGGTCGGCTGCGAGACGAAGGCGGCTGCGCTCGCCGACCGGCTCGAGGCCGGCGTCGAGTCGGTGCGCGTCGCGGCCGCAGGACTGCAGCGGCGGCCGCGCGTCTACTTCGAGGAGTGGGACGAGCCGCTGATCGCGGGCATCCGCTGGGTCGGGGAGCTCATCGAGATCGCCGGCGGCGACAATTGCTTCGCGGACCTCGCCGTGCAGCCGCTCGGCCGCGACCGCATCATCGCGGATGCGTACGAGGTCGTCCGCCGCGCGCCGGATATCATCCTCGGCTCCTGGTGCGGGAAGAAGTTCCGCCCGGACCGGGTCGCGGCGCGGACGGGCTGGGACGCGATTCCCGCCGTACGCGACGGCGAGCTGCACGAGGTGAAGTCCGCGATCATCCTGCAGCCGGGCCCGGCCGCATTGACGGACGGGCTCGCCGAGATCCACGCGCACATCGCGCGCTGGGCTACGCGGTAAGCCGGCGCTCCGCCTCGCGATAGCGTTCCGCGGTACCGGAGATCACTTCGGGCGGGAGCTTCGGACCCGGCGGGCGCTTGTCCCAGTCGAGCGTCTCGAGGTAGTCGCGCACGAACTGCTTGTCGAAGGACGGCGGGCTCGTGCCGTCGCGCCAGGTGTCAGCGGGCCAGAAGCGCGACGAGTCGGGCGTCAGCGCCTCGTCCATCAGCACGACCTGGTCGCGCTCATCGAGCCCGAACTCGAACTTGGTGTCGGCGATCAGGATGCCGCGGCCGCGGGCGTACTCGGATGCGAACGCATAGAGCGCTAGCGCGAGCTCACGCACGCGCGCCGCGTGGGTTCCGCCGATCGTGTCGGCGATTTGCTCGAATGACACGTTTTCATCATGCTGGCCGGCCGCAGCCTTGGTCGCCGGCGTGAAGACGGGCGCGGGGAGCTTCGAGGCCTGCCGAAGCCCCGCGGGCAGCGCGATGCCGCAGACCTTGCCGCTCCTCTGGTAGTCCTTCCAGCCGGAGCCGATGAGATAGCCGCGCACCACGGCTTCGATGGGAAGCGGCTTCAGCCGCCGCACGACGACTGCGCGACCCTCGAGCGGAGCGCGCTCGACGGGATCCGCGACGACGCTCGCGAGTGCCTCGCCCGTCAGGTGGTTCCCGACGATCCCGCGCGTGCGCCCGAACCAGAAGTTCGAGATCGACGTCAGCACGCGTCCCTTGCCGGGTATCGGGTCCGGCATCACGACGTCGAATGCGGACAGGCGGTCGCTGGCGACTATCAACAGCCGCTCGTTGCCGACCGCGTAGTTGTCGCGCACCTTGCCGCGGTGAAGCAGCGGCAGGCTCCGGAGATTCGATTCGAACAGCGCGTCGGTCGTCATGCGGGCGCTCTTGCTAACATGGCGCGCTCCGGATGGTCAAGGAACGGGGCGCGCGCATGAACTGGACGGGCAAGCTGATCGGCGCGCTCCTCGGTTTCATTTTGACGCGCCGGCCCACGGGCGTGCTGCTCGGGCTCATCCTCGGCCACCTCTACGACCAGTACGCCGCGCGCGGTCGCGCCGGTACGCGGGCCGACCCGGCGACCGTGCGCGCGACCTTCTTTCGCGCCGCATTCACGGTCATGGGCTACGTCGCGAAGTCCGACGGGCGCGTCTCGGAGCAGGATATCGCCGCCGCCCGGCGGATCTTCCGGCAGTTCAATCTCGGCGAGGCCGACACGCACGCCGCCATGGAGTTCTACACGCAAGGCAAGCAGCCGGGATTCGACGCGGACGCAATGCTGGCCGAGCTCGCGGCCGCCTGCCGCGGCCGGCCCGAGGTGCTCCGGATGTTCCTCGAGATCCAGATGCGCGCCGCGCTCATGGGCGACGGGCTCGCGGGCGCGTCGCGCGAGACCCTTGCGCGCGTGGCTGCGGCGCTAGGGATCGGCGCGCTGGAGTTCGCGCACCTCGAGGCATTCCTGCGATTCCAGGCCCATGCGGGCGCCTACGGCCCGGCGGGCGGCGCAGGGGCTCGCGCCGAGCCGCCCGGCCGGGCGCGGCTCGACGAGGCCTACGAAATCCTCGGCGTGCCGCCGACGGCGAGCGATGCCGAGGTCAAGCGCGCCTATCGCAAGCAGATGAGCGAGAACCACCCGGACAAGCTGGTCGCGCGCGGCTTGCCGGAATCCATGCTCGAGGTCGCGAAGCAGAAGACGCAGGCAATCCAGGCCGCCTGGGAGCGCATCCGCGAAGCGCGCGGCATGCGATAGAGTAAGCGAGGGGGATGTCCATGCCGCAAGCCGTCATCGCGCCGTCGATCCTGTCCGCGGACTTCGCGCGCCTGGGCGCCGAGGTGGAAGCCGTGCTCGCCGCCGGCGCCGACTGGGTGCACTTCGACGTGATGGACAACCACTACGTCCCCAACCTGACGATCGGCCCTGTCGTGTGCAAGGCGCTCCGCAATCACGGAGTCAAGGCGCCGATCGACGTCCACCTCATGGTGGATCCCGTGGACCGGCTGGTGCCAGAGTTCGCCGAGGCCGGCGCGACATGGATAAGCTTTCATCCGGAGGCGAGCCGGCACGTGGACCGCACGATCCAGCTGATCCGCGCGTCCGGATGCAAGCCGGGCGTCGTGCTGAACCCGGCGACGCCGCTGTCCTGGCTCGATCACACGCTCGACGCCGTGGACCTCGTGCTCCTGATGTCGGTGAACC